>JGI24023J19991_10000124_pt1 | contig 52326 bp, 62 predicted proteins | sample Cruoilmetagenom1_FD_19991 | JGI IMG/M metagenome (IMG submission 19991)
TCAGCGCTTCTTAGGAACTCGCGGGAGCCGCTCAGGCTCTCAATCTCAACCGCATACAGCCCTTGCCCAACCCCGACAAGCCGCGACTCGCCATCCTGCCGCCAGATCCAGCGCAGTACCTGATCCGGCGCGTCTTCATATCCCGCCACACCGCCGAAGCGCTTGATATCGCTGGGCTCAATATTGCGAACCCAGTCTGTGAATTCGTCGGCCGTCACGCCAGGGGCGGGGGCGGGAAGCCGCTGCGCACCGAATATATCGCTAGTGAAGAAAATCCGCCCGGGCTGACCTTCCGGGATGACGGTGTTTTGTTTTACCGACTGCGGCTTGTAGTCGATAAGCCCGCCGGTCAACGTGTTGATAGCGCGCTCCATCAGAGAGGTATCAACAGACTCGGAATCGCCGCCCATGCCCACATATAGCACGCGCGCATTCTTCAGAATGGTGGATTGCGTACGCGGCAGCTGTTCGTATGAATCATCAAGGACCGCAAGCCCTTCGAGCCTGAAATCTGCTGTTTTCGGCCCGGCCGCCGCATCCTTGGCCAGCACCTTGCGCCCGATACCAAGCTGTAGAGCCGCCGCCTTTTCTCCACGCAATAAAAGCGAACCCATCATGGCATAAGTATCCGAGCCCTTGCTGTCGAGCTGATGAAAAAAGCCGCGCGCGTCACTGTCAAGACCGGCGACAATGGCGCCCAGCAGATCCGCTTGCGCATCCACATCGCCGACATCAAGCATTCGCTTGACCTCGTCCAGCTCTTCAGCAAACAGCGGCGAAGCCGGCTGCCCCACATGATCGGAAACCACGGCAGCCGCCGCCCGCCGCTCTGCGAGCTGGACAGGCAGGCCATCGGCGTTTGCGAAATCCAGCGGCAGCTGGCTTGGAATCAGCCCCTTATCGATACCGAGCTGTAGCGGGTTGCGGTTAAACGTGCTGCGCTGAGCCGCCAGGTTGCTTTCAACAGACTTCAGCACCTGAACTTCCGGCTTGGTCAGGTTCTTGCGCGCCCGCGTCCGGTTCACCCATTGCTGCTGGTCTTGCGGCGTGAGCGCTGACACGTCGGCCACCACCTGATACTGCTTAAGACCAAGATTTAGTTTACTCTCGGCGCCAGGCACGCCCTCGGCCGCCCTCTGAACTGCTTCAAAGTTGGCCGGCAGAAACCCGTTCTCGAGCGAAAACAGTGCATCCTTGACCGCGTTATCGACTACTTTTTTCCGCGCCGATGCCAGCGCATTGACCTGAGCCTGCGCAGCACGCTTCAGGGCATTACGCTTACCCGGATCCAGGTCGTCAATGGCCTCCTTTCCGCTCAGGATTTTCAGCGCCTGCTCAGGATCGTCGTTAATCAGCTTCTGGAAGCGGCCAACCTGCACCTGGGACAAAAAGTCTGTCTTCAGCGCGTCTGCAACCGGGCGCGAGAGCAGCCCGGACGCTACCTGCCCATCCAGCAGCGCGACAGAGTCGGCCACCAGATCAGCGCCTTCCCTCGAGCTATCAAAGTTAGCGGCGCTGATGGCGTTCAGCTCAAGCGTATTTCTGGTCTGCTGGTTGGCAAAAGCGACGCGCTGACGACGCTCATCCGACGCCGCCCGGCCTTTGGCCTGCACCTCCAGCGCGCCGAAACGACTGGTTAAAAGCTCCTGTGTCCGGCCGTCCGTGACACCGTCAAACGCCTGGTTGCGAATCTCGCCAAGCTGGTCGCTGGTATCCTTCTGCAGGGTGTCGAAACCGTCCGGACGGCCGCTGCGCTCGGCGTAGAAGGCATTGAATTCAGTGGTCGCCCTCGCTACACGGTGGGCGGCATCGGCCTGGATTTCAGCGCCATGCAACTCATTAGTAAAACTCAGCAGCTGACCGGTAAGCTGGCGACTGGCATCAGCATTCGCGCCTTCCGCAATGCCGGCAACGGCCGGACTCAGCTTCGGCGCGCCCGTGGTTTCAGCGCGGACAACCTGGCGTTCCGGAATCGTGATCTTCGCCATTATTCACTGTCCTCAATGGTCACGGTAGCCGGCCGGAATTCCCGCGCCAACGACAGGCCGGTCTGGAATAACGTCAGGTTACCGCGAGTCCGCGCAGCCGCCTCCTGGTTTTGTGCCGCCAACTGATCGAACCCGCCGCCCAGCTGCGCCCGATAGACCGCAAGCGCGCCATTTGACCGGATCGCGTCCAGATCCTCCTGGCCGCGCGCCAGAATCTCCAGCTGCGCATCAAGCGGCGATCCTGAACCAATATCAACGCCACTAGCCGAAAAGCTCGCGCGGGCGGCCCCCAGGTCTTTGGTCAAACGGTCCTGCCGGATGCGTAGCTGGTCTTGCGTCGATATCTCGGCCTGACGCACGTCCAGCTCGGAAATGCGCGCATTAACCTCGCCTTGCTGACTGATTGCATCAGCCTGCCGATTACTCGCTGAAAACGAGCTGACCGCAGATAAGATTGTTAATGCCGATGTAAATGACATCAGACCGCCCTGTTACTCATTGACCTGCAAAGCCCCGGAAATTGCCAGCACCGTGAACGGGAGTGGCACCTCCTGGGTGATTTCGACCTGCCCGGATTTATCATAACCCAAATCGTTAACGTTAACGGTTTCCGTAATCAGCGCCGGCGGAGCGTCCATCGGATCGCCACCGGAACGATATTCAAGCTGTTCACCCTGAATCGCACCAGAGCCTGAGAGGTACAGGCTAACAATAACGTCAGACCACCCCATCAATCGGCCCAGGGTCGAACCAACGGCGTCGCCAGCGCTTCCGACCGGCATGGTCTTTAATCTGGAGGCGTAATTCAGTCCAGCGTGAATTCTGGTTGCTGCATTTTGTAGTGCAATAGCGCCATTGGTTACCGTCTGCGCAGGATGTACTGCGCCATCGGCCAGAACGTCAACCTGCTCCCCTTCCAGGTGATGCAGTCCGGACAGGCTTGAAACCGCGACCTGCAAAATGCCATCGGATTCATAGACGCCGAAAGCGCTGGTATCAATCTCTACCGTGTTGTCATTTTCATCTTTCAGCTCGAACGTAGTCGGCGATAGCACTGCAACCGAATATTTTTTGTGATTAACTTCCGTCATTCCGAGCACGTCGCGAATCTCTATCACGTCGGCCGTGGCCAGGCTGTGCGCCGATGCCGTAGTGACAACACCAGGCGCAGCCCGAGTAATTCCGGAAATAACGACAGGGTTTTCATACGACAGACCGGAGTCAACATAAAAGCAATCGCGCATGGCGTCACGTATGTCATCATCGGTCTGCATAGAAAGCTCTCGCCATGCTTCCTCGTCCATATAGTCGACGTGCCTTACGGTTTGTCCGTTAACGACACGCCGAACTGACAGCCAAAGCTGCTCGCCGGACGCGCTTGGTATCGCGGCCACACTCTCAACAGCAACCCGACTCCCGCCAAGCGGATGACGCTGCCACGCAAAAACCTCCTGTTCCCGATTGTAAGTAAAGGCTATCGCCAACCCGTCCGCCCGATACATCCACAGGATTCCATCAGGAACCGCCTGGAACGCCATGCCCTGAATCCCGCTTACTGTTATGTGCTCCGAAATAATACTAAGGTCTGATGAGGGTGACCGGACATTTCCGCTTGAGTCCTGCGTAAGGAAAGTTCCAAGATCCCGGAGCTTTCGCCCGGCGCGCTGAACAAACAGCGCGTTACTGTCCACAACGACCGGCTGAATGGCTTTTGAACCGTTCGTTGCCCGCTCACTGACATCGATGTTTGTCGGCGTGATGGCGCTACTATTGCCGCCAGTCGCTACAAACTCAGACCCGGCGGTTCCGATAAGCAACACATCTGACGAGGCCAGCCAGCGAATAACCGGCACACGACCAGTACCTGAAACAATGCTGTATGTGTATCCATCGCCGTCGGCAGTTCCCACCGTCATATCTGACAGGTCTCCGGCAACACTTGCATAAAACGTACTGGGCGTGCTGGTGGTACCGCCAAATATAATCCGCTGCTGGAACATGGTAACGGCGGCCGGGTACAGGGGGGCGGAGGTAAACGGATCGGCAGTAGGCGCATAGTTTGCCAGCGTCCACGCAGTATGCCCGGTGCGCGTTAGCGTGCGAGGCTTAAATCCCTTGTGCACAATCCACATAGTATCTGCGGACTGCGCATACTGGATATCTTCCAGGTCTGCGGTTGTGTATGGGCTAACAATTTCGTATACGCGGTTGGCAACACCACCGGAAGCGTAGGCGGTAAATGCTGTCGAATCCACGCTGTCGAGATCGAAGGTGTTAGGGTCGATCACGGTAATGATAGAGCGCAGGCCGTTTATCTCCGTCATACCGGCCACGGAGGTAATTAAAACCTCGCCACCCGTCACATACCCATGCCCGACCGCCGTTACGCGCGCAGAGGCGGCCTGGCTAATGCCGGTAATGGTGACATCAGCTTCGTAGATTGGGGCGCTATTCCGGTAAAACCGGATATACAGATTTCCGAACTCAAGAATATAGGTTTGTTCTGTGTTGAATTCAAAAGGTATTAACCGAACCCTTTCGTCGCTTTTTGAGTTTGCGGCATGGTGCGTGCCGGGGCGCCGGTTCGCTCCGCCGTGCGGGTAAACAATGAAGTTCTGTAGCTCTTCGACACCGCTGAAATACTTTGTAACATCAGAGCGACCGCGAAGCCGGGGGGATATTTCTCCGGTCGTGAAGCTATTTTGTATCGGCCTTGACCTCGGCATTACCTGATCCAGATAAGCGCGTCGGACTCATTGGCATCGTCCAGTGAGCTTTCCTGTGATCCCGTCAAAAAGCCTTCGCTTTCAGCCTCTTCATAGTCCTTTTCGGCGCGCTCCTTGACCCCTTTGTTTTTTGTTATACCGTAGGCGATATCCCGTGCAAGGCGTTTCGCAAGGCCATTGACAAAACTTGCATCGAACGCGTTTGGGTCGGTGATTTGCTGCAAGAACTTTATCTTGATTGCGGATTCATCAGTCAGCAGCTTGCCGCCCTCAACCTCCCAGCCGATTGTTTCACCATTAACAGAGAGCACCTTAAGGCAGTCGGATGGTAGCGGGTATTGGTAGGAATACCCAAACTCCGGCGCAGTGGTTTCTGCCGCAAGCTCGGCGCGAGCCTTCGCGAAATCCCACGGGAACGCTCGAATCATCGCGTCGCGCGTTGCCGCATAGAACTCCTTGCAGATAACGGCGCGCCTGTTTGTATCATCGATACTGTTGATCCTTTCTTCGCCAATGCTAATCAAGGCCAGATTGCAAATTGAAGTCTCAGAAGCCATAGATTTTCTCGCGATATCTCTTAAATTGCACTTACCGAATTCAGTAGCGCCTTTGTATACGAATCGCCCAGCGTGAGACCACCGTAGGCATGCATGTGGAAGTCTGTAAACGAACCGGAGACCTGGCCAATATACGTTAATGGTTCAGGGTTCTCACCACCAAGGTCGTTAAAGTTATCCGCCAGAACAACCTGCCCGGCAGCAGCGGGATAGGTGATATCCCACCATGCCACAAGACCATCCAGTAAGATGTTCCAGTCGATAACATCAGACAGGTTCTGTGCCGTATTGGTTACACTCGCCCCCATCCAGCTCGTCATGTTCCCCATGACAAACCTCTGTATGGTTGTGTGTGGGTTTCCGTTCTGGCCCAGCGCGCGCTCGATGTAATCTTGGAGGGTTGAATACGTAGTGGCCAAACTCAACCCTTGAGAAATATCATTATGACCACCACGGAAATACAACACACTGGGCCTTGCAGCGATGGCCGTATCAAGGTCAGCATCAAGATCATCTGCACCCGCCGTGATTGTCGCACCACCATTTTCACTGATCGTGAACTTACCCCAGCGAAGTCCTCTCTGATGCAGGGGGCGAGTTGCGCCGACCCTCGGGATTGCGTCAGCAGCATCCTGACTGTAGTTACTGAGGCTGTCAAAGATAGAATCACTCACCACATAACAGTGTGAGAACAGGGGTGGGCAGGAGAATATCGGCGGGCGCGCTACCAGCTGGATATTCCGGACGTAATGATTCTCAACGAACTTTGACGCTCCACGGTCATTACCAAGCACCCAGTTCAGGAAGTTCGCTACGCCAAGACGTTCTGCATAACCATATATGCAGCCATCAAAGGCGTAATATACGTGCCTACCGTGAGAACCAATGTTAACCGTAACAAAATCACCCTTTCCGACACTGTGCAGGTAATGCGTTGACGATGCAGGGCCATCGATGAAATCCCAAAATATGTTAGCCAGTCCATTACCCGTTCCTAGATAGGCAGTGGCGTATTTGTCATTGGTACTCAGAGAGACCTTAAGCAGTTGGATTTGCCCCGTCGGAATAGCCCCGGAAAAGGCTTCGAGAATTCGCTGTTCCCCGGCAATGACATCGCCATCAGAGGTATGGCGCGATGAATCCAGCGGACTGGCAACAAGCAGCTTCCGCTCGACTTCAAGTGAAATCTGAAAGCCTCGATCTACCAGTGCGGCATTGGCGGCTGAAAGCGCAAAGGTCAAACCCCCTGACGCTCCCGCCTTGAAGCCCTTGACAGAGTCATACGTATTGGTATTCCCTGAAACCGGATAGACAGCAGCAGACGCCAGATTGCCGGCCGTAACCTGATCTGTCAGGGAAGCGAGAGAGGTTAGCGGCGATCTGAAAACAACGTCTTCGTCATCGGCCTCGTAAGGTACCCAACCGTGCCTTATCTTCATTAGCCATTCCCGTGTGCAAAGGTCATAGTTGCACCGCCCGCGCCAACCTGATCGATGCGTATGTTTCTGATGGGCCGTTCAGACTTCAGATAATACTGGCCTACCGCAGTGATTGCTGCTGTAGCGAAAGGCGCAGCCGTTGACGCATCATGCATCATTACCGGACCAGTAAAGGTCGATCCATCAAGGGATGTATAAATGTCCACGCTAGTAGCAGTAAGTGCCGAAATATCCAATGAAAATCCTTTCGTACCTGATATATCTGAGGTTGTATGTAAAACGCCAGCAGCCGCGCCAACCAATGCATCCCATGTATAATCGTAATCAGGCCAACTCCATGAGCCTGTGTTTTGTGGGGCGGTGTACGCAGCCCCGGCAGCGCTTTTCAATCTTTCTGGCAAGCCAGTAAGCGCGCTCTCAAGCCACACGCTAACCTTGGTAAACCAATTAAATTTATCTTCTGATGTACTCATGCCAAATCCTCACGGTTCATAGTATAAAGCTGTCGCTGAATTGCGGCCCTACGCCATCAGCACCGATGTAGAGCGACTGTACGGGCGAGGCAACAGAGTTATGATTCCTGTATCCGTGTCCGAAATAAAGACCAGGGCCGCCAGAAGGCGGAGCAGACCATAGGGTTGAATCAAAGTAATTCGATCCGGTCCTTTCGTAATCAGGTGTTGCCTCTTCCGAAGGCGCGCCACCATACAGATGCCGCCATATTTTAACAGTCTGCGTCCCATCAAGATTGTCGATACAGGCAAACTGGATAACATAGGGAACATTCGACTCCAGAATCCCGCTGGCGCCCATCCCGAACGTTGAATCGTCAAGGTTGTGATCTGTCCCGTCGTTTGTGTACACCCGGTAGCGCCCGGTATCGCCAAGGCCGGACTGGCGTACCTTGCCGATGATTCGCGCGTTGCCGACAAAGCCCTGGCCGCCGCCGATGTCGGGAAACTTAAGCTCATGGGGCCGGTTTGTCAGATCGCCACACGCGCCATTCGTCGGGGTTTCCGGGTTCGACCAGGTATAAGCGTTTCCGTCATCCCCGTAGCGCATGGCGCACTTCCAGTAGATCGCGGCGGCAGACCACGGAATCGACACATCAAACCCAAAATAGCTATCGAGGCAATAATCAAGGAATGTCGACTTATGCGTACTGCCCATCGATAGGGCGTTCGAGTCGGCGACCAGCGCCTCGGTATGATAACTTGAGTCATTTGTCGACACCTGCGTCATGGAATCGAGGTTATACGGTCCGACGCCTGCGTTGGCCGTATAGTCTCCGGTAAAGATTACCGCTGAGGCGGCCGAGGCCGTCATATTTACACCGGCCGTTTGTGCGGACGCATTGCCAAACGCATCAACAACGTCAGCAGTAATGGAATGCGTGGCCGCCGCAGTTATCCCGGTAAACGTATAGGCTGGCGTAGCTGATGTGCCATCAAGGACCGCATCCTTGTAGAACCGATAAGTGATGGCCGAACCCTCGTTGTCGGTCGACACGTTACAAACTGCGGTAATAGAAGAGGATGTGGCACCTGACTGGGCAAGCCCCGTTGGCAGGCTCGGCGGCGCTGTATCAGAAGCTGTAGCGGCCGCGCTAACGCTTACGATATCGCCAGTAGACGACTTGAAGTGCGCGTACCACGTTGTCAGCGCATCATAGGCCGGCTGCTGGACGCTCGGTATCGTTGCGTCATAGGCAGACCAGCGCGGATCGGAAGCTGTAACCGTCGCGTCAGTCGTTATGATCTGAGATGCGGCGTTAGTTGCAGCAAGCGTAATAGCGGCAGTCAGCGTGTTTGTTGAATTTGCCACCGTAAAACTGGCGCCAGTAACAAGAATCGGTGTCCCGCCGTTGTTTTCCAGCAGAGAAACTACGGAGACAGTATTGATACCCTCAACGCTTGCCAGCACAGAACCGTTCGCTCTGTGCCCCGACAGGGTCATGGTGATATCAACATCGGCAGCAATCGAGTCCCCGATACACGTTACCCGGATAATTTTCGATACCTGGCCATCGAGAAACGTGACGCGGTTTCCGCTGGTAAACGGCACCAATGACGACACATCGACGCCGATCTGCAAGGTGTATTCGGTGGTTAGTGTCGCCGTTGTCGTTATTGCGAGTATCGCATCGACAACGCCAAAGGTTCCGGCTGATCGGAATACTGACACGTCGACATAATTATCAACAGCAGCGGCGCCCTCGTTAACCTGTGGCGTAGTCGCTGCCCATTGAATCTGTCCGGGCAGGTTTTCAACAACCGTGCCGGTATTACTTTCAAGTGCGGTAATGCGCTGTAGCGCATCAATAAGGGACGTCTGCAAAGTGGATACCTGGGCGACATCCGCAGTCAACCCTAGCTCGAGATGCTCGTCAGCGTGGCCATCAAGCCCAGGTCGCTTAAAGCCAGCCTCCCGGACATGCCTGTTTAATGCGTCCCTTGTTCCACCCACGGCAACACCTCAAAGAAAAAACGGGGCCAAAGCATTTCAGCCCGACCCCGTTAAAGTCCCACGACTTTCGTGCTTAGTCCTGCGAATAAACGATGTAACCGGTCAGGGTTGCTCCGGCAGGAATTGTTCCGCCCGCCACAACCGCCCCAATATCGATTCCGGCCTTCGAGTCGAATTCCCACATCTTGCCGGAAGCCGCCGCGACATCGGAGCCGAGTGCGGCCGAGGCAAGCGACGATACATCAATGGCGTTGTCAAACGCGTTGGGATCAGCAGCGACCGCCGTACCATCCGTCTGGGTATGTGCGGCATAACCGACATCGAGAGTACGAGAAGCCCCGAACGCCGAGTTTTCCAGCAAGCTCAGCCCGAGGTAGACACGGCCCTTGCCGGGCGGCAGCTTCACGAGCCCCTGGGTGCTGGTAGCATCACCAGCGGCAGCGCCCTGGGTGAAGGTGAACGCTTTAACGCGCAGGCGGCCATGATCTTCATAGGCCGGGTTCATCACGGGCGGGCTAGCAATTGGATTCGACCGCTGCGTGGAGGTTTCGGTAGTTACTGCCATATCAGAGTGCTCCTATATGATCCGGCGTTAGATGGCGCAGGCGATTTCGACGAGCTGCTCGTCTTCGATGCGAACAGCGCCGGCGGACTCGCTGGCATAGACCTGCGTGGCGTTGCGCTTGTCACGACGCGGGCCGATGTCAACCATCACGTCCTGTGGCAAACCCAGTCCGACAGCAACTTCGCTGTAGCAGCCAACCTGACGATGACCGCTAGCGTCCAGCGTCATTTTTTCAGTGGTCTTGAACTTGAAGCCCATAAAGGTATCGACTTTGCCCTCGACCAGCGCCTTAACGCTGTTGTAGTCGGAGCTGGTGACTTCGGTAGTGGCCAGGAGGTCGGAGATTTGCTTGCGCGTGCAGGCGCAGAACATTTCCATATCCGGATCAATGTCTGAGCTAAGCAGAATCTCCTTGGCCAGAATCAGTTTGGAAACCGTCAAGCCAACGTTGCCGGAACCCGCGTCATAGGTGTGGTCGTCAACGGCAACCTTCTGTGCGGCGGGCAAGGCGATAGAGGTCGTGCCTTCCTTGCCGGACAGGGCGGAACCAAACATGGCTTCGATAATCTCGTCATCCTTCGCACGACCCAATGCCCATACTGCTTGCATGGCGTAGAAGTTGGTCGGGTCGTTGATTGTCTTGAGCTTGTCGGGCTTGTCGACAAGGTCCGCCCAGTCATAGTCGTACATGACGGCAGAACGCCGGCTGTGCGGCGTATTCATCAGCGGAGTATCCTGATGTCGACCGGTGACTTTCTGCGCGTCTACTGCGCCGATGCGGTCGTAATGAACCCGCTCGCCGATGATATCGCCATCGATGCGAACGGTGCTTGCGAGTCTTGAGCCTTTCTGCTGTGCCAGTACGTGAACGTTGTTCTTGTACTGTTCAACCATCCAGGTAGGGATTTGAGTAGACATAATGCCTCCGATAAGTGTCAATAAACTAACGCTTGTCGGTCGGGCAACCCGGTTTCAAGACCGGACCCGCCTGTTCAGTACGCTGAACTAGACGGTGGAGAAACGCCGGACGCATTCCACAATCGCGCAACCCCGGCTTACCTTGCATAGTAGCGGCTAAAACCGTTCTGTCAATACATATGCGTAAAATTAAAAAAGCCCCGGACGTGGCCGGGGCAAATCCCTGGGGGAGGATGTTCTGTTACTGCTGTGATCGGCTACGGCAGGTGTCGGCTACAAAGCGTTTTGGACTGGCTGGTACCTGTAAGTCTTCGGCAACTTGTTCAGCAGCCGCTTCCGGCGCATTGCTTTCTGGCGCCGCCGCTTGATCTTCCTCAGCCGCATCAGCTTCAGTAGTGGCTGGTTGCTCCGGCGCATCGACTTCGTTGTTTTGGCTGTCCGGTGACTGATTATCACTTTTTTGGCCTCCCTCGGTGCTGGTGGCGTCGACCTCTGTATCGTCCTGATTTTTGCCTGTCATGGTGCTGTCTCCTGGTTAGCCCGCTTTCTTCAAGCCTTCAAGCTGTTGATAAAGCTTTCCGACCTTGTCCACCAGCCCCTGCCGGTTCGGTGAATTTCGGTTTATATATTCAGGGTTGGAAGTAATCTGTGCGATTTCCGCCTGAATCTCGCCGGGGGTCTTGATCGGCCCACCGCCCTCAAGGTTACGAATGACCGTGTCCTCAAGCGCAGTCGTGCCGGCCTTGTGCAATGCCTTTGCCAGCGCCGGATTGGCCTCCAGCAGCCCGCCGTAAAACGCAGCCTCGTCGGGCGGCATGGTTTCGGCCAGGAAGGCGCGCGCAATACCCATGTTCTGATTCAGCGCCGCCCCCCATTCAGATTGCAATGCGGCCTTGCCTTGCGTTGTCCGCTCGGCTTCTGCCTCGCTGGCGGCTGTTGCCTCCTGTACCTGATAGTCCATAAGGCGCTGTGCCTGCGTTTTCGTAAGGCCAATCTCATGGCCGAGCTTGAGAAAGCCGCCGACCTGATCGTCCGACCAGTCAACGCCATCCGGTAAGTTTTCGGGTTTGCCGATTCCGTATTCCTCGGCTGTCTCCGGTCGGCCCAGCTTGTTCCATAGTCCCGCCATGCCGTCCGCGTCTTCAGCATCCGGGATCATGGCAACGCCCGGCACGTTAATCAGTTTCTCGCGGAATTCTTTCATCGCGTCGTCGCCAGCATCCTGCCCCGGAATGGGAATACGCGAGCCCATCATGCGTTTGGTTCCGATGTAATCAGTGACCAGTGCGCCGAGGTCCTTGCTCTCTAGATACGGCTTCATTGAGCCGTCGCTGCGCAGCTCTTCACTCAGGCCGCCAAGCCAGTCGTCGCCAGCCCCTCCATCGTCACCGCCTCCACCACCCCCACCGTCATCATCGGCAAAGAACATAAACAGCAGCCACGGCTGCAGGATAAGGTTAACCAACCAGGTTGTCTTCATCGTCATTTACCTCTCTGTCGTCGTCAGGGAATCCATGTAACTGATAGTGTTCTGCGGTCTTTACGGTTGCCTCCATCTTGTGCACCACCATCGCCATACCTTTTTCGACATAGGCACGGTAGGGGTGCGGGAACTGCTCAAGCTCTTCGAGAAGGGCCTCGCTGCCCAGCTCAATAAAGGATGTGCGCATATCTTCCATGACCAGCTTGCCCGAGCCGCTTTCGGCAACATCCAGGTACGCAAGGAATAAATCCTGAGTAACTTTATCCATCAGGCCGCAACAACCCCGCCCTTGGCCTGCGCGCCGGCTGCCGCTTCAGCTACCTGCGTAGCGGCAGCCGCCTGCTCAAGCTCCTGCTGTTGCCGGGCCTGCTGATTACGCGCCTCACGAATTCCCGCCACCTCTTCCTTCCCGCGCATGATCTTGGCCGGTACGCCGAGCTGCTTGGAGATAACATCAATCGCGGCGTCGTCGTCGAAGTTGTCCAGAACAGAGGGGTCTTGCTTGGCTTCCGCGATCTGCGCGCCCGACTGATATGCCTGTAGCGTGGCGCTGACATCTTCCTGGCGTTGCGCTCTGGCAAGCGGAGACACATAGGTCACATCGAGCGTTAAATCCAGTCCTCGGCGCTGCCGATCCTGCAGGATAGCCGGCGGCGGTAGGAAGGCTCCGGCGCGTAGCATGATGTTGAACGTGCGCGATACCGTCGCGTCCAGCATTTCAAACGACAGGCGAAAGAAGTTAGGCCCCATCGCGCGGCGTGCCTGTACGGTGCGCTCCAGCACTTCGGTGGCTGTCATTTGAGGCGCGTCTGGTGAAAATTGCAGCTGATCGACAAAGAAGATTCGCCGCACCTGTTCCTGTTTTGCTCGTTTCTTCGCGTCCTCGATGGCCCAGTTCACGCCAGCGTTCAGGTACTCGGGCTTTTGTCCGCCTGTGCGGCGCGCATCGTAATAGTTAATAGCATTCGGCGTAGTCCGCATGCCGCCCACTACCGATTTGTTCGGCACCAGCAACGGGGGGCTGATTTCCTTCACCATCGCCTTAAGCTCCAGTTTTTCCCACTGGTTAAGCGTTTTTACCTCGGGGAGTGCGATCCACGCTGGAGAGCGGCCCCAGCCGTTGTCTTCTGCTGTAAGCTCCCAGCGGGGAATCACTGCCGGGAACTCATGATAACCGCCATCCTTGAGGATATGCTTATCCTTCACTGCCACGTAAACACTGGCGACAGGAAGATTTATCGCGCCACCGAACTTCTGGTTGAAGTGCTGGCGCGGGAAGATGGCGTGAACAATCTCGAACTTTTCCTGTTTTTTCGACTTGTCGGTGGCCTTAAGGGCGCCATCAATCGAAGAACCGAACCCGCGAAAGCCCGGCAGGTCTTCAAACTTATCCTTGATCTGCTGGGCGGTGAAGCTGAACCGGCGGTACAGGCCGTCTGCCTGACCGAGCGGCGATGTGGTAAAGACATATTCGGCGGCGGCGAACGTATCAAACCTGACCCCGGCGAAACTGCCGACTCGATCCCGGGGCAGTTCTTCTTGGAGTATGGCCGTAGTCCCGAACCCGCCAAGGTCCAGGAACCCCTCGCCGTACTTGATCCCGAAGTTGCTGGCGTTATAGGCCTTGTGCATGCGCTGCGCGCAGTCTTCAAGCCAATCGATCACCGACTTGTCGTTGGCAATATCTTCCTCACGAAAGCCGAGGCCGAACCATTCCGAAGTCGCTGGCACCATTGCGCTTTGAATGCTCGACATCAACAGGCGGTTCGCCTCCATACCCGTCGAATCAAAGCGGGTCTGAGTGTCTGACTGGGTGCCCGGTGACTGCATGCTGGTGATGTTGCCGCGATTCGGCAGAAAGTAGCGCTTGATGTCCTGGAAAACGTTGGAGATATTGGCCTTCTCACCCTCAAGGGCAGAGGTGACCTTAACAATCTGTTCAGCGTCCATATCAGCCTCCGAGCAGTACCTTACGTTTTTCTTTCTTGTCCGGGTCATCCACAAGGCCCAGTGGGCTGGTGGCGACCGCGCCACCGAACGGCAGTGGTCGCCGCCTCGGCGTCAGCCCGGTATCTGTGACGTCGGTAGGTGCCGACAAGTCAGGAGGGGGTGGCACCTTAAGTTTCGGGATCTTTGGAGCAAACCCACGCGATGCGCTACGCGCAATATCCTTGGAGCCGCCGACAAAGAAGTTGACGCCGTCACCGATGCTGTCAGTGAAGCTGTTGAATGCCTTTTTGATGCTCTTGAACGGATTTTTGAAACTGATACCAAAGCCCATGATTTACACCTCGTAAACGTCAAAGTCATCAACCGCAACAGCGGGCGATTGTTTACCCCGCAGCCTATGTGCGCGCCTGCCAGGGACCGGTACAACCTCAGGCGCGATCTGCTGGGCGCCATCCAGACCATCGGCGCCAGTGATGATATCGCCAAAGACATCGGCCGCGTCGTATTGCGCGCAGTCGTGGGGGTGTGAATATTCATTTTTATCCGGCTTTAGCGCATAGCGTTCGCCGCTTACCTGGAGCTTACGCAAACAATAGCCGCCTTGGAAGCCCTTTCTTAGCATTTTGCACGCCGGATCAATAACCAGTCCAGGCTGACCATCGATCATGGTGTTAAGCCCATAGCGTACGGACTCCTGCCGAGTGTGCGGGTTCTGATTGCCGCCAACAATGTCCACGCCCTTGGCAAGCTGGATATCGAAGCAACTACGCTCGTCAGCGAAGGTGCCACCATCGAAGGATGATTTCTTGCCCGCATCGCCGGCCGGGTCGCCCAGGTCCGTGAACTCAAAGCCCCGGTACTCCTGAGCGCAGTGCATCAGCACCTGGTCGGTAAACCGCTCAATGCCTGAGCGCGTTGTGCACATCTCGTAGAAAAAACGGAGCTGGCCAGAGGGCGACAGCTGGGAAAACGTACAGGCCGGCGTCAGGCCGTAGTCCCATGAGCGGCGAATCGGTAGCCCATAGATCGGGTCGACGGGGCGGCAATGCACGGAATCCACGTATTCCGGGTAGACCGGCTTGCCCTCTGTCACAAAACCGTACTGATTGGCAAGATTTACCTTTATCCAGGCATCACTCTTGGCGCGCATGCCGCGCTCGTAGTACCCGGGCCGAAGGTTCTTGAGGTTTTCAGCGTTTGGGTTTACCTCGAAAAGCGGCCGCTTTGTGTTGGGGTCCACGCCAACCTCAATAACTCCGCCAGGCTGATGAAAGAAAGCCCAGCCATCGGGTTTTTCAACCTCCGCCAGCTCGTAAAGCCAGTGATCCACGTCGGGCGCGTTATAGTCCCCAATCATCCCGGACCACTTCGGATCATATTCCAGCGGGAAGCGTCCATGACGCAGATCAAGAATATCGACAACAGGCTTACTCAGCTCCTTGATTTCATTCAACCAGATGCCGGTTGCCTGTGTGCCTCGGGCCTTACGCACGTGATCGGGCCGATCCAGCGCGATAAAGATGATTTCGGCCTCCAGCATCGTGCCATCCTCCAGCTGCGCGAGAATGTACTGCGTAGGCGGCTCCATACTCCCCTGTTTGAACCTGCCAAGGTGGGAGAATATGTGCATCCAGTCTTTGATGGTCGTGCCAAACAGGTCTGAATAGGTGTTTCGCACCGCAAACCACCGCGAGCGCCGGGTGTTTTCAACAACAAATTCCTCGCGCATATGACGGAAAATCTTAAAGCAGCTCATGATTGTCTTGCCGGAACCAAGCGGCCCACGGATCAAATTGACATCAGCGTCACTGAGATAGTAATCCTCAAGCACCTGACCCTGGGGCTTTATGCTGAATTCAAGGGTCGCCATCTTCTCGCTCACGGCCGGTGAAGTCTTTCACGATAACCAGGTTTACCTGCGCGCCATCCTGCTTGAAGGCGCCAACCCCCACGTGCTTACCGATCAGCTCCAACATATCCTTTTTCTTCGGCAACCCTAGCTTGACTTTGCGCACGTCGATGTACCGCTGATTGCCGTCCTCGTCTTCGTCGCCTTCCTCCGCAGCCGTATCCAGCTGCAGTGACTCAATGCACGCCAGCTGCTCAGGTGTTGCCTGGCTCAAATCGAAGTACGGCATCCCGTCGTCAGGCGTAACCAGAAAGTCAGCAACGTTCGCCTCCAGATATTGCACTGCCTTTCTGAGCACATAATCCTGATTCGGCAAGACTCTTTCCGCCCGCGCGGCACGCATCTTGTTAAAAGCGTCAATAATGTGGCTTTTTGTGAATAGACGCCTTGCGTAATCGTAGTTCATACCAATCGTATTTGCGGCGTCCTTAATCTTCGGCTCAAGCATCCGCTGATCGAGTAATTGCTGCTGTCTTGGGGTGATCTTGCCTTTAGTCACGACAAGGGGCGCCTTGTGCTTGGGCGCGCCGGCTATTCGCCACATAAATCACGCGATCAACGATCTGCTTATCCGTTTCACGGGTATTTCTCTCGACAATATTGTTCCACGTGAAACCATCCGGCCACCCGATAGTCAGCATAACGGCCGGATGGTCCATGCTCAGAGCAACCACCTCAACGAATGAGCATTCAAAAACCTCGTCGCGGATTCGGTTCAGGGCAGTAATAAGGTCATTCATGCGACCGACATCCGCTCCATCTGGCGATATTTGTTAATCGTGTCAATGGCCTGATCGACGCCCAGGCATACGCTGGCCATATAGCCTTCGCTGCGCAGGTCTCGCACCAGCTGCGGCTCATCCTGCGGACGGACTCTATCGCGCGGGTTGCCCGTACCCTTTCGTAGAACGATGTACAGCCCGGCATAGGTGCCATGAACCAGGGGGACGAGATAATGCCCTTTGGCGACCATTGGCAAGACTTTGACGCCGTGCTGATCGGAAAACTCTCTCAGCCTATTGGTTTTCTCGTTTGAATCCGGTGCACCGTCTTGCTGGGGCTCGTCTTTTGACTCGTTGGGCTCTTCCGGCTGCAGCGCAGCGCGGGTACCGTCTTGCTGCTTTGCGCCAACGACCTTAGCGGTTTCCAGCTGGTCTGCAAGCCTACTAGCCCGCTCCGCGCCGATCCTAAGTTCCTTTTTCAGCGCGTTGGGCGTGACCGTTCCCCGCTGCCGAGCAAACGTGGCTGCGCGCTCGAATAGCTCGTCGACCTCCGGTTTCTCTTCCGTCTTTACTGCTGCCGGCTTGTTCATGGCTTCCCCTGCTGTGCGTGTTTGCCTGATAGGTTTTGGTGTATACCCGCTCGGCTTATCCGAGACCGTCGGGCGCAAAGTGACTGGATCACGCTTTGCCATTACGCTGGCCTCCTGAGTCGTTCCAGGGCTTCCCGGCCGTTAACAGTATGGCATACCGGCGAATATCTTTTGCTAATCTATCTCTCATTTTCCAGGCTCCTGTAGAGAATATTCATAATCGTTTCAACGCCTTGGTGTAAAATTCATTCCAATGTACCAAATCTGTGTCATGCTGCACCTGCTTAGACAGCCTCTGAAGCCGTTCAACCGCCTCTTCCCCGAATCGCCTAATCATCCATAGCGTGTAGCTGATCTTTACCCTCTCTGCATCTGAGCTTGTATGCGGCCTATTACAGCCCCGACACTGAGCGAATATGTTTTCAGGGAGATAATAAACACCTTTGCCCCTAGATTTGGGTATGAAATGACCGGCGTCAACATCTTTCCAATGGAGTACCTTCTCGCAACAGCAGCAAGACACCATTCCATTTTCATCTGCATCCTTTCGGCGGTTATATTCGCTGCACTTCTTCCAGACAGTCACCTTACTAGGAGTCTTCTTCACGTCACACTCCAGCCACATTTAACACATTTCATGACAGTGATTATTTTCCCCTGACCTCCGGGCGATCTTGTGCGCACATTTGAACCCACTTCAATAGCGTATTGGGGGCCAGACGTATAGGTCTGCTCAATAGCAGTGCCTTTGCGCATCTCTCCACCGCATTGCTTGCATTGCCTGGATTTCATGGGCTGTTTACATAATCCTCTGCAATAATTTGCGGGATCTTGGCACATAAAACATCCTCTCCGCTCATCAAAATCATTTTTCCAGAAATCCACGCTCAACCGTGTCCGGGTGATAACCGGAAGCAACCAAGGCTGACCGTACAAGTTCTAGCATTTCGCTGATATTCAGATAGTCCCTATCCCGGCTTACTGATACTGTTTCGTCGCCTGATTCGATGGTAATCTTTGTCATGTCGTCCTCTCCGCTCATAGTGATCTCGCCTTGCACCAATAATCCGAAGACTCCAGCTTTAACGTCTTCAGCTCAGAAATTGTCTTTTCTGTAGTCCCGGCTGTCCGATAGTCATCGCAATAGAAAACACCCTGCCAACAACACGCCATAAGGCACTTGTCGCACACAGTTATTTTCATGTCATTGTCAAGTATTTCCGCACTCATATCTGTACCTGCCGTCTGTTGGCGTTCATCCAAACCCCATTAACTCATTAACCACGTTGTTCACATCATCATGCGTGTAGTTCTTCAACACATATCGGATAAGCGTATCAATCGTCTTGTTGTACAGACCTGCGAACGTATCTTCGTCCATATTGCCGAAACTGATACTGTCGGCTTCGGCCCTCGGCTCACCTTTAACGCTCGGCACCAGATGGTAATAACCCGAAAGAATCGTGATGTCTTTCCTGAACCGATCGAAGTTCTTTTCTACCGACTGCCCCTTGTATTCCTGACTTGGTTCAAATGCGTCGAATCCCAGCTGCATTAGCGCCATGTACTTTTTCAGGAACTTATAGTTCCTGGGCTTCTTGCCCTCGGCACTAATAACCTCACCCAGCTTTAACTTGCCAATGTACTCGGCTGACTCATCATTGTCAGGCACAAGAATACCGCCCTGCATACGTTTTAGGTAAAGCTTCATCTTTCTGGCCAGAGGGTGTAGTTAATCATTTCCCATAACCCTTGACGCGTTTGGGGATGAAGGGGATCACGCCCCCTTCTGGCTGTTTCTCAAGCTCAGCCTGGAATGTGTTGATCGCCTCCTGAATGAAGGTGCAGGTTCTTACATAGTCCTGCTGCTCAGGGTTCAGGCTGCTCCAGAATGACTTTTTATCCATCATGATTTCATATGCTGCGAACTTATCTCCTTTAGCCTCCCTCATAGCATCATGAGCTAAACTAAGCATACCCTCTTTAGTCTTCACTACTTTGCGCTCCACTACAATGTAGCTCCCATTATTAGTGTATAAGAGCCATTAATACCGCGAGCTTGCGTGAAGTCTACGGTGAGATACCCTTTGGCTATCAGCGTCTTTGCCGCCCTAGATACTTCGCAGCCACGCATATTTACAAATCGTCCGATTTCCGCATAAGACAGGACGGTACGGTCTATACCACGATCTATTGTTCTGGTTATCACATAAAGCAAAACAAGTAGCTCACTCTTCTTTAAATTTAGGCCAATGACCGTTTTCACGCTATCTGTAAACGCGTCATAGCTTTTCTCTACTGGAACCGGCTGGTTCATGCGCGCTAAAGCCGGATGACAAATCGCACACGGCAGCACACAGCCATGAACCCCGCATTGATCTGTAGCGCTCATATCCGTATGCCCGGTTGTATTTCGGCTATGCGGGTCATTGGTCACGCTACAAGAGATTGTTGTTGCTCAGCTTAATTATTTCATCCGGTGTAACGCCTAGCTTGATAAGCTCAAGCACCGACCCTCCAGAATCCTTGTTAGGTTCAAACCCGACCATACCTGACATATAAATCACCAACCCGTTCGCATCCTTAATCTCACCGCTAACCGCGTCATATTCGAATACTGTTTTCATGTCACTCTCCCAATTAACCGAGCCAGCGCCGGATTGGCCTGACACATCACAGCAACCTCCTCTGTATTTTCGCCCCTCCATTCCTGCCAGCTTTCATCCGTTAGTTTGTGCTTGATCCAATCGGGATGATCGGGTTTTGGCTCAAACGCAGGCTCTTCATCGCAGCATCGTTCACACATTTGAGGGTCGCCCTGACCGACATATAAATGCTTGCCGCAAAAATAAAGCCCACAACCTAACTCTCCACCGTATGGCTCACCGCCACAAACATGAGCAAGACCACGGTCTATTTCCTCATCACATCCCGGATGATCGCATATAGCAGGAACACCGTAGCCAATATCACGCTTCCAATTGCTATCGTATCCGATTGACCAGCCCATCACGCTCTCCCTTCAGCTTTAATTATCAACCTGGCCCCAGTTAGTTAGCTTTCCTCTAGCCATATCTACCCCCTTTCTCCCTACCGGCTGCACCAGTGGTGGGGATACTCGGTACCCTTTCTTCCTACGCGGCTCCGTACATCTGCACTGGACAGGGGGCGTCCCTTTCTTGAGTGCCAACCATCGCTTTTTAAAGTCTAGCGCCCGACATTCTCCGCATAGATGCGCTCTACCGTGGGAAGACCCGACAGCGGGAAAAGGTATCGCTTGCAAAAGGAAAGTGGACTCAGATAAAATGGACTTACTGAGTCGGTGCCCTCTCACAAGCATTGCCGATTCCGGGGCCAGCCATCGTGCTGGCCTCGTCATGTCAGACTGCCGGAAAGCTGACGGCATGTCAATCATCACCTGCTCCAGATTGGTTAAAGGGCTACATTGAGCATGCACGGCACATCCCCCTGCGCTTCTCCATCATTCTCAAACTACGATCCGGGATCTTGCCAGCGGCAAATAATTTCGCCAGTTGAGTTAAGCTGGCTGGCCAACTGTCGCGCTGAGGGCTGCGGTATGTGTGTCCATACTTTATTTCGTCTTGCACAGCATCTTGATAGATCTCTGGATAAATTAGCCACAAGTTGTACCATTCACCCAATCTTTGATATGGGCAACGAGCGCAGTCCGTACGCTCTGGTATCACAATATTACGCTCATCCAAAAACGCCCATACGTCGTCTATATCCCACCCCCAGCGCTGAAGGGGATAGTCGTGTGCCACATCGCTGTTAATGGAGGCTGAATCACCCCCGGGACGCGTCCCTTCGCGGGCATCTTCATCGTCACGCAAACCGATATAATTAATAACTGGTTGAACTGATTGGTAGAACTCACCAGCGGGTTTTAGCTTTAGAATTCGTGTGCAAAATCTGGCGTGACAATTTGGCAGCATATGGTTATCTGCAATTACGCTTTTCAAAGTACCATTCGTTAGGCGGATAATCGGCTCGCCGAGTAGCTGCTCTACATGTAGAATATGTAAATCCATTTCCGGAAGCTCATCACCAGTCGGGGTATAAATGTAAGTATACGGACGCGGCTCGCGTTCGCGCAACGCAACCGCCAAACAAACCGAGTCCTTTCCTCCAGAGACACCCACAACGTGGGCAATACCAGCCTCGTCACGCTTTAACCATAACTCCTGCTGCCGGAAAGAGGCCGCCATGTCAATCACTATGCGTTCTCCGCTCAGAAACCAGCTCATTGATTCTCTCACGATGCCGCTCGGCTTCTTGCTTATTGCCGGCCAGATTATCATCAAGCATGGCGTTGAAGTGGCGCTCGATATCTTCCTCGCGCTGGATGTCTCTGTGGCGCTGTAGGGATTCGACTTTCAAAGGCTCATTCCTCTATCTCCACACCGGCGTCAGTGAGGATCTGGCGGACTTCGGGAGTAAGCTCGACGCCTTTAGCGGCGACCGCAACAGGGAAATCTGGAGTGTCAATAAGAATCCCAATTATCGGCTTCTTGGGTTTAACCCTGTAATCACGGTCAGGGTTGAATATTGGGTATTGCGCATGGCGCCATTTCCCATTCTTGAGATATTCAATATCCGCCCCTTCGGCATAGGCTTTAATCACAGGCCATTTAGCCAAGAGTTTTGTTGCTGATTCTCGGTTCATGTCTTTAATTCCTCCTGTTCGGTTTCGGGTAGTAATGATTCAGTGTCTTTCTTGCGATATCTACGACGTGCAGGCTCGTTCACATCTAGTCTGACGCCTCGGTAGACAATCGAGCCAAGATCCTCGGGAACGTCGATTTCAACCTCGGAAACAGCGTCATAGACCGGGCCTTTATTGCGCTTCTTGGCAAGACGGGATAACGTGTCACTATGCTTTTTGCTAATCACTAAATGATCGAGCGGCTTGTTGTTTGATAGGTGCCAATCAATAATCCGGTCAAGATCTTTTAGTGAATCGCGTTCTGCTTGGGTGAGAAATTGACTCATCCTGGATCCTCCATTCTGGCCCTGCCCTTATCATAGAGCTGTTTGGCACGTTGCTTTGATATCCCGTACCGGTCGCCAATCTGCTGTAATGTCAGATTTTTTTCATCCTTGAGGTGAACGATAGTTAATTGACGGCTAATCCATCGCCGCATCTGCTTACGATATTCTTTTCCGTTGTGTATGCTCATAGGGTAAAATAATTACATAAAGCACTTGACCTGTCAAGCGGTAAGTGGTTTACTTGTGTTCAAGGTCAATCAACAAGCCACCAGAGAGGATAGACAGATGCAGGAAATTATTTGCGTACTTGATAAATCAGGTTCCATGCAGTCAGTTGCAGATGATGCAGTGGGCGGCTTCAACAAATTCCTTGAAGACCAGCAGGCAGTTGGCGATGCCAATCTAACGCTTGTCTGGTTCGATGACGGCTGGGAAGTTGGTCACGAAGGCTCTATCAAGAATATGGGAAAGCTTTCTGGCTGGCCTAGCGGCGGCATGACAGCTTTACGTGATGCTATAGGCAAAACCTTCAAGCACGTTCAGGAGCGCTTCTCTCGCGAACAGCCTGAGAAAGTCATCATGGCTATTCTCACGGACGGATTTGAGAACGCGAGCAAAGAGTTTACACAAGAAACTATCAAGTTTCTTATCACAGACCATGAAAAAAACTACGGCTGGGATGTGATTTTCCTTGCCGCCGATCAAGACGCATGGGCAACAGCGCAGCACTTCGGTATCCAGAAAGACAATGCTATTAATTACGCATCATCAAATACCCGCGCTGGGCTTGAAAGTTATACCTCGGCTGTAAGCAAAGCCCGATCTAGCTAACCACACCAGAGGGAAGCCATGACCCACACACTGACATTTGAAGTTCCTATTCCTGATTGGGCGGAGCTGATTGCGCAAGATAACAGTGTGGAATGGTGGGCCTACGAATATAAACCATGTTGTAGCTACAGCAATTGGGGCGCCAATAACGGCAAAACCAAATACTTGGTTACTACCGAGCCACCCACCGACTTCACCCAAGAACTCTATCGCATTGAGCGGAGCTGATTATGGACACCACCATCTATCTGAAGGCGAAGGGCAAAGAATTTGGGGTTACTGTACTTTACAGCTACTACAAAGAGTATTTCGGCTCTGACATTGAACCCCCTGCTGGCGAGTTTGTTGATATCCACCATATCTATATGCAGGACGCATCGGGCGAAGACCTTGACCTGATCGACCTCTTTAGCGACGAAACAGTGAAGTTGATTATTAGCGAAATTCAGTCTGAGGAGGCGGCATGAGCTTTGAAAAATTGCCAGCAGTAGAAGGCTCTCTTGCTTGCCTAACATGCGGCTGTGGAGCGAGGTCTGATCTTGAAATGGATCGCGGTATAGCCGTGGGGTTTGGTTCTGCTGGTTATTCACGCGATGGAGTTGAGTTGTGGAACGAACAAGAAATAAACAACGAAGAGGACGATGCTCATACTGTTGGTTATGTGGAATCAATAGCAAAGCTGCAACCGGATCACGACTGGCGAATCTATTTCTATGCTCCTTTATACGAAGCCGAATACCAGCGGCAAGGTAATGATCTTTGGGTTTTGGTGAGAAAAGGAATGGGATTCGCATGAAAAACACCTTCTGGCCTGACCTCAAAGCCTATCTGCTCGCCTTCATTGTTATGCTTGCGTGCCTGTATGGGTTATCGGCATATGCTGGATTTATCACCGACAACCGGGTGGTTGTTGAAGAGTGGGAGTGTTAGAGATGAGTAGAATAGAGAGGGGTATGGTGGTGCGTGTTTTGCCGGGGCACGGTGAGCATGCCAACAGGTTAAACGGAACAATATCAAAGACAGTGAGTAAGGCCCAAAGACACAATTGCGAAACATGCGGCTCACACAACGCCTTCGATCTGGAGGATGACCAAAGCCACTGGTATTGCGAATGCGTTCTCGAACCCGTCAACCCACCCCCCGAAGACCGCTTTCAGACTTGCGATCAAGACTTCAAAGAAGAGTTGAGCGGATACCTTCGGCGGGATGTGACGAAGCCGGTCAAGGCCAGATCATGAACGACAACACCGAACTCCGCCAGCGCATGAAAGAGCACGAGGCGGCATTTCACGCCTGCCGTGTTGCATATCTTAAAGCTCAAATCAGCACGTTAAACAAACTGGAGACTAACCATGTGCCAGATACTTTGTCATCCGACGATGGGAATGGTGGACATCATGAAACTGATGAGCAAGGCCCGCTTAGTAACGCGCTATGACGGGAAAGACATCGAGCTTATCCCGTTGCAGATTATGTCTTCTGACGCTCAGAGACGCCCTGTGCGCACTTCTGCTGGGGTTATTTCTAAGCCTGGACTGGAACGGCTTTTTCGGGAGTTGAGGTTAACATGAGTAATACGCCCAAAGGGTTTGATGAATGGCTGGAGCAAGCGGGAAAGAACCCAACGAAACTAGATTTGTCTGGGAATCCATATCACTGGCTACAAAGTGCATACCGAGCAGGAATGCTAAAAGCAGCTGAGATAGTTGAAGATGAAGATGAGGAAGCAATTACTTTCGAAATAATAGCAGAAGGAATACGCAAAGCCGCTGTAGAGGTCGAATGAGCAGGCTTTCATTCGAACAATACGATATGAGGACGCTGGGCGACTGTTACGAATTAGTGGAAACGATACGACAGCTTGATCGGCCTGTTGCGGTGCTTCGTGTGAATAGCCGCAACTTTAAATGGGCCGGGATTAATTCAACCAGGTTCCGCCGCTGGATGGAAGACGGGCACCACGAGCTGATCGGTGTATACAATCCCGAGGTGACTCCTGAGCAGATATTTGAGGATATGAGATCATGAGCAATGAAGCAATAGACGTTATACCGGAAGACGATACACCGGAACAGGGGTTGGTTCCTGAAACACAGGAACGCGCGTTGGTTCAGACGCCTGTAGAAACAACCGGACTGTCCCCGCTTGTGCAGGCAGCAATGAACGGCAGTCTGGATACAGAGAAGCTAAAACAGCTACTCGAAATTCAGAAGGATTACGAAAGCAATGAAGCCGAGAAGGCTTTCCATAAGGCGCTGTCAGAATTCAAGAAGCATGAGATCAGGCTTGAAAAAGATAAGCTGGTTTCGTTTGAAATGAACGCCGGTGGTACAAAATCGTACCGTCATACGACGCTGGGCTATGCGCTGGAGGTCATCAACCCACTCCTGAGTCAGGCCGGCCTCTCTCTGGCATGGGAAACAAAACAGGACATGCAGGGCGGCGGGATGATTACCGTAACTTGCGTGTTGGCGCATGAGATGGGATTCAGTAAGTCCACATCTCTGTCGGCCTCCCCAGATTCCTCGGGGAACAAGAACAGCATACAGGCTATTGGTTCCACGATCAGCTACCTGGAGCGTTATACCGCGTTTTCATTAGTTGGCCTTGCCTCTATGGATCAGGACGACGATGGCAATTCCGCAAGCGCTAAACCTGTCGAGTACATCACCGAAGATCAGGCCAACGAAATTCACGCCATGATTATTGATAACGAGCTGGACATGCAGAAGTTTCTTGCATGGTTGAAAGCGGCCATGAAGGCAGACGGCATCAGCCAGATAGCGGCGAAGGCCCGCAACGAAGTATTGCGCCAGATCAAGGCGAATATAAAACAACATGGGGCCGTGTCATGAAGATACATAACGTTGAGCAGAATACGCCGGAGTGGGAGGCGCTGCGCGCAGGCAAGCCAACCGCCAGTAATTTTAGCAAGCTGATTACCAGCACCGGCACTCCGTCGAAGTCCATGAAACCCTACGCCATTGAGCTGGCTGGCGAGTTGTATGCAGGAAGGCCGCTGGATACCTGGAACGGCAACAAATATACCGAGTACGGTCATGAGATCGAGGAACTGGCGCGGCTGGCGTATGAAATGGGTACTGGCACCACCGTGGAGCGGGTTGGATTTGTTACTGACGATCTAGAGCGGTGGGGATGCTCTCCCGATGGGCTGGTTGGCGATGACGGCATGGTGGAAATCAAGTGTCTGCCGAAAGAGCACATCCCTACACTGCTGAGGTGGAAGAGGGACGGCAAGACGCCGCCCGGGCGAATCGCTCAGACGCAGGGGCAGATGATGATTGCCGAAAGGAAGTGGTGTGATCTTATGTTTTATCGGCCGGGGCTGCCAAGGCTTATTATCCGCCAGTTCCCAGACCCAGGAATCATCGAACCGCTCAAGGCGCAGTTACTGGCTGTTATTGCTGAGCGGAACCTAATCCATAAAACACTACAGGAATTCTGATTATGTCCAGCACCGCAGAAAACACCACCGAGCTGACCATTGCCGAACGCGCAGCACAGGCGATGTCTGTTGACTACACCGAAAAGCAACTGAACATACTGGCGAAAAAGAACGCCGATGTCACCGAGATCAAAGATGGCGACGACTATGAATTAGTCAAGCGTGCCGGAATCGAATTGAAGAAAGTCCGGGTATCCATTGAGAATAGCGGAAAGGCTGCGCGCGATGACGCCAACAAGTTCGCCAAGGCAGTTATCGCAGAGCAGGATCGCTTGACCGGAATCATCAGCCCGGAAGAAAACCGCCTTAAAGCCTTGCGGAAAGAAGCGGACGACGAAGCCGAGCGGAAAGCAACAGAGGCCCGCGAAGCAGAAGAGGCCCGCATTAAGGGCATACTGGCAGAGATCGAAGGCATCAAGCAAGTGGCTGGCGTGCAGCCATACGAGGACGCTGTGGCGATCCAGGCTCATATCCACGCAGTCGAGTCGGTTGACGTGTCACGCTTCGCTGAGTACGCAGAGCAGGCGTACGAAGCCTGCAGGGGTACTATTGCCACACTCGAGCAGGCGCTATCCGCCCGTAAGGAATTCGAGTCACGTCAGGCGGAGCAAGAACGTGTCGCCAAAGAGCAGGCGGACCGGCAGGCGGCGCTGGACAGGCAGGCCGAGGAGCAACGCAAAGAACAGGAGGCCATCGATCAACGCAATCGCGAGGCAGAAGAGCAGCGGCTTGCTGGCGAACGTGCCGAGACAGAGCGCCTCCGCAAGGAAAATGAACGGCTTGAAAATGAAAGTCGCGAGAAGGCGGAAACCGAGCGGCGCCGGCTGGATGCAGAGGCCGAAGAGGCGCGGCAGGAAGCACTGCGCCCTGACAAAGACCGACTGATAGATTGGCTAAATAAGCTGCGGTTTGTTGACGGGGTGAGCCTGGATAACTTGAGCCTGCGAGACATTCAGGTCGATGCGCTACAGGAACTCGATGGTCTAGCCAAGAAATATGTCCAACAAATCGAGGCACTATAGTAGCCACCCATAGGGAGCGAATGAAGTGAAGCATGAAATAACAGTTATCTACGATGATACCAAGCCAAACAGGGTAATGGTCGGTAAGCCACGCTCACCAGAAGCTAACGACCCGTGGGCTGATCTGGCCATTTTACTTGAAGGTGTCGGGGTACTTACAAACGCCTGTGTTCAGGCTGGAATTACAGAGCACAAAGGACAGCCTGTTAATGAATACCTGAAAGACTATATCGACAAGGTTTGTGTTGATTACAAAACCCTGAGCGTTGTTAAGTAGCGGCTATGACCCCTACCCCAACAGAGGAAGCAGTGATGAGATCAGTAAATAAACAATTGGAATTCAGTGTTGAAAGCGAGCAGTGGCTTTTTGATGCCGCTGCTGAGCAGCGGCAGGTTGAAAGTGACAAACAGCACTCTCACAGAATGAGGGGAGCCGGGATAACGCGCTCTCGCAAAGGCCGTGCTGACCAAAAGAAAAAGCGTAAGGCTCAACGTAAAGCGAGGGCTCATACGTGAAAGGACACACTCAAATCGGCCGGCTTTCAATGCGACATGAAGGTGATAACTGGGTTGCATATTATGCGCTACCTGAATCGATGGATGACGCAATAATGCTCGGGTCAATTCGCATGCGAATTGCCACGGTTGAAGCACGTAAAGAAGCGTTTATGGCTCTGATGCGTGACGCCGTATCGGACATTATAGAAACGGAAACCGGAATCCGTCCTGAGTGGGGTGGAGCTAAACCCGCACCAGAGCATGAACGTTCTGGTTCAGCCTAACCCCAATGCCTGACGTTACCCCTACCCCAACAGAGGAAGCAGTGATGAAAACAGCCCAAGACTACATAGGCACTACAAACAGCGCGGCCTTCTCGGGTTTTAATTCCCGTATTTATGGGCACAGTTACAACGATACATTTCAATACCCGCATGAACGCTCCGACGGAGCACGTCACGCAGGCTGGGAATTGGCAGAGAGCATGATTAAGTCCGGGAAAATATATTCTATTCATAACTTCCATCAATCTCATGGCGGATGTAGGCATGGTTTCGCATTCCCTTACGGTGGGACATGGGTCTGCAACACTTGCAACAATAGCCATCTTGATAGGCCGTGGTGGGTCATAAAAGTGATTAAGGATGGCAATCAGTGGTGCTGTATTGGAGAAGATTTTGAGAACTTGCAGGAATCAGGGAATTACGCTTTCGGAGAGACGCGAGAACTTGCTATTGAAAATTATGGGGATCTATTCACCTAACCCCACCACCCACAGGAGTGTGAAAACGTGACACCAAAAACAGCAAGGAAACTTCTGGACGAAGCTCTGGAGAAAAAGCACGCTGCTGAAGATCAGTATAAGCACACCTGCCAACGCATTATCAGCGAGTCATCAAAGGACAACCTTGAAAGCCTTGGCAGTATGGTTCGATCTTGCATTAGCGAGGGCGCATATGACCCGTTGCCAGAAGAAAGGGACTGGCCCGTAACACATATTGTTTTTGATGAAGCCGACACCATCAGAAAACCATTATTCCATAAAGCTGGTGTCTGGGTATCTATCCGACTCGTCGACGATGAATACAAAGGAAAGACGTTCCTTGGTGTTCTGATCGGTGAAATAGCGAGACCATTACTTCGTTATAGCAAGGAAACAAAAATCCTTTCCGTATCTTCTGGCGCGGGAAATCCCGCTATATGGGTTCCTGATCTTAACCGTGTCGTTATGGGGTACGAATCGTGGTGGAGAGAAGTCAAGTCACCCGAAGACCTGAAAGTCATCACGGATACCGATATTGACAATATTTGGTATGTGAAAGCGCTCAAAGATATGATTGCCTAACCACCCCGGAGCCTAGCCGATGAGTAGCCCCAATTGTTGCTGTCTTGATGATGACGCCTATGTCTGCTGGGCAGATCGATACAACCTCGGCATGTGTACTGCTGAAGTGGTCGAAGCGGACGGAGGCCCCTGCGAATGCCGATGCCACAACGAGGAATTTCAGGATGACGAAGGCGAAGATGACCAACAACCCTGTGGAGGTGGGTGGCTAGAATGCGCGAGTTGATATCAACACTAGAGTCTATTTTAGGTACAGAGTTCTGGATGTGGACGCCTATACTATTAGCAGTAATTATTATGATTGTGCTGGCATCAAGAGATTGATTATATGTTTATGGCGCTGTCCTTTGGAGGTGCGGGTAGCTCCCGTAAGTGGTTCAAATCCACAAAGCGACTGGCAGTCAAAGGGGTTCGATTCCCCCGCAGCGTCACTAATTACGACAGGAGTAGAAAGGATGAAAGGGTTTATTGTTATTGAAGTGTGCGATGACTACGAGCAAATACTTGCACTTGAGGTCGAAGATAATCTCCCGGATGGCGGCGTACTGGTATGGGCAGAAGGTAATCTCAAACGAACTGTGTTTTCTGAAAGAAAAGATGCTCGCTCCGCCATCGAGCGAACTTACCACTATGCGAAGGCATTCAACAGAACTGATTTACCTATTAAGGCATATTGCAAGATTGAACCGGTAGTTTCTGCATAGTGCCAAACTACGACGACTATAGCGTGGAGGGAGGATGAACAAAAAGCACTGGATTATCTTTACGGTTAGCACTATTGCAGTGCTCTTGTTTGGCAGTGTGCCGTTTCTTCCGTTCGGTTTAATTATAGCGTTCTCGTGGGCTCTTTTTATAATTGGGACAGTTTCTGGATAGCGTGGAGGTGGATGGTGAGTGATTATGATGATGACGGCAGCATAGTAATAGGTCCAGAACAATGGGAGCAGCGTAGATGGGATGCGGCCGTGGCTGCGACACAAGGTCTGTTGAGTCGTGAGAGTTTCACCGATGCTATGGATGGGGGCGCCGTGGCATTTATAGCCATAAATCAAGCCAACGCCCTGATTAAAGCCTATAGGAAGAGTAAACAATGAGCGATGAAGCGCCGGAACTATGTGAGAAGTGTGGACAGTTCGTAGTCACCCAGCCGGACGGGGTTAGCATTAAAGGCATGTTTGATTGCCATCTATTTTGTCCCTTTTCAGGTTCTACCGTCGATGAGGTCATAGCTCAGTGGCGAGAACAGAATTCAAAACCTTATCCAGCTATTGTCGGGGGTCAGGAAGTGTCTGATCTGGGATTTGCATATCTCTGTCCTGCGATAGTTTTACTGAATGGAAAAGACGTTCGTCGAGTCGGGGAAATGGTTATGCAAGATTATAAAACAAAGCAGCCGTGCGAAGATGAAGTTCGAGCGTATCGCCAAGCATTGCTTAATGACCCTGATATACCAAGACTATTAGCAGCCGGGGAGAGCGATCATGAGTGAAACAATAGACGGTGCTGGAGTTATTATTGATAGACTAGAATCTGAGCTTGCAGAATGTAAAGAAAAACTTAAGAAGAAATCCAAAGCAAGAATTAAAATTGAAGAAGTAGAATACGATGTCGTTTCGCCTAAAGTACTAGCAGACATAACACAGATGCAAATTCGTATCGCCGAACTCGAATCCGAGTTCTTGGAAGGACTAACAGATCGCCTAAGATTGCAAGGTCTAATCCTTGGTCTCAGAGCAGCCAGCAAAGTGAAGGACGCGGAGATTGAACTGTTGCATAGAGATATTGGGTTTTACCGATGCTGCGCGTTATCTGGTGAAATACCAGACGACAGTCAAGCACCGTCAGCACTCTCCACTAACGACACTACAGGGGAAGGATGATGAAGCTCTGGATACAAGAAGCTACCGAAATGTTTTACGCATATCGCGATGAAGCTAAAAGGTCGGATATAAAAGAACTGCAACTTATTAATTACGGGAAAGCTGTAGCCTTGTCTGAATTACTTGAAAAGTTTGGGCACAAGCCTGATCCAGACAATAGCACCCCAACCGAATAACTACCGGCGGATCACCGATATATCAGCCACAACACCAGACCAATCAGTGAGGTAATAACAGCCGTGAACCTTCCGCCCCATTGAGCGACAGGATCGTTAGCACCCCATACCCTGTACTGCTCGACAAACAGATTGGTGTAACTATGATGGTCCGGTGAGCGTTTGAATCTCAACCAGGCTGATTCAGGAGTTTCGTCCCGCTCATGATCCGGGCCACCACCATTACCTGTATCTACGGTATGTTCGTCCATAAGTTACCTCAACAGCTCAGAACAGCGTCTGAGAGCCTGTTTGTCAGTCAGTTCCGGGCAGGCAGGCTTAATTACTACCGGCTTCAACTTTTCTGCTGGTATCGGAACTGCACAAGCACAGCCAGCGATCATCAATAGGCTGACAGGCAGAACAATTAGTTTGTACACGCTGTATTTCCTCTTTCTGGTGCCAATTAAGACCGAATGATAGCCCAAGCATCGGAATGATGAACCACCAGCTTCTCAGGACTTCGAGAAATCTGGTGATGGATTCAAGCTTCACCACCGCCAGTTAGCTCCGACCCCAGCCCCAACCTCACCGCCTGAGACGCCCACAGAGCCATTTAGAAGCATCTTCTTGCCGCATCTATTGATACAAGCCTTTCTGGCTATACCGAAGACTACAGCCTGCTCTCCGTCGAAGGTTGCTACCCCTACGCCACCTTGAAAGCCGTTGTAGTTAAAGTCTGGATGAATTTGAGCAGCCGCAAGGCCAATCGCCACAGCGTCAGCATCTTTCCCATCATTTCCATTCAGCCCTGGATCTCCTTGGGGACCAGCAATCGGGATAGCCGTGTGACGTTTTTCTGACGCTTGAAGGGATAGGGGAATAGCGAGTAGCAGGATAAATATGAGTTTCATTTGGCACCTATGATGTTGTTTTTGTCCTGACTGGATTTGCTCGATCCGAACCAGAAGTTCATTATCTGGAGTAGCCCGGCAGATAATATACCAAGGAGGTAACTTGCCATCTTTTCCTGTGATTCGCTCATTTCTAAATCGCCCGAGAAGACAACGTACAGCACTATGGAAAAAGCCAGCACATAAATAACGGATAGAGTCATCTGGGGTGCTAATCCCGTCTTGATACCCATTTCACGCGCAGACTTGCGGTCTTCGGCAAGCACGGCCTCAAGATCAACGCCCATTCTCTTCATATCTAGCTTAAACTGATTCTCAGCCTGTTTCAGGGCGAGTAGCTGGTCAGGGCTGGCACCGGACACCGCAGCCGCCAGCTCATCCTCAGAGCCGTCTGGTCTCCCCAGAAGGGCAGATGACGCGGCTTGTATCGCCAGCCCTGCGACTGGGTTCGCAATCGATATGGCTTTTCCAAGTATGGGCGCTATCGCGCCTATCGTATCTTTCCAATCCATATCGATGTCTCCCGTCTATTGGACCTTCGAGGGTCAGGTCCATTCGCCCGTTCTCATGGCTTCTGATAGCCGCAAAGCCCTACTCCCAACCTGACCCGCCCACTTACTGTCCAGCATTTCCTGAGAGGCCGTAAGGAAGTCGTGACGGGAGATTGCGTCTATGGTCATACGGAAGCCCTTAAACCGAGTCAAGCCAAGGTTAAACGCCATATTCAGCACAATTTCCTGCCTGACATCATTCAGGTCTTGATACCATGGGAAGGCGTCCAATACCTCCCTTTCCTTTCGGTCGATATCGTTATCAAGCTGCAATTCGATCACATCCGGGTCAAGTCCGGCACCCATCCGTTCGTCAACCAGATGCCCCACACCTATCGTCCAATAGTCTTCTGAATCTTGATAAGCATGCGGGATATTACCTTCGTCAGCAATAAGCTGTTTGCGTAATCTGGATCTGTTCATTGCCTATCCTCCTTTAATGACCGATGAAGCTATGTCCTGAATAAAGCGGACAATGCCCCACCCAACAGCAGTGAGGAAACCGCCAATAATAATAACAATTGTTGCATGCGCAGCAAAATCGGCATAACTTCCAATCTTTTTATACTTCCTGTTAAGAGCGACAAGCTGACGAATAACGCCATCCATGTCCTGCTCAGACATTCCGTAGCGGTCTCTAAGTATGAGTATAAATGCTTCAACCTGCTGTTTCGCCTCATCATCATTATTCATGGGTTGTACTTCAGCCTGGTAAGGCTATAAGTCAGCGCGGGCGGGTCTATGGCGCCAGCCGTCACGTTCGCCAGCCGAATAAAGACCTGCCCTGACCCGGGGATTGCGTTCGCCATAAGACCCGTTCCCAGTGACGCGCTAGGGGTTACCATCCAGTGATCCGTGTTTGCTGCCCCAGTCACAACCACGGCCTGATCGTTCGTCGAATGTGCAGCGATGGAAGGGAAGTTAATTACAGCCGTGATGGTGTCCAGAATACGCAGAGAACGGGGATTCGTAGACCCCGTACCGTGCTGGAAAATATTGTCAGAATCGATATTTGTATCGACACCGCCATCCGTGATATCGGCCGTAAGCCCAACAAACATAGGTTGTTTTATATAGGTCGACTGCGCAGTTGCGCCGATTAAAATACCGGTGCCGGATGTTGGGGTGTTCTCAAGGCGAACGTCATTAAGCTTTGTGTATTGCGTTGTATTGCTGGGCGAAATTGAAAATGCTGTTGTGAAGACCTCGACAGCCGTACCCCAAAACGTGTTGCTGGTATTGTCGTCAATAACGACGCCGGTAATACAGTCATTGATTCGCCCGCCGTAAAACCGGTTTTCGTTGGCCGTGTCGCCTATGTCTATACCGGTATCCACCGTTATAATTCTCAGCGAGTAGAAGTCGTTATAAAAGGCGCCGCCGCTCGCGCCATTCTTGACGAGCAAAAGCCCTTTCTCAACGTTCGATATCTGCACGTTATCGAATGTCGCCATCGATATGTTGGTTGCGTCGATACCGATGCCACCGGCGTTGGCACGGTCTTGATTGTCGAAGCCGATATCCCGGAACGTCCAGCGGAAGAAACGGGTCGCCACCACGGACGAGCTGATAAGGGCGGTGGTTAGGTTGTCGCCCAGGATGCGGGAAACGTCCTGCCCTTCGCCGACCAGGGCCACATCGCTGTCTGCTGTCAGCTTTGCGCTTATCAGATAATCACCGGCCGGGAAAAACACCTGGCCGCCACCCGCCGCCTCTACGAAATCAATAGCCGCCTGAATCTCGGTCAGGTCGTCGGTAACACCATCACCGACCGCACCGAAATCCTTTACCGACACCGGCTTGATGGAAAGCGCCGTTCGCATTGCTGCCGCATCGGCGATACTTACCAGCGTTTTCACGAACGCGCTAAACCCCAGCGTCGTCAACGCTGCGCCCGCATCCGAATCATCCAGCAGCGTTTCTATGAACGCAGAAACAACAAGCGCGCCCGGCGTTAGCTCTGTATACGTTGTCAGATCCGTCGCGAGAGAATCCCAGCCGATCAGGCCATTGGCAACCGGGGAAGGCAGGGTGATGTCTGAAAGAGTTGACGTTTCTTTCAACAGCACCGCTCGCGTGATCGCCTCGGCAAGTTGCTGGCAAATAAACGTCAGCTTGTCGAGTGCGCCTTCATGCAGGTCTTCGTTAAAGCTGCCGCCGCTAATATAGTCGATCAGCTGTGTGAGCGACATCACGCGTTTTACCGTAATGGTGACGCCAGACGCATAGGTGGCGACGGTAGTGATCGAGCCGCCTGAAGGCCACGGCCCAGTCGACACTGTATATTCTGTTGTCAGCGCCAGAACAGTTTCAACGCCGGCGGCATCGGTGTGAATAACACGCAGATCCGTTTCTGCCGTAATCGGGAAGCTGAAATTGAAAACAACAACCGAGCCGTTCGCGGCCAATGGGGCCGTTTTATTTATCGTCGTTGAAACCGTCATGTTATTGACCTCCTAAGTTTGGCGCCCTGTCTGGCGATGTCCTGCCAGGACGCCACCAGTACCCTTGATCGAACTCATTCTGTCGCCGCCGAACAGTGGCGCTCTGCCGCCTCCTGGCCTTGGCGGGGTCTGCCATCAGCTCCAGCTGGTCAAACACTTCACGCTCAAGGGCGAGCCGCAAGTACCATAACGAACCGCCCGGCGTATAAGACTTGGCGAGGCGGATAAGATCAGATGCCACCTTTGGGTCGCGGCCCTCGATGACCTCCCCGAACTGACCGGTGGTAACGCGAGGGATGTCAGAAAAAAACAAGCCCGCAGCAGGCCCGGATAGGGTTGTCAGCGCGTTACTGCCAAACCGGTTTGCGCCAAAGAGACCGGTATACAGGAAATCACCATAAATACCAGCGCCACCGCCCTGCAGAAAAGCCGCGCCCACCGTCTTCGCATCAACAGGGCGCGGGTCTCTGCCCTTGCTCAGCTCCTTGGCCTGCAGCGCCAGGAGCCCCAGGGCCGTGGTACCAACAATCATTTGCGCCATATACGACAGCTTGCGACCGGTGCCGTGTTCGTACATGCCGCGATAAAAATGTGACAGTATCACCGACACCGGGAAGCTTTTGAACTGCGATACAAAGCGCATGGTTTCCCCGCTCAGCGTGCCGCGTGCCGTACCGGCTGTCGTCAAGGCTTTGGCGCGGGCGTCCGGCTCAGGGACAGCGAAAATGGACAGCTCGGCCTGCATCTCCTGCACCTTGTTATTCAAGTCAATCTTGCGCGCTTCCGGCAAATCGGTTCGTGCAAACAGGTTTTCGGTTGAAAAGAAGTGTGCGCCCTTCTCATTCAGGGTTTGAGTTTTTCGGATATCATCCCAACTAGCTGAATCAAACCCGTACCGCTCCAGCTCGCGCCGGAAGTCTGGCGCCAGCTCGTCAAAGGCCACACGACGATTGCGCCCAAACAGGCCATACAGCTCCATTGCGAACGCCTTTTTGCCCGCATCGGTCCAGGCGGACAGGCCGGAAGCGCGCATGGTGAAATCGGCCATCTTCGCCGAAATTCCTGCACCGGTTACCTCGCTGAACCGGTTCGCCGCCAGCGCCCGGGTCACCCACGCCTCGGCGCCGAGCCCCATCTGTACGGCCAGCAAACGATCCTCGGCGTTCTTGGGGTTCAGCAGGCTCATTTGCCTTGCCATCACCCTCATTGGGGACATACCCGTCCAGCGGGAGGTTTGGCGCAGGAACTGGATATCTGAAACCGCCGACAACATCGCAGAGCCCAGCCGGGCCGCTGTAATCCAGTTACGAAACGCCGCCGACGTGTCCGCCGCCCATAGCGTAGCCGTATCATCTACCTTGCCGCTGACCACGTTATACAGCGAGTCGAGCGTGGCGAGCCTGATGCCGCCCTCGCCCTCTTTCTTCGCCATGTCCCGCAACGTCCTGTACGTTAGCTCAGGGTTGGGGCCAAGCACCTCCAGCAGGCCAATATCGTGCGACATGCCGTCCAGGTGCTCGCTCAGGGTCAGGAACAGATCGGGACGCCCGAACTTGTCGCCGTACTCTAGCCAGGCGTCACCGTCCTTGAAGACCAATACACGCGAGTCCTGGCGACGGTTCGCTAATTTGCTCCCGCCAACCCGTCCGGGCGTAAGGTCGACCAATCCGTTTGTGACAATACGGTCGTAGGCACTATTGAGCAGCGCATCCAGTTCAAGATCATTCATCGGCTGGCCAGCGTCGTTCAGCATTTTATTTCGATCAATCAAGCCGTTAATGGTCGTTTTCCATTCAGCCTTGTCGGTACGCCCGACCTTGCGTGCATCATGAAACTGCGGGAGTCCCCAGTCTTCACGCTTGGCAATGGCACCACCGGCACGGTTAAAGCGCGTCCTGGCATACTCCGCCGTTTCAGACCATGCGCGCGCAAACGTTTTGGCGGCATGGTCGCCGGTATCCTGCCCCAGCAGCTCGCGCACCATGTTACGCATCGTGGTCCTGTCCTGTGTCAACCCCAGGTTTTTAGTCCGTAGCGCCTCCATCGGCTCCGCAAACCGCCGGTGCAGCTCATGGAGCACCGCCCGCCCACGTCGATCGACATTGGTATACGTTGCGTTCCGGGTCAGATCACGCCCGAGCAGGGAATTAATGCCGGTGAGGACGCCCTCGGGGTGCGTGGTCACGTTCTGCATGGCCCGGTCCAGGGCGATAACCTGTAGCGCCTTCTGGTAGCGAATCAGCTCGACAGCCTGCCTGGCCATCTGCACGCCAACCCGCGAGGCTTCGCGCTCTGCAGCTTCGGGAGAAAGCCCGTCCACACGCATCAGGGCATCCCGTTGACGATTTACCGTGTCTTTGACCTGGTCGGCCTGTTCTCGGGTCAGGGCGCCGTCTGCCAGCAGGTTGGAAATACAAGTATCAAGTGTGGCCATTAGCTTTTCCTACAGGTGTCGAGTGCATCGAGCGCATCGAGGTTGTCTTGCAGCGCCTGCATTTCCGCGCGGGCTGAGCGGGTAATAACAGATTGCTCGCCGTCACGCACGGTAATTTCGGTCGGGATCTCTATATCCCCCTCGGCCAGCAGCTCGCTTACCTCGTCCAGAACGTCCGCCGCTGAATCGGCGTTGTATGTGTCGCCGACCGGCTGGCGCGTCCTGGCAGGCCGGGTAATACTACTACTCTCTTCCTTGCCTGCCCCGCTTTCGGGCTTGGCTTTCTCCGGTACTTTGGGCTTTTTCGGTGTCCTGGGCTTCTGTTTGGCGGCCTTCGCCTCTTTGGCTTTCGCGGCAACGGTCCCCAGCAGCTCGTCGGGGCCAGCCTTCCGGCGCTGAATCAAGCCCTTTTCTTCGAGGACTTTCTGTATTTCATCCTCGGTCTTTCCCGTCGCACGCATGCGGTCAACCCTGTCGAGGGTTGCTTTTGCAAGATTCGCCTCGTCGTGCATTCTCATCCGTTCCTGAAGCGCCGCCACGCTGTTTTCCAGTAGCTCGGTTTCCTGCTTCCTCGCCTCGCTCGCGCGCTTCAGCGCCTGCGTTTCACGGGCCTTTTTCGACAGGGTAGCGGGCAGCTGTTTCTCAATGCGCCTGGCCTCGGCCCTCAACGGCTCACGCGATGTTTTGATGGCGTCCAGCTTAAACTTGAGGTCGCTAATCTCAGATACGATGGCTTTACGCTCGCCCCGGGTCAGCGCGTTGCCGGCGTCCGGAATCAGCCTGGCAATAGCGTTTTGGACGGTCTCCTGCGGGAGAATCCTTGCGGTAACGGGGATGTCGTCGTCTAGCAAGTCACCGACCCGCACGGGGCGACCCGCCTCAATATCACTGGCCGCCTTGTCGATGGCCTCGAAATGATCCCGCTCACGTTCTTTTGTGCGCAACGTAGGACCAACCGGCGATTCATTGGCCTGATCGACATACGCCTGCAGCGCTTGCGCCGCCTCGCGGCTTTCCGGTGTTTCGACAATGCCGCCGAATCGGCCTCGATAAGCCTTAAGGGCGTTCTCGGCAACGTCGACAGTGATTGAGCCAGTCGCCCTTAAAAGTCCGGCGCCAAGCGTCGCGGCCAGCACGTTAAACGCGGCTTCTTTCGTGCTGTACGGGGAATTGATCTGCTTTTTAAAGCGCATCACTTCCGCCTGAATGGGTATTTCAGAGACCCCCGCCGCGAGACCCTCGGCCAGAAACGCGCGTCCGGCATTGATCGCAACCCCGCGACCAAGCATCGGACCGAACCCAAATGGCAACGAGGCCAACAAGATCGGGTCTTGCAGTGCGCCGACGAATGTTCCACTAAGGGCGCCCGCCACACCCGAAACGCCGCGCCCACGCGACAGAATTTCCTCGTCGGGCGCACGCTTCTCCGCAAGTTCTGCGGAAACCCGGCGGTCAATCTCCTTGTCCGTGGGAACCTCGGCCGGTGACAGCCTGCGCGCCCGCTGCGTTGCCAGAATGACGCGGGTAAGCTGCGCATTGTCCTTCATCCAGAAGTCAGCAATGCGTGAGGTGGCGTGAACACTACCGTCCTCGTTCTGGAATATCTCGCCAGCGTCGATAAACTTCTCAATTCTGCGAGTAACGGCGGGGTCTAAATAGCGCGTCTGGTCAATGAAGTCGGCCTTGACGCCCGTCAATTCCTCGATCTTCTGGTTACGCTCCTGCACATGCGGCTCGAAGGCTAAATCGGCACTGATGCTCGTCCCTTCACGGCGAACCAGCCCAAGCGCCGAGTCAAACACCTCTGAGAACGTCGCAGCCACGTCCTGCTCGCCGTTAATCGCTGTCGGCATACGTGCGGCCAGCATATCGCGACCATCGGGCTCAATGCGCGCTGCAACGGGTCTCATGGCAGGTTTTCCCAGTCCAGCAGGAACGGCTGCGCTGGATCGTCAGCGCTTCTTAGGAACTCGCGGGAGCCGCTCAGGCTCTCAATCTCAACCGCATACAGCCCTTGCCCAACCCCGACAAGCCGCGACTCGCCATCCTGCCGCCAGATCCAGCGCAGTACCTGATCCGGCGCGTCTTCATATCCCGCCACACCGCCGAAGCGCTTGATATCGCTGGGCTCAATATTGCGAACCCAGTCTGTGAATTCGTCGGCCGTCACGCCAGGGGCGGGGGCGGGAAGCCGCTGCGCACCGAATATATCGCTAGTGAAGAAAATCCGCCCGGGCTGACCTTCCGGGATGACGGTGTTTTGTTTTACCGACTGCGGCTTGTAGTCGATAAGCCCGCCGGTCAACGTGTTGATAGCGCGCTCCATCAGAGAGGTATCAACAGACTCGGAATCGCCGCCCATGCCCACATATAGCACGCGCGCATTCTTCAGAATGGTGGATTGCGTACGCGGCAGCTGTTCGTATGAATCATCAAGGACCGCAAGCCCTTCGAGCCTGAAATCTGCTGTTTTCGGCCCGGCCGCCGCATCCTTGGCCAGCACCTTGCGCCCGATACCAAGCTGTAGAGCCGCCGCCTTTTCTCCACGCAATAAAAGCGAACCCATCATGGCATAAGTATCCGAGCCCTTGCTGTCGAGCTGATGAAAAAAGCCGCGCGCGTCACTGTCAAGACCGGCGACAATGGCGCCCAGCAGATCCGCTTGCGCATCCACATCGCCGACATCAAGCATTCGCTTGACCTCGTCCAGCTCTTCAGCAAACAGCGGCGAAGCCGGCTGCCCCACATGATCGGAAACCACGGCAGCCGCCGCCCGCCGCTCTGCGAGCTGGACAGGCAGGCCATCGGCGTTTGCGAAATCCAGCGGCAGCTGGCTTGGAATCAGCCCCTTATCGATACCGAGCTGTAGCGGGTTGCGGTTAAACGTGCTGCGCTGAGCCGCCAGGTTGCTTTCAACAGACTTCAGCACCTGAACTTCCGGCTTGGTCAGGTTCTTGCGCGCCCGCGTCCGGTTCACCCATTGCTGCTGGTCTTGCGGCGTGAGCGCTGACACGTCGGCCACCACCTGATACTGCTTAAGACCAAGATTTAGTTTACTCTCGGCGCCAGGCACGCCCTCGGCCGCCCTCTGAACTGCTTCAAAGTTGGCCGGCAGAAACCCGTTCTCGAGCGAAAACAGTGCATCCTTGACCGCGTTATCGACTACTTTTTTCCGCGCCGATGCCAGCGCATTGACCTGAGCCTGCGCAGCACGCTTCAGGGCATTACGCTTACCCGGATCCAGGTCGTCAATGGCCTCCTTTCCGCTCAGGATTTTCAGCGCCTGCTCAGGATCGTCGTTAATCAGCTTCTGGAAGCGGCCAACCTGCACCTGGGACAAAAAGTCTGTCTTCAGCGCGTCTGCAACCGGGCGCGAGAGCAGCCCGGACGCTACCTGCCCATCCAGCAGCGCGACAGAGTCGGCCACCAGATCAGCGCCTTCCCTCGAGCTATCAAAGTTAGCGGCGCTGATGGCGTTCAGCTCAAGCGTATTTCTGGTCTGCTGGTTGGCAAAAGCGACGCGCTGACGACGCTCATCCGACGCCGCCCGGCCTTTGGCCTGCACCTCCAGCGCGCCGAAACGACTGGTTAAAAGCTCCTGTGTCCGGCCGTCCGTGACACCGTCAAACGCCTGGTTGCGAATCTCGCCAAGCTGGTCGCTGGTATCCTTCTGCAGGGTGTCGAAACCGTCCGGACGGCCGCTGCGCTCGGCGTAGAAGGCATTGAATTCAGTGGTCGCCCTCGCTACACGGTGGGCGGCATCGGCCTGGATTTCAGCGCCATGCAACTCATTAGTAAAACTCAGCAGCTGACCGGTAAGCTGGCGACTGGCATCAGCATTCGCGCCTTCCGCAATGCCGGCAACGGCCGGACTCAGCTTCGGCGCGCCCGTGGTTTCAGCGCGGACAACCTGGCGTTCCGGAATCGTGATCTTCGCCATTATTCACTGTCCTCAATGGTCACGGTAGCCGGCCGGAATTCCCGCGCCAACGACAGGCCGGTCTGGAATAACGTCAGGTTACCGCGAGTCCGCGCAGCCGCCTCCTGGTTTTGTGCCGCCAACTGATCGAACCCGCCGCCCAGCTGCGCCCGATAGACCGCAAGCGCGCCATTTGACCGGATCGCGTCCAGATCCTCCTGGCCGCGCGCCAGAATCTCCAGCTGCGCATCAAGCGGCGATCCTGAACCAATATCAACGCCACTAGCCGAAAAGCTCGCGCGGGCGGCCCCCAGGTCTTTGGTCAAACGGTCCTGCCGGATGCGTAGCTGGTCTTGCGTCGATATCTCGGCCTGACGCACGTCCAGCTCGGAAATGCGCGCATTAACCTCGCCTTGCTGACTGATTGCATCAGCCTGCCGATTACTCGCTGAAAACGAGCTGACCGCAGATAAGATTGTTAATGCCGATGTAAATGACATCAGACCGCCCTGTTACTCATTGACCTGCAAAGCCCCGGAAATTGCCAGCACCGTGAACGGGAGTGGCACCTCCTGGGTGATTTCGACCTGCCCGGATTTATCATAACCCAAATCGTTAACGTTAACGGTTTCCGTAATCAGCGCCGGCGGAGCGTCCATCGGATCGCCACCGGAACGATATTCAAGCTGTTCACCCTGAATCGCACCAGAGCCTGAGAGGTACAGGCTAACAATAACGTCAGACCACCCCATCAATCGGCCCAGGGTCGAACCAACGGCGTCGCCAGCGCTTCCGACCGGCATGGTCTTTAATCTGGAGGCGTAATTCAGTCCAGCGTGAATTCTGGTTGCTGCATTTTGTAGTGCAATAGCGCCATTGGTTACCGTCTGCGCAGGATGTACTGCGCCATCGGCCAGAACGTCAACCTGCTCCCCTTCCAGGTGATGCAGTCCGGACAGGCTTGAAACCGCGACCTGCAAAATGCCATCGGATTCATAGACGCCGAAAGCGCTGGTATCAATCTCTACCGTGTTGTCATTTTCATCTTTCAGCTCGAACGTAGTCGGCGATAGCACTGCAACCGAATATTTTTTGTGATTAACTTCCGTCATTCCGAGCACGTCGCGAATCTCTATCACGTCGGCCGTGGCCAGGCTGTGCGCCGATGCCGTAGTGACAACACCAGGCGCAGCCCGAGTAATTCCGGAAATAACGACAGGGTTTTCATACGACAGACCGGAGTCAACATAAAAGCAATCGCGCATGGCGTCACGTATGTCATCATCGGTCTGCATAGAAAGCTCTCGCCATGCTTCCTCGTCCATATAGTCGACGTGCCTTACGGTTTGTCCGTTAACGACACGCCGAACTGACAGCCAAAGCTGCTCGCCGGACGCGCTTGGTATCGCGGCCACACTCTCAACAGCAACCCGACTCCCGCCAAGCGGATGACGCTGCCACGCAAAAACCTCCTGTTCCCGATTGTAAGTAAAGGCTATCGCCAACCCGTCCGCCCGATACATCCACAGGATTCCATCAGGAACCGCCTGGAACGCCATGCCCTGAATCCCGCTTACTGTTATGTGCTCCGAAATAATACTAAGGTCTGATGAGGGTGACCGGACATTTCCGCTTGAGTCCTGCGTAAGGAAAGTTCCAAGATCCCGGAGCTTTCGCCCGGCGCGCTGAACAAACAGCGCGTTACTGTCCACAACGACCGGCTGAATGGCTTTTGAACCGTTCGTTGCCCGCTCACTGACATCGATGTTTGTCGGCGTGATGGCGCTACTATTGCCGCCAGTCGCTACAAACTCAGACCCGGCGGTTCCGATAAGCAACACATCTGACGAGGCCAGCCAGCGAATAACCGGCACACGACCAGTACCTGAAACAATGCTGTATGTGTATCCATCGCCGTCGGCAGTTCCCACCGTCATATCTGACAGGTCTCCGGCAACACTTGCATAAAACGTACTGGGCGTGCTGGTGGTACCGCCAAATATAATCCGCTGCTGGAACATGGTAACGGCGGCCGGGTACAGGGGGGCGGAGGTAAACGGATCGGCAGTAGGCGCATAGTTTGCCAGCGTCCACGCAGTATGCCCGGTGCGCGTTAGCGTGCGAGGCTTAAATCCCTTGTGCACAATCCACATAGTATCTGCGGACTGCGCATACTGGATATCTTCCAGGTCTGCGGTTGTGTATGGGCTAACAATTTCGTATACGCGGTTGGCAACACCACCGGAAGCGTAGGCGGTAAATGCTGTCGAATCCACGCTGTCGAGATCGAAGGTGTTAGGGTCGATCACGGTAATGATAGAGCGCAGGCCGTTTATCTCCGTCATACCGGCCACGGAGGTAATTAAAACCTCGCCACCCGTCACATACCCATGCCCGACCGCCGTTACGCGCGCAGAGGCGGCCTGGCTAATGCCGGTAATGGTGACATCAGCTTCGTAGATTGGGGCGCTATTCCGGTAAAACCGGATATACAGATTTCCGAACTCAAGAATATAGGTTTGTTCTGTGTTGAATTCAAAAGGTATTAACCGAACCCTTTCGTCGCTTTTTGAGTTTGCGGCATGGTGCGTGCCGGGGCGCCGGTTCGCTCCGCCGTGCGGGTAAACAATGAAGTTCTGTAGCTCTTCGACACCGCTGAAATACTTTGTAACATCAGAGCGACCGCGAAGCCGGGGGGATATTTCTCCGGTCGTGAAGCTATTTTGTATCGGCCTTGACCTCGGCATTACCTGATCCAGATAAGCGCGTCGGACTCATTGGCATCGTCCAGTGAGCTTTCCTGTGATCCCGTCAAAAAGCCTTCGCTTTCAGCCTCTTCATAGTCCTTTTCGGCGCGCTCCTTGACCCCTTTGTTTTTTGTTATACCGTAGGCGATATCCCGTGCAAGGCGTTTCGCAAGGCCATTGACAAAACTTGCATCGAACGCGTTTGGGTCGGTGATTTGCTGCAAGAACTTTATCTTGATTGCGGATTCATCAGTCAGCAGCTTGCCGCCCTCAACCTCCCAGCCGATTGTTTCACCATTAACAGAGAGCACCTTAAGGCAGTCGGATGGTAGCGGGTATTGGTAGGAATACCCAAACTCCGGCGCAGTGGTTTCTGCCGCAAGCTCGGCGCGAGCCTTCGCGAAATCCCACGGGAACGCTCGAATCATCGCGTCGCGCGTTGCCGCATAGAACTCCTTGCAGATAACGGCGCGCCTGTTTGTATCATCGATACTGTTGATCCTTTCTTCGCCAATGCTAATCAAGGCCAGATTGCAAATTGAAGTCTCAGAAGCCATAGATTTTCTCGCGATATCTCTTAAATTGCACTTACCGAATTCAGTAGCGCCTTTGTATACGAATCGCCCAGCGTGAGACCACCGTAGGCATGCATGTGGAAGTCTGTAAACGAACCGGAGACCTGGCCAATATACGTTAATGGTTCAGGGTTCTCACCACCAAGGTCGTTAAAGTTATCCGCCAGAACAACCTGCCCGGCAGCAGCGGGATAGGTGATATCCCACCATGCCACAAGACCATCCAGTAAGATGTTCCAGTCGATAACATCAGACAGGTTCTGTGCCGTATTGGTTACACTCGCCCCCATCCAGCTCGTCATGTTCCCCATGACAAACCTCTGTATGGTTGTGTGTGGGTTTCCGTTCTGGCCCAGCGCGCGCTCGATGTAATCTTGGAGGGTTGAATACGTAGTGGCCAAACTCAACCCTTGAGAAATATCATTATGACCACCACGGAAATACAACACACTGGGCCTTGCAGCGATGGCCGTATCAAGGTCAGCATCAAGATCATCTGCACCCGCCGTGATTGTCGCACCACCATTTTCACTGATCGTGAACTTACCCCAGCGAAGTCCTCTCTGATGCAGGGGGCGAGTTGCGCCGACCCTCGGGATTGCGTCAGCAGCATCCTGACTGTAGTTACTGAGGCTGTCAAAGATAGAATCACTCACCACATAACAGTGTGAGAACAGGGGTGGGCAGGAGAATATCGGCGGGCGCGCTACCAGCTGGATATTCCGGACGTAATGATTCTCAACGAACTTTGACGCTCCACGGTCATTACCAAGCACCCAGTTCAGGAAGTTCGCTACGCCAAGACGTTCTGCATAACCATATATGCAGCCATCAAAGGCGTAATATACGTGCCTACCGTGAGAACCAATGTTAACCGTAACAAAATCACCCTTTCCGACACTGTGCAGGTAATGCGTTGACGATGCAGGGCCATCGATGAAATCCCAAAATATGTTAGCCAGTCCATTACCCGTTCCTAGATAGGCAGTGGCGTATTTGTCATTGGTACTCAGAGAGACCTTAAGCAGTTGGATTTGCCCCGTCGGAATAGCCCCGGAAAAGGCTTCGAGAATTCGCTGTTCCCCGGCAATGACATCGCCATCAGAGGTATGGCGCGATGAATCCAGCGGACTGGCAACAAGCAGCTTCCGCTCGACTTCAAGTGAAATCTGAAAGCCTCGATCTACCAGTGCGGCATTGGCGGCTGAAAGCGCAAAGGTCAAACCCCCTGACGCTCCCGCCTTGAAGCCCTTGACAGAGTCATACGTATTGGTATTCCCTGAAACCGGATAGACAGCAGCAGACGCCAGATTGCCGGCCGTAACCTGATCTGTCAGGGAAGCGAGAGAGGTTAGCGGCGATCTGAAAACAACGTCTTCGTCATCGGCCTCGTAAGGTACCCAACCGTGCCTTATCTTCATTAGCCATTCCCGTGTGCAAAGGTCATAGTTGCACCGCCCGCGCCAACCTGATCGATGCGTATGTTTCTGATGGGCCGTTCAGACTTCAGATAATACTGGCCTACCGCAGTGATTGCTGCTGTAGCGAAAGGCGCAGCCGTTGACGCATCATGCATCATTACCGGACCAGTAAAGGTCGATCCATCAAGGGATGTATAAATGTCCACGCTAGTAGCAGTAAGTGCCGAAATATCCAATGAAAATCCTTTCGTACCTGATATATCTGAGGTTGTATGTAAAACGCCAGCAGCCGCGCCAACCAATGCATCCCATGTATAATCGTAATCAGGCCAACTCCATGAGCCTGTGTTTTGTGGGGCGGTGTACGCAGCCCCGGCAGCGCTTTTCAATCTTTCTGGCAAGCCAGTAAGCGCGCTCTCAAGCCACACGCTAACCTTGGTAAACCAATTAAATTTATCTTCTGATGTACTCATGCCAAATCCTCACGGTTCATAGTATAAAGCTGTCGCTGAATTGCGGCCCTACGCCATCAGCACCGATGTAGAGCGACTGTACGGGCGAGGCAACAGAGTTATGATTCCTGTATCCGTGTCCGAAATAAAGACCAGGGCCGCCAGAAGGCGGAGCAGACCATAGGGTTGAATCAAAGTAATTCGATCCGGTCCTTTCGTAATCAGGTGTTGCCTCTTCCGAAGGCGCGCCACCATACAGATGCCGCCATATTTTAACAGTCTGCGTCCCATCAAGATTGTCGATACAGGCAAACTGGATAACATAGGGAACATTCGACTCCAGAATCCCGCTGGCGCCCATCCCGAACGTTGAATCGTCAAGGTTGTGATCTGTCCCGTCGTTTGTGTACACCCGGTAGCGCCCGGTATCGCCAAGGCCGGACTGGCGTACCTTGCCGATGATTCGCGCGTTGCCGACAAAGCCCTGGCCGCCGCCGATGTCGGGAAACTTAAGCTCATGGGGCCGGTTTGTCAGATCGCCACACGCGCCATTCGTCGGGGTTTCCGGGTTCGACCAGGTATAAGCGTTTCCGTCATCCCCGTAGCGCATGGCGCACTTCCAGTAGATCGCGGCGGCAGACCACGGAATCGACACATCAAACCCAAAATAGCTATCGAGGCAATAATCAAGGAATGTCGACTTATGCGTACTGCCCATCGATAGGGCGTTCGAGTCGGCGACCAGCGCCTCGGTATGATAACTTGAGTCATTTGTCGACACCTGCGTCATGGAATCGAGGTTATACGGTCCGACGCCTGCGTTGGCCGTATAGTCTCCGGTAAAGATTACCGCTGAGGCGGCCGAGGCCGTCATATTTACACCGGCCGTTTGTGCGGACGCATTGCCAAACGCATCAACAACGTCAGCAGTAATGGAATGCGTGGCCGCCGCAGTTATCCCGGTAAACGTATAGGCTGGCGTAGCTGATGTGCCATCAAGGACCGCATCCTTGTAGAACCGATAAGTGATGGCCGAACCCTCGTTGTCGGTCGACACGTTACAAACTGCGGTAATAGAAGAGGATGTGGCACCTGACTGGGCAAGCCCCGTTGGCAGGCTCGGCGGCGCTGTATCAGAAGCTGTAGCGGCCGCGCTAACGCTTACGATATCGCCAGTAGACGACTTGAAGTGCGCGTACCACGTTGTCAGCGCATCATAGGCCGGCTGCTGGACGCTCGGTATCGTTGCGTCATAGGCAGACCAGCGCGGATCGGAAGCTGTAACCGTCGCGTCAGTCGTTATGATCTGAGATGCGGCGTTAGTTGCAGCAAGCGTAATAGCGGCAGTCAGCGTGTTTGTTGAATTTGCCACCGTAAAACTGGCGCCAGTAACAAGAATCGGTGTCCCGCCGTTGTTTTCCAGCAGAGAAACTACGGAGACAGTATTGATACCCTCAACGCTTGCCAGCACAGAACCGTTCGCTCTGTGCCCCGACAGGGTCATGGTGATATCAACATCGGCAGCAATCGAGTCCCCGATACACGTTACCCGGATAATTTTCGATACCTGGCCATCGAGAAACGTGACGCGGTTTCCGCTGGTAAACGGCACCAATGACGACACATCGACGCCGATCTGCAAGGTGTATTCGGTGGTTAGTGTCGCCGTTGTCGTTATTGCGAGTATCGCATCGACAACGCCAAAGGTTCCGGCTGATCGGAATACTGACACGTCGACATAATTATCAACAGCAGCGGCGCCCTCGTTAACCTGTGGCGTAGTCGCTGCCCATTGAATCTGTCCGGGCAGGTTTTCAACAACCGTGCCGGTATTACTTTCAAGTGCGGTAATGCGCTGTAGCGCATCAATAAGGGACGTCTGCAAAGTGGATACCTGGGCGACATCCGCAGTCAACCCTAGCTCGAGATGCTCGTCAGCGTGGCCATCAAGCCCAGGTCGCTTAAAGCCAGCCTCCCGGACATGCCTGTTTAATGCGTCCCTTGTTCCACCCACGGCAACACCTCAAAGAAAAAACGGGGCCAAAGCATTTCAGCCCGACCCCGTTAAAGTCCCACGACTTTCGTGCTTAGTCCTGCGAATAAACGATGTAACCGGTCAGGGTTGCTCCGGCAGGAATTGTTCCGCCCGCCACAACCGCCCCAATATCGATTCCGGCCTTCGAGTCGAATTCCCACATCTTGCCGGAAGCCGCCGCGACATCGGAGCCGAGTGCGGCCGAGGCAAGCGACGATACATCAATGGCGTTGTCAAACGCGTTGGGATCAGCAGCGACCGCCGTACCATCCGTCTGGGTATGTGCGGCATAACCGACATCGAGAGTACGAGAAGCCCCGAACGCCGAGTTTTCCAGCAAGCTCAGCCCGAGGTAGACACGGCCCTTGCCGGGCGGCAGCTTCACGAGCCCCTGGGTGCTGGTAGCATCACCAGCGGCAGCGCCCTGGGTGAAGGTGAACGCTTTAACGCGCAGGCGGCCATGATCTTCATAGGCCGGGTTCATCACGGGCGGGCTAGCAATTGGATTCGACCGCTGCGTGGAGGTTTCGGTAGTTACTGCCATATCAGAGTGCTCCTATATGATCCGGCGTTAGATGGCGCAGGCGATTTCGACGAGCTGCTCGTCTTCGATGCGAACAGCGCCGGCGGACTCGCTGGCATAGACCTGCGTGGCGTTGCGCTTGTCACGACGCGGGCCGATGTCAACCATCACGTCCTGTGGCAAACCCAGTCCGACAGCAACTTCGCTGTAGCAGCCAACCTGACGATGACCGCTAGCGTCCAGCGTCATTTTTTCAGTGGTCTTGAACTTGAAGCCCATAAAGGTATCGACTTTGCCCTCGACCAGCGCCTTAACGCTGTTGTAGTCGGAGCTGGTGACTTCGGTAGTGGCCAGGAGGTCGGAGATTTGCTTGCGCGTGCAGGCGCAGAACATTTCCATATCCGGATCAATGTCTGAGCTAAGCAGAATCTCCTTGGCCAGAATCAGTTTGGAAACCGTCAAGCCAACGTTGCCGGAACCCGCGTCATAGGTGTGGTCGTCAACGGCAACCTTCTGTGCGGCGGGCAAGGCGATAGAGGTCGTGCCTTCCTTGCCGGACAGGGCGGAACCAAACATGGCTTCGATAATCTCGTCATCCTTCGCACGACCCAATGCCCATACTGCTTGCATGGCGTAGAAGTTGGTCGGGTCGTTGATTGTCTTGAGCTTGTCGGGCTTGTCGACAAGGTCCGCCCAGTCATAGTCGTACATGACGGCAGAACGCCGGCTGTGCGGCGTATTCATCAGCGGAGTATCCTGATGTCGACCGGTGACTTTCTGCGCGTCTACTGCGCCGATGCGGTCGTAATGAACCCGCTCGCCGATGATATCGCCATCGATGCGAACGGTGCTTGCGAGTCTTGAGCCTTTCTGCTGTGCCAGTACGTGAACGTTGTTCTTGTACTGTTCAACCATCCAGGTAGGGATTTGAGTAGACATAATGCCTCCGATAAGTGTCAATAAACTAACGCTTGTCGGTCGGGCAACCCGGTTTCAAGACCGGACCCGCCTGTTCAGTACGCTGAACTAGACGGTGGAGAAACGCCGGACGCATTCCACAATCGCGCAACCCCGGCTTACCTTGCATAGTAGCGGCTAAAACCGTTCTGTCAATACATATGCGTAAAATTAAAAAAGCCCCGGACGTGGCCGGGGCAAATCCCTGGGGGAGGATGTTCTGTTACTGCTGTGATCGGCTACGGCAGGTGTCGGCTACAAAGCGTTTTGGACTGGCTGGTACCTGTAAGTCTTCGGCAACTTGTTCAGCAGCCGCTTCCGGCGCATTGCTTTCTGGCGCCGCCGCTTGATCTTCCTCAGCCGCATCAGCTTCAGTAGTGGCTGGTTGCTCCGGCGCATCGACTTCGTTGTTTTGGCTGTCCGGTGACTGATTATCACTTTTTTGGCCTCCCTCGGTGCTGGTGGCGTCGACCTCTGTATCGTCCTGATTTTTGCCTGTCATGGTGCTGTCTCCTGGTTAGCCCGCTTTCTTCAAGCCTTCAAGCTGTTGATAAAGCTTTCCGACCTTGTCCACCAGCCCCTGCCGGTTCGGTGAATTTCGGTTTATATATTCAGGGTTGGAAGTAATCTGTGCGATTTCCGCCTGAATCTCGCCGGGGGTCTTGATCGGCCCACCGCCCTCAAGGTTACGAATGACCGTGTCCTCAAGCGCAGTCGTGCCGGCCTTGTGCAATGCCTTTGCCAGCGCCGGATTGGCCTCCAGCAGCCCGCCGTAAAACGCAGCCTCGTCGGGCGGCATGGTTTCGGCCAGGAAGGCGCGCGCAATACCCATGTTCTGATTCAGCGCCGCCCCCCATTCAGATTGCAATGCGGCCTTGCCTTGCGTTGTCCGCTCGGCTTCTGCCTCGCTGGCGGCTGTTGCCTCCTGTACCTGATAGTCCATAAGGCGCTGTGCCTGCGTTTTCGTAAGGCCAATCTCATGGCCGAGCTTGAGAAAGCCGCCGACCTGATCGTCCGACCAGTCAACGCCATCCGGTAAGTTTTCGGGTTTGCCGATTCCGTATTCCTCGGCTGTCTCCGGTCGGCCCAGCTTGTTCCATAGTCCCGCCATGCCGTCCGCGTCTTCAGCATCCGGGATCATGGCAACGCCCGGCACGTTAATCAGTTTCTCGCGGAATTCTTTCATCGCGTCGTCGCCAGCATCCTGCCCCGGAATGGGAATACGCGAGCCCATCATGCGTTTGGTTCCGATGTAATCAGTGACCAGTGCGCCGAGGTCCTTGCTCTCTAGATACGGCTTCATTGAGCCGTCGCTGCGCAGCTCTTCACTCAGGCCGCCAAGCCAGTCGTCGCCAGCCCCTCCATCGTCACCGCCTCCACCACCCCCACCGTCATCATCGGCAAAGAACATAAACAGCAGCCACGGCTGCAGGATAAGGTTAACCAACCAGGTTGTCTTCATCGTCATTTACCTCTCTGTCGTCGTCAGGGAATCCATGTAACTGATAGTGTTCTGCGGTCTTTACGGTTGCCTCCATCTTGTGCACCACCATCGCCATACCTTTTTCGACATAGGCACGGTAGGGGTGCGGGAACTGCTCAAGCTCTTCGAGAAGGGCCTCGCTGCCCAGCTCAATAAAGGATGTGCGCATATCTTCCATGACCAGCTTGCCCGAGCCGCTTTCGGCAACATCCAGGTACGCAAGGAATAAATCCTGAGTAACTTTATCCATCAGGCCGCAACAACCCCGCCCTTGGCCTGCGCGCCGGCTGCCGCTTCAGCTACCTGCGTAGCGGCAGCCGCCTGCTCAAGCTCCTGCTGTTGCCGGGC
>JGI24023J19991_10000128_pt1 | contig 51525 bp, 43 predicted proteins | sample Cruoilmetagenom1_FD_19991 | JGI IMG/M metagenome (IMG submission 19991)
AAAAAAATCTCGACCAATGACTGTCCTCTCCTCCTCTCTCGGCTGCGTGCATCGAACGAGCAGGCAGGAGCAAAACCTCGCCTTTCTCCAACATCCTGTTCAGAAAAATCTCTCCGGCTACTCCCTTCTCCCTCTCTTTTTTCAACTCTTCGAGACATCTCCGCAAAAATATGAGGGCTGTCCACAGCATGCCTGCTCGCTTTTCTCCTAGAGGACCTAGGTATGCTGGACAAAAGCCCAGATCGGCAAGGGGGGCAATTGTGCGATTCGGTATTTTTCTGGCACCTTTCCATGCGGCGCTCACAAATCCAACGCTCGCGCTGGAACGAGATCTTGATCTCATACAGCATCTCGACAAACTCGGTTTTGACGAGGCTTGGATCGGGGAACATCACTCTGCCGGGGTAGAAGTCATCGCCTCACCAGAGGTATTCATAGCGGCAGCCGCAGAACGAACCCGCCATATCAAACTAGGAACGGGAGTGACTTCTCTCCCCTTCCATCACCCGCTCATCTTGGCAGACCGGACGGTCCTGCTCGACCATCTCACACGTGGTCGTTTCATGTTGGGCTGTGGTCCCGGTTCGCTTCCTTCCGACGCCGTAATGATGGGCATCGAACCGGTCACGCAACGACCGCGCATGGAGGAATCCCTCAACGCCATCACACGCCTCCTTGCAGGTGAAACCGTCACAATGAAAACGGACTGGTTCACACTGCAAGACGCGCGCCTGCACATCCTTCCTTATTCCAAGCCCTGCTTCGAGATCGCCACAGCCGCCATGATCTCTCCGGCCGGCCCCCGCGCAGCGGGCCGCTTTGGCACTTCTCTCCTCTCCATCTCCGCAAGTTCCCAAGGCGGTTTCAACGCTCTTGCGTCAGCCTGGGAGATTTGCGAAGAAAAAGCTGCCGAATATGGACGCTCTGTGAACCGGGAAAACTGGCGTCTCGTCGCGCCAATGCACCTGGCAGAAACAGAAGAAAAAGCACGAGAGCAGGTGCTCTACGGAATCCACGGCTGGGTCGAGTACTTCTCAAAAGTCGCGGCTCTCCCGCTTGCGCCCGCAACAGACGACCCAAATGACCTGGTAGACACCATAGTGGGGTCCGGTTTGGCCGTTGTCGGCACACCTGATCAAGCCATAGAACAAATCGAACGGCTCAAAAAACAGTCGGGCGGCTTCGGCTCCTTCCTCATCATGGCGCACGACTGGGCACGCCCGGAGGAAACTCACAAAAGCTACGAGCTCTTCTCACAAGAGGTTATGCCTCACTTCCAAGGATCAACCAGCAGCTTGCGGCGATCCTGGGACTATGTGACAGGCAACCGCGCGGCAAATATGGAAAAAGCCGGCAAGGCCGTGATGAACGCCATCAGCATGCACGCGCAGGAGCAAGCAGAAAAAAACGCCAAGTAGCCATTCAGCGGCAAATCACACGAAAGCCCGCGCAGAACACACACGCAAAGGACGCAGGGAAAGCCATCTCTTCTCCGCTTCGCCACGGCAATCTTTGCCGCGCTTTCCGGCGAACTCGCGTGTGCGCAAAACCTCATCCCACAACAAAAACCAAAAGAACAGGGGCATAGGACACATGTTTCAAGTCCTGTGCCCCTGCACTCGACACACGCCTTCTCTGCTTTCCCTATCCCAGCGACATAAAAACAATGAGGGAAAGAAACGACAGGGAAAGGGAAAACACCTGGGAAAATCAGGAAAAAACCCAACAGCGGACAATCAACAGAGAGAAAATTTCTGCGAGACAGGCAAACCCACAACACCAGACGGTGCCTTCCAAGCCCCTGGCAGTGCACAGATCCGGTCCGGCCATCCCGGTGAAAGCCTCAGTGGGCACAGGCACAGAAAACTGACCACAAGAAAACACGCTACATAGGGCCAGAAACAAACATCTCAGGGTCGACGTCTTCGCGCGGCTCTTCTTCGGGGGAAGACAGCCTTCGTTTCTCTCTCCCCTCAGACGCGCGGGATTGGCGCCTCAAGGAAAAAAGCACCATCATGCCGACTGCAAGCGCAAACGCTTTTCCTGACTTGGCGTCCGCGGCACAAGAACAAAGGGCAAGGATCATCTGCGTCATTGCCAACTTTCTCCTTTCTGCGCTTACGTGTGCCCGCGGGTAGTACTCTACTGACCCGGCATTGGTTTCCCGCGATTGCCAGAACAGTAGACGCCGAAAACTCTGCGCGCCACTTGAAAAACGCCCGCACAGAGACTCTCACGACAAGCTTGCCAGGCAAAAAAGCAAGAAAATAAACATCTGCCTTTTAAAAGACGAGAAATCCGAGCAAGCCAAGCAGAAGTGCTCCGGTGCTCCACGCGAGCGCAGACCAAAAAGCCGAACGCGGCGCCGGGCACACCAGCAACAGATCGCCCTGGGCCGCAGCAGGATCTTGCGACGGTTTTTTCTTTCCGGCTTGCTTCCTCCCGATCTTGGCGTCGTGCTTTCGACCTTTCTTCAGACCGTTGAGAAAGTTTGTTACCCCTTGTGCCGGCACATATCCTGGACGTTTTGTCTGGGCCGCGCCTCTGTCCTTTCTCGTGACCAGGTTCTTCTCCCCTGGGTCAACGTAGACAAGACGCTGATCAACCAAGTTGGTTTGTACCACGATTCCTGCCGAGGCATCGTCGGCATTATTGGCATTATCCACGATGTCGAGCGCGTTCTCGCGTTGCACGACACGAGAACGACCCCGATGGAAATGTCCTGAGTACGGCAACACAGGAACTGAGCCAGATTGATGAGGGGTCGAAACTCCAGTCTGGTGGGAAAAAGGGGATGGTTCCTTGATCTGGGATACTTCGTCGTCAAGCGACACAGCCACATAACACCAGACAACAGGATTGGTGCAGGTAGGACATCGACCTTCCTCTGCCGACGACAACCATGACTTACACACCGCGCACAGACGATTCATAGGCCTGCCTCCATTTGCAGAACGTTCCTCTCTGTTCTTGGTGCTCACACTTCACATCAGGAATGGCTCGGGATCATATGCCGAGATAACTTCTTCATACAAGATTTTCCAGTTCCGGTGGCCAATCCTCCCTCAATTCTCTACAACATGCCACGCGGCCCGTTTATTTGCTGACCAAAGTCGAAAAAATGGCCATTCTCCCCGACAACAAGCCAGCAAAATCGCCTAAAAATATCTACATACCTCTCATACCCACGCACGCACCCTCGTCTCCGGCATCTCACACGTTCGCATATAACAAAATCCCCGAAAAGCCACCTTTCCCGAGAGAGAGCAGATTTGCACGCGGAGTCCTTCTCCCCGGCTCGCCTTGATCTTCTGCTTGCGCTGCCGATCATCCCTCAAGGAACAGACCCTGGAGAACAGAGGCTCGAAGGAACAGACCCTCGTATCTGTCCCTGTGCACACACACTCAGGATCGAGGAGAGCAGCACCTCGCCAGAAATCACCATCAAGCAGGCCTTTCGCTCCAGGTACCGCGAGAAAAACATTCAGGAATGCGCTCCGAGGAGAAAGATGACCGTCGACACCCTCGTAGAGGAAACCCAACAGGCGCTTCATCTCGCGCACCAACTTGAGCAAAACCTCGCGAAAGTAATGCATGACAAAACCCGAGAAATCCGGCTCGCACTTATCGCCCTTTTCACAGGTGGCCACCTTTTAATAGAAGACGTTCCCGGCATGGGAAAAACACTCCTTGCGAAAAGCCTTGCCCAGTCAATTCACGGCACTTTTCAGCGTGTACAGGGAACTCCTGACCTCCTTCCCAGCGATATCACAGGAGTGTCGGTCTTTCAGCTTGACACGTCCCTCTGGGAATTCCGCCCAGGGCCGATCTTCGCCAATGTCCTGATCATCGACGAAATAAACCGCGCCACACCGCGCGCCCAAGCTGCCCTCCTCGAAGCAATGGCAGAGGGACAAGTCACAGTGGATGGCACCACGCAAGTTTTACCTGATCCCTTTTTTGTCGTGGCAACACAAAACCCTCATGAACATCACGGCACCTTTCCCCTGGTCGAAGGGCAAAAAGACCGTTTTGCCCTGTCGACTGGCCTCGGCTATCCGACCCGCCAAAACGAACGGGCACTCCTCCTTGGACAAGGCGGCATCCGTGCCTTCGTCGACCTTGCACCCGTTGTCACCCTCGCCGGCATCCAACAGGTCACAACATCAGTACGCCAGATTTATGCAAAAGAAGAAATCGTGAACTATGTGCTCGACGTCACGACAGCGACACGCACACATCCTGACATACAGGTAGGAGCGAGTCCTCGCGCCAGCCTCGATCTGCTCCACAGCAGCCAAGCCCACGCCTTGCTTGCCGGACGATCCTATGTCACTCCGGCAGACGTTCAGGCAGTGGCAACAGCAGTCCTTGCACACCGCATCATTCTCCGCAACAACGCAGCCCACACACAGAATTTCGAAGAGGCCCGAGAGATTGTGACGCTCCTCCTCTCAAGCCTCACCGTGCCCAGGAAATGAGCGTTATGCCGAGCAGGCTTCCCCGTACACACACGGCAAATGCCCGCATACCAGCATCGCGGACAGTAGATATCGACAAGACAGAGCAAACAGGAGATGGAGGGCAACCCGACCGGGCAACCCGCTCTTTTTTTTGGACTTCCAGAGTCTCGCGATCTTCTCCGCAAGCCTCACCACACAGCCTGCGATACCGCCCCGTTCAACCCTTTTATGCGACTTTCCTTCTCGCCGGCCTTGTCACGACCTTCTTCTTTATTGCCCAAACGACCGGATCAGGATGGGCCACCATCATGGTGGCCGGCCTCACCGCAACTATTGTCCTCGGTGTCATCTCCCCACTCACTGCTTTACACAAGCTGTCTCTCACAATCAATGCCCCTCCCGACAGCGCTGTCGGCGAAGCAATCTCCCTCGACATATCGCTCACAGGCCCTGCAAGCGGCATATTCTTTCGCGTCTCCGGACCATGGAAAAGCGCAAAAGAAACAAAGAGCGACGCACGCACCGAGACAGACAGCTCCACAGAAAATACGCAATCCTCACCGCATGTCGGCAACACATACCAGCACTTCCAACTGCAAAAAACCCGCTGTAAACCGCAGGTCACCGCGGGAGACAACCACCCCGCCAAGCAAGGCAGGAAACCGGCAACTGCCAAAACAGCGTCACCATCATCGCCAAAAAACGCCACACTCCTCGCAGGAAGGGACACCTGGTTTCGTCGCACCACAGCTTCCGCCCTGCACGAGAAAAGCAGCTGGACGGCAACCCCCGTGCCCGCCACCGGCACAATCATCCTGATTCCACAAGCCCGCGGCATCCTGCAATCCATCGCAATTGAAGCACGTTGCGGCACCCCGCTCGGCCTCTTCCACTGGTCCCGCCGGCTCACGATCGAGCTCCCACGCCCACTGTATGTAGGCCCCGCCCCCGCCCCTGACACCGGCACGCCCATCCTCACGGGAGGAAGCAGCGCCGTGACCCTACAGACGGCCTCCGATCTCTCGGAAAATCCCGCGCAGACCCGCGGTCTGCGCCGCTATCAGCCTGGAGACCCGCTCAAACAAGTACATTGGGCGGCAACTGCACGCTGGAATGACATCATGGTGCGGGAATTCGACACTCCAGCGAGAGCAACGACTGTTCTCCTCGTGCAACTCCCACCAGATGACCCTGCCAAAGCCGAAGAAATCGCCTCTCACGCGGCAGGAGTCGCGCTGGCCTGTTTGCGCAACAAAATTCCCCCACTTCTCGTCACAAGAGAAGCGAACGGCCCGAAATCAGAAACTGTCCATGACCAGTCAGCCCTGAACCGGCGCCTCGCAGCAGCGCTACCCGGCCCACTACCCGAAGCCCCTCCCCACGCACCAACCATGTTCATACTGGGCCAAGAACAAGGACCCAAGAAAAACCACGCAGAGATCCGCACAGGCCCGGGATGAGAACCGACCCCGACGCCGGAAAGACACCGGCACGCCTGCTCACCTACCTCCGCAAAGTAAACCGGGCACATCCACCAGAGGAATCGGTTCTCTTACGTATCGCCGTTCTGGTAGCGGCGCTCAGCGCGGTAAGCGCTCTTGCGCGTTCTGCCCTCGGAGATCCTTTTCTCGGGGGAGTAGCCCTTCTGGGCATCCCGCTGGGTTTTTTATATTCCTACCGCGTCCGTTCCAAAGACCCCTTTGTTCGAAAAATACTTCTCTCTGGCCTCGTCCTCTGGGTTTTTGGGCGTTTTCTTAATACTCTCTTGCAGGTCGACGCGGAAAATCCCGCCAACATACAGCTTCCCCTCGCGGAACTCTTCCTCTGGGTACAGCTCCTTCACTCTTTTGATGTGCCCTCACGACGAGACCTGCTTTTTTCCCTTTTATCAAGCCTTATCCTGATAACCGTGTCAGGCACTTTTGCCATCACGACTGACCACGGGATTTTCCTGCTTTTTTGGGGATACGCGAGCCTCGCTGCGCTCATGCTGATCGAGCAAAGCAAACTCCAAGAAATCCCCCAACTACAACAAGACAAAACTCCGCAACCAACAACCCAAGCAACAAGACAGGGCTCGGATCTCCTCTCCGAGCGCCTTCGCAAACTTCTCCGCCGGCCCCTGCAACATTCCCCGCACGAAACTGCAGCCCACAGGTTTCACTTCACCACAGGAAAAAACCTGGCCCGCATGAGCATCGCCCTCGTTGCCTGCGGACTCCTGATTTTTCTCTTTCTCCCTTCCGCCAGACAATCCACTTCTTTCCCACTGAGCTTCCCCTCCCAACTCACAAACCGCATCGCTGTCGGGACTCCAGGAGGACTGAGCAATCCCTCTCTTGGCAATGCCGACCCCTCAGGGAACAACCGGGGAAACCGCGCTGCCTCCGGATACTTCGGTTTCTCCGAGCAGCTCGATACCGGCCTGCGTGGACGCCCGGACAACTCACTGGTGATGCGCGTACGGGCACCCGGACCTGCCTTCTGGCGCGGCCAAACCTTCGATAACTGGGACGGACGTTTGTGGCAAACCTCAGACAGCACGCCCCGTCCCATACGTGGCCCAGCCCCTCTACTCCTCCCCACTTCCCCTTATCAACACCTCATGGACAATGCAAAGTTTGGCGCTCTCCCTCGCAAGGACTTGCCGGACAAAACGTTCGCCCAAGAACTTTCCGCCACACAAAAAACTGCAAACCAAGACTTTACCCAGACCTTCTATCTCGAAGCCCCAGGACCAAACATCATCTTCGGGGCATACGTCCCTGACCGGCTCTACTTTCCCGATCAAGGAATCTTCCAGCTTCCCGACGGTACGCTCCTTGCCGGAGTACAGCTCGACGCAGACACGGTCTACACCGTTATCAGCAAGCGCCCCCACGTCACCCCAGAGCTGCTCCGCCGCGCAGAAAAACACGTGCAAGACCTCCCTTCTGCCACCCCTTCTGCCACCCAAAATCAGGGCCTTCTTCGCCTCTACACCCAGTACACCCAGCTTCCTCCCAGCACACCTCAGCGAGTACGCGACCTTGCCGCTCACATCACACAACACGCGCTGACCACTTATGACAAAGTGCTGATGTTGCAAGCATGGATGGCACGCAACACTCGGTATTCCCTCGATATCCCACCTTTGCCAGACGGGGCAGACGCCGTCGACACCTTCTTATTTGAAGAACAAGTCGGTTTTTGCGAGCAAATCGGCACAAGCCTCGTGGTAATGCTGCGCGCACTCGGTATTCCTGCTCGCCTCGTCGTGGGCTACACACCCGGCGAACACAACCCCTTCACCGGCATGTTCGAGGTGAAGGCAAGTGATGCCCACGCATGGGCAGAGGTTTACTTTCCCGGAATAGGGTGGCAGGGCTTCGACCCGACAGCAGAAGTACCACTTTCAGGCGAGGCCACTTCTTTTCGCGTGCTGCGAAACCTCGCCACTTATCTGGGAAAACGCCGGCGAGGTGCCATTGGAGGAGTCAGCCTTCTCGTTTTCGCTTGGTGCAGCATCACCATCTGGCAACGCACACGTGCCACACGACGCGCGCAACAGGCATTTCTGGCTGCCTCCTGGCACCAGCAGGCACTCTCGCGTCTCGAAGAAGCCGGAACACGCGCGGGCACACCCCGCTTCTCCGCAGAAACTGTACCCGTGTATCTCGAACGACTTGCCGATTTCACCTCTGTCGCAGCTTCCGGAAAAACGGAAAAACAATCCTTCTCCTCCGAGGTGCAGGCACCCACTGCAAGCCTTCTCCGACACAGCACACCAGGCCCCCACACAAAAACAGCAGCAGACAAAACTGTAAACCCCGTCAAAGAAACAGCCGCGATACTCGAAGAATCCGCATTCTCTCCCCACGGTTTCCAGGGCATCTCCGCAGCACGTCGCGCCACAGCCGAACGCACCATCACCCGGCTGCTCTCCCTGCTCGACAGGCCAAAAGACAGCGCAGCCAAGGGAACAAGTAAAAAAACCACGAGCGCGCACAAGAAATAACTCGGTATATATTTGCAGCGCGCCTCGCGACTTCTCTTTTTTGCGCGTGCCTCTGCTCTCTCAGCAGAGCCGGGCTTGTCCTGTGCTTCCACGACTCGCAGAAAAACAGGCATACTGCAAGAGAGCAAGCGTTTCCCCAAAACAGGGCAATCGCTCGCACGCCCGGCACCGACAAGCGCTGATTCGGGCCAGGTGAACACAAGGGGGGCACCATGACCGCAGGGGCAAACGAAGCATACGATGAATTCGGCCTCTTCCATGAGAATGCCGTTGAGGTAGGTCTACCCTATGAGAAACCGCCTGTTGTGAAACGCTGCTCGTTTCCTGTGGGAGAGGGACGCCACCTCAGTGGTTTGGTCTGGGGGGAAACACCTCCCGAGTTCGTCTTCCTGCACGGCGGTGGACAAAATGCCCATACATGGGATACTTTGGCTCTCGCGCTCGACCGTCCTCTTCTTGCGCTTGATCTCCCAGGACACGGCCACTCCGACTGGAAAGACGACGGGAACTATCGACCAAACGTCCTGGAAGCAGATGTCGCCGTGGCAATTGCAGCCGCAGCACCCACCGCCAAGGCTGTCGTGGGCATGTCGTTAGGGGGCATGACCGCGATTTCTCTCGCCGTGTCCCATCCTGAGCTGGTTCGCAAACTCGTTGTGATCGACATATCGCCCGGCGTAAACCCAGAAAAAGCAAAGTCTGTCATCAACTTCTTGCGTGGTCCCGAGACCTTTGCTTCTTTCGACGAGATTCTGGATCGTACCGTACAATTCAATCCGCAGCGCTCCGTCTCGTCCCTGCGCCGCGGCATCCTCCACAACGCCTATGCCCTCCCGGATGGAACATGGACCTGGCGATACGACCGCCGCCGCCCCGAAACATCTCCTCAACAGGCCAAAACCCAAGAAATCCCACCAAATCCAGCGAGTCCTCCGGACAGTCCTTCTCTCGAAGACATGATAACCTGGGACGACATCGCCGCGACCTGCATGCCCTTCCTCTTTGTCAAAGGCGGCGCCTCTCCCATGGTCGACGAAGACGACCTCGCAGCGCTGCACAAGTCCCGTCCCGACCTACAGATCAGAACCATCGAAGGCGCCGGACATAGCGTGCAAGGTGACCGTCCCCGCGAACTCGCCGGCCTCATTGCCGCATTTTCCGACAGCACAACCCGCATGCATCCTGCCACCTCACAAGAAACCGATAAGAAACTCTCTCGGTGAAACTTTCACCCGACTTCCCCGCTTATTCACCATTCCCCCCAGAAAAAACAATACGCCCGGGACATCGAACACGACAGCGGACACGACACCCAACAGGCAAACTTCTCAAAACCCTCTTTTGCACCATAAGTCATGACTAATAGTCATTCTCCGTAGATTACAGAAAATATACACGCTTCTTTTAAAGAGGAAACATCACAAAAATAGCGGAGCTCTTTCAACGAAAAGAAAGACAAAAAAACTATGGACACTACTTCATCAAGCCATCCGGACCGATCCGAGAAGAGAAAGAACAAGACAAAAAAAACAGATCTCGTAAACGCCCGGATAAAAAATATTGTTGACCGGCTTATCTCACAAATAAACATTCCTTTTTCCAGGAAATACACTCCCATTGATTCTCCTCCCAAATGAAGGAATGGGCCGCCTCCATTGCCAGACCTCTTGCCTCCCACCAGCAAAAACAAAAACTCCGCTGTCTTCACCACCTCCAATCCACGCAGCAGTAAAGACAACGGAACCCCACAGCAGAAGCAGGAAAAAAGGGACCATGCAGCTTTCCCAGCCCCTCGAATACCCCCTAACCTACCCAAATAAGCCCCTCAGGCCTTCCAAGCATCCCAGTGAATCACGCGGTCCGCGTCACGACGCGGGGCAGGCTTAAAATCAGTGCCTTTTGTGTGGGCGACAGGGAGTAAGCCTGCTTGCATCACCTTGGCAAAGGGAATGCCCAAAACCTCTGCAGCTTTCTCCTCTTCCATTAGATGGAGAGTTGTTAAACATGTACCGAGACCACGCGCGCGAGCTGCCAGCATAAAGTTCCAGACGGCTGGATAAATAGACCCCCATGTCGAGGCCTGCACCCACGCGGGACTTCCGTCAGTGCGACCAAAAATACACGGGACCAGCAAAACAGGTGCCTCGTGCATCACTTGAGCAAGGTACTGGGCCGAGTCCATCACCCGTGCCATGGTCTTGTCGTAGGCCTCGTCGCCAGAACTCTTCCGAGAGGGTGCCGACGCATAGACTTCCATGCCTTTGCGGTAGAAACCGGCGAGCTCTTGTTTCTTGCCCGCATCGGTCACCACAACAAAATGCCAGCCCTGCACATTGGAGCCGGTCGGTGCCTGCAAGGCGATTTCCAAACACTCTTCGATCAGGTGACGTGCCACAGGCCGTTCCATATCAAGACGTTTGCGCACCGCACGTGTTGTGGTAAGCAGTTCATCAGGGGTGAGATCCAAAAGAGCCATCTTCTCGCCTTCCGCAAGAGCAAAGTAACCTACTAAAAACAGGCTAACAAGAGAAGGATAAAAGACAGAACAAGCGCGGGACCTCTGCGAAAGCAAAGAGCAATGTGAAAAATCCAAAACTGCTCATTTTGCTATTTGTTCTTGCAACAACATACACCGCAATAGAAAGAAGACGGACCTCTCCGGCCTTCCACCACACACTTCACTCCCAGTATCCGGTCCTGCAGGCTTGCGTTTCCCTCTCTCGCACTGCCCCACCCATATACACGGACTCCTCCACACAGAATTCTCCTCTTCAAGGAAAAACACAAAAGAAAATACGTAATCGGCCATTCCATTTACAGGAAATAGCGACTCTATGGTGAAGTAAAAATAAAGAGATTCGTTGCAAGAGTCGAAAGATCACACCATACTTCACAACGTGGCAAATTTTCTCTGATCAGAACAAAATGGAGAAGATTTTCTTTTCAGAAGACGGTCTCGCAAGAGCTTTCCCGAAAAGAACTCGCAAAAAATTGCCAATAAAAAATGCATACAAGCAAGTTTTTAAGAGTATCCGCATTTTTATACTCTGCATCTGCTTTCCAACAGAGGAAAGTCCGAGAAAGGGAATGAGTCAGCCTCCCAATCTTTCCGATATAAATCTAGGAAACAATATCTCTATTGCCCCTGCACAGAGGCCCGCAACCCACATCCACGTGAACACAGAAGTGCCCTCTTCCCCACAAACTACCTTTTCCAACTTTGATATCAATATGCATGACAACATGCAGGACAGCGTCTACAACAACGTCCACGCTTTGGCACCAGCTTTTCCATGATCACGTATTTTGCTCGAAAAATAACCTCTAAACTGCCCAGAAGTCAGAGGTTTCCCAGCATGGTTCTCCGCACCATCACAAAACTGAGCACCGCATTTCTCAGACTTCGTCCGGGAAGTCGTGCGTGCACAGGCTTCACTCTCGCCCCAGTGGAGTTTACAGAACACTTCTTTTCGAGCGCCCCTTTTCCGAAGCCGATCCCACTCCGGCGACCCCGATCATCCATGCCTACAGGACGGCCGTTCACAAGACCACACTTGCACGCATTGCTCTATTCACATTGGCATAACTTTTCAGAACCATTCTGCCATTTAGAGTTATCCGTCTATTCTCTTTACCAGACGAGGCGAGAAGGGCAGCGGGGAGTACATGCCTCCGATTTCAGCACTCCTCAATTGCCATGCTCGGCGCCCGTCCGGGAGGAGCCTTCATGAAAAACGCCACCATACCACATACTCCCAGGGTTCTCTTCGTATGCGAGCAGGACACCGGAAACAGTAAAATGGCCGCGGCTTTTCTCCGGCATTACAGCGGAAACCGGGTAGAAGCCACATCCGCAGGAAAAAATCCGGCAGAGCGAGTAGACCCTGCCACAATCACCGCGATGGCCGAAGTCGGCATCGATATACAACATGCCCTGCCCACCAAACTCACCCCCGACATCACTCAGGAAGCCGACCTGATCATCACAATCGGGAAAATGAGCGGTGGTGACAGTGCGACAGGGCCTCGCGGAACGTACGCTATTTCCTGGAACATACCCGACAAAAAAGATGATTCCCTGAGCACGGTACGCCGCGCTCGTGACGATATTGAACAGCGCGTACAAGATCTCCTGAATGAGCTGCTCGCGGAAACCGAGTAACCACTACAAAAATCAAGCGTAGCGCCCGCGCTATCACCTCTACGGCATATCTGCTGCAGGCAAGATCTTCCACTGGACAAGAACACTTATATCAACACCTACATCGCCTGGAGAAAAAATCTGCCCGCTCAACGCAGTACAAATCTGAAAGCAGTAAACGGAACCAACAAGGTTCTCACCGTTTACTGCAGACTGGCCATTGCCCTGGGCCACTCCGGTCGTACAGCATCTGCGCGCGCATATCTTGTTCGGCTTCAGATGCCTGGGCCGGATCCCCGGTTCCTCCCACAGATCGCCAGGTAGACATGCTGAATTGATACTTCCCGCGATATTTCCCGGTAGAAGAAATCGCGCGAGGGTTCCCTCCGGACTCACACTTGGCAATCCGCTTCAAGTGATCATTCACCCCACCGCGTTCCGCCAGCCAGGCAAGAGCAATCGCTTCGTTCCCCGCAGGCACGGCAGCGCTCGTTTCACTCGTACTCGTTTCACTCGGCTGCTGCCGTTTTTTTGCAGCCTCACGAGCAGCCGCTTCTGCAGCAAGACGCTCGGCTTCGGCACGCTCCGCAGCAAGACGCTCGGCTTCGGCACGCTCCGCAGCAAGACGCTCGGCTTCGGCTTGGCGGCGCAGGTTTGCCACATGCTCGGCAGCAACACCAAAACGAAAAACATCTTGTTCGATCATGCTTGTGGAGGAACTTGTGGACGAAAGTGCGGGGTTGCCCCTCCCGAGGAGTTTCGCGTCCATTCCGGCAAGAGTTTGGGAATTCTGCGGAGAATTATCCCGGCTTCTCATCTCGGCGATCACCATTCCGCCAAGAAGCAGGCTTGTGATAACAGCCCCCACCGCGGCTTTCCAGCGACCAGAAGAAGCATTGCTGCCATCACTGGAATTTGCAATGGTTTCCAGTTTTTTTGGGAGAATGTCAAGCGTCACGCTACGCCAGGCAGTGTCTTCCTGGAAAACGTTTTCATCCTTTTTGGCCGCGTTCTCTCCAGGCAGGTGAGAAGAAGCACGATGAGAAAACTCTCGCGTTTTCCTGAGAGACAACGGCCTGGTACGCCGTGGAACACGTCGGGCGTGACGGAGGTCTGACGCACTCCCCTTCGGCGCCCCTGTATGGGGTGGGGGAGAAACAGCGTCAGAAGCAACAAAATTATTTGCCTGTTCCCCTTCGGAAGGGGAAAACAAGCTGTCGCGAAGGGGAAACTCTGCAGAGTTTGCACCTAAATCAGTCGTGTCATGCGATACGCTCTTCACAATGAGGAGAGATCATGGCAGAGATCTCCGAGAGAGACAAGGATTGACCTAGTGCACCATCGGTAGCATATCCTCCAGAAAGCAGGCAATAACCTGCAAAACACCTGCACACGTCTCTTATTCCCCCATGCTCCTTTCTCGTAAAAAAAGTTTGCGCGTCACCTGCCTGAAGCCCGCGCAAACGGACTCGAAAGAGAAAAATCCGCGTTCTCCCGCACCCGGTAGGGAAAAGCGCGACAGTCATCAGGACACCAAAACAGGGCGTTTTCCGTCGCATGCTCCACATGCCCACCTGTCGCCCTGCAACGACCACCAGAGATCGTTCCCCCCAGGTTTTATACCAGGACTTTCCCCAGCATCTTCACAAACAAAAGCCTTCACATTACACAAAGGAACTCTTCCAACGGCGCGGCAATGATGCCGCAAGCTGAAGACAGTTCGTCCCACTACAGCACCGGAAGCACCCTCCACAGACAGCGGAAAGGGGAGACAGTGTGTCAGAAAAAAAGGCTCGCCAAAGTCAGGTCTCCCCTCCAATGAACCGAGTCATGACTGCGGTGATACTCGCTGTCCTCACTGCTTCTTTGCCGGTCTTTCTCTTTGGAAGCCTGGCAATCCAGATGAAAGAAGACATGCACTTAAGTACCAGCAGGATCGGAATTGCGACCTCACTTTATTTTGGCGCTTCCACTCTCACCTCGGTGCTTGCAGGCGGCCTCGTTGCCCGCCGCCTCTCTTCCACCGCAGGATTGCGGCTCGCAACCACACTCGGTGCCCTGTCTCTGCTCGGCATGTCTGCCACACAGAACTTCGCACAGTTGGGCGTTTCTCTCGTGTTGGGAGGACTGAGCTACGCGCTTACTCATCCAAGCGCAAATCAGCTGGTAGCGTACCATATTGATGCAAGTCGCCTCGGTACTGCCATGGCAGCGAAACAGTCCTCCGTCATGGGAGCAGTACTTCTCGGCGGCGCGGCAGTCCCAGCCTTTGGGGTGACTATTGGGTGGCGTTGGGCTTTCTTGTGCTTTTTACTCTTCCCAATCGGAGCGCTCATCCTCACCCCCACACAGAACTCAGAAGCAGAGGACCTTACCCTACAGAGAAAAAAACCCGACATATCCTTGCGTCCCATAATGATCATGGCCCTTGCGGGCGGACTGGCTGCAGGAGCTTCTGGCAATCTGGGCGCTTTTCTTGTCGCGTCTTCTGTAGACGAAGGTATCTCTGTATCGACTGCCGGCATCCTGCAAATGGCAGGAAGTCTCTCGTCTATAATCGCCAGACTTTACATCGGGGTACGATCTGACCGGTCAGAAAAAAACCCTATGCGGACTTTATCGACATTGATGGGTACAGGAGCAATTGGATATCTCCTTCTCTCCCTTTCAGGAAACAGTTTAGGCATCGTCACCATCGGGACCATTCTCGCGTACGGCGCCGGATGGGGATGGGCCGGCCTCTTTCACGCAACCGTCGTACAAAAAAACATGAGTGCTCCCGGTTGGGCAACAGGAATCACACAAACAGGCGTATACGCAGGAGCTGTCATCGGCCCTCTTGGCTTCGGTCTCCTCGCGGAAACCCTCAGCTACTCTGCAGCCTGGGCAAGCGCTGCCACACTGGTCTTGTCAGCCGCTTTCTGCATCGAATTTTCCCGGCGACTTTTTGACCGTGAGGCAGAAATCCCGCGTAACATACGCCAAGAAACAAATCGTACCGCACAAGCTGGAGACGCAGCTGGGCTATAAGCCAAGCACACATCCCAACACGTTCACTCCCCGCGCACACAAACCGGTAATAGACCCCCAAAACAAGAGACTGCCCAACATGTCTCGACATTTTTCCGTTTTCCTGTCTTGTTTGGACAGCTCACCATCATTTCTCGCCCAAGCGAAAAATCCTCACAACACACAGACTGCCCGCACCTCCGCTTCCTGTCATCCACCACAACACGCGAAAGAGACCCCACAATGCGCGTACTCCTCCTCGGAGCAGGAAAAATCGGCGCGATGATCGCCGAGTTCCTCATTGGTACTAAAGATTATCATTTAACAGTTGGGGATCTCAACACCCATCAGCTCGCTGCCATGCCCACTTCCCCGCTGATTGAGACACGCGTTCTCGATGTCTTTCATGCCGATTCTCTCCTCGAAGTTGTACAAGAACATGATGCGGTGATTAGCGCGTGCCCGTTTCAGCTCACGCCTGCCATCGCGACGGCAGCTTGTAAAGGAAACGCTCACTATTTCGATCTCACCGAAGACATCGAGAGCAGTCGAATTATCCAACAAGTCGCAGCACAATCCTCCACAGCTTTCGTCGCACAATGCGGCCTTGCCCCAGGTTTTGTGTCTATCGTGGCAAACGATCTCACCAAGGGTTTTGAAACTCTGCAAAAAGTGCACATGCGCGTTGGGGCTCTTCCTCTCTACCCATCCAACGCGCTGAAGTACAACCTCACGTGGAGCACCGACGGGCTCATCAACGAGTACTGCAACCCTTGCGAAGCCATCGTGGATGGGCAGCGGCGCGAGATGCCCGCGCTGGAAGAACTCGAAGAATTCAGTCTCGACGGGGTACGCTATGAGGCGTTTAATACCTCAGGAGGCCTCGGCACACTCTGCGACACCCTCGAAGGGAAAGTGGAAAACCTGAACTATCGCACAGTCCGATATCCTGGTCATCGCGACATTATGAAAGTCCTTTTGCATGACCTCCGCCTCGGACAACGCCGCGAACTCCTCAAAGATGTGCTTGAGCATGCCCTCCCCATGACCTTGCAGGACGTGGTCCTCCTTTTCGTCACGGTAAGCGGTTACAAAAATGGGCGCTTCCTCCAGGAGAGTTACGCACAAAAGATCTACAGCCGCGAGTTACGGGGGCAACACTGGAGCGCTATTCAGATGACGACAGCAGCGGGAGTCTGCGCCCTGGTCGACCTCGTTCGAGAAAACATACTTCCAAACCGCGGCATAATCCGCCAAGAAGACGTACACTTAAAAGACTTTTTGTCGAACCGTTTCGGCAAACTCTTTCTCTGAATCTCCTCCACTCTGTCTCTCCCCTCAGGAACAGCGTTCTCCAGGGACAGCACCCTTTCGGTTCTCTCCCCCCGGGAACAGCGTCCTCGCTACTCTTTTCCTGGTTCGAGGGTCTCTGGCAAACCAAACAGGTTTCCCACCCTCGGCACTCCGGACCAATCCCCTTGATCTCTCATCTCCATCTGCTCTGCAGCTCCCCACTCCAGGCAGCCCACACCAAAAAACCCTCATACGGCCCCTCCCCTCTCCCAACCCCAGAACCACACACACACCGCAACACAACACAAAAGAGAGCCCGCGCAAGAACCTCAACAGTCAAAAGAGGAAATAATGGAAGCAGCATCTCTCGCCCTTGAGCTTGCCACTGAACTCGGTGTGAAAACTGGGCCCGGCACGCAGCTTGTGCTCGGACCCGCATCCAATGAAAAAAACGTTCTTGCCGGTGACACCAATTCTCTTGCTCTTCACACTCCTGTGAACGGAAGCCGACTTGGTTTTCTCGCGCGTACACACAGCGCAGAGGTGGATGCCGTGCTTGACAAGGCAGTATCGGCCTTTCCGGTTTGGCGAGACACACCTCCGCCCCAGCGGGGAGAACTCATCCGCCTTTTCGCGATCGAGCTGCGGGCACACAAAAAATCTCTCGGGCGTCTTGTCACACTGGAAACAGGCAAGATCCTCTCTGAAGGACAAGGCGAAGTGCAGGAGATGATCGACATCTGCGACTTTGCCGTAGGCCTCTCACGCCGGCTCTACGGACGCACGATCGCGTCAGAACGCCCCGACCACAAAATGACGGAGACCTGGCATCCACTCGGCGTTGTGGCGATCATCACCGCGTTCAATTTTCCTGTGGCCGTGTGGGCATGGAATGCCGCAATCGCGCTCGTCTGCGGGGACCCAATCGTGTGGAAGCCTTCGGAGAAAACGCCGCTTACAGCGCTGGCCTGCCAGGCCTTGCTCGAACGGGCAGCTTCCCAACATGGCGAAACACCCCCAGGAATTAGCCAGGTCGTGATTGGGGAACACGAGACCGCAAACCAGCTTGCCGATGATCCTCGTGTGACGCTCGTGAGTGCCACAGGGAGTGTGGCAATGGGAAGAAATATTGCAGGCCGCGTGGCGGGACGCCTCGGACGCTGCCTGCTCGAACTCGGCGGCAACAATGCCATGATCGTCGCCCCTTCGGCATGTCTTGACCTGGCCGTACCGGCAATCGTCTTTGGAGCTGCGGGCACAGCAGGACAGCGTTGCACAACCTTGCGTCGCCTCCTTGTGCACGAAGACATCTACAAAGCTTTGCTTTCCCGGCTCTTGCATACCTTCAAGAATCTCCCGATTGGTGATCCTTACAAAAAAGACGTTTTGATGGGGCCATTACTAGACGAAGAGGCCTTTCATCGTATGTCGCAGGCTTTGGAAGAAGCCCGCAACCAAGGCGGAAAGGTGCACGGCGGAAAACGCAGAGAGGTCCCCGCGGGAATATTCGAGGAAGATCTCAAAACTCATGGCTACTATGTCACCCCTGCCCTCGTGGAAATGCACGAACAAACCCCACTTGTTGCGCAGGAGACCTTCGCGCCAATTCTCTATGTACTGAAGTACAGATGTTTTACTGAGGCGATCCGCCTACAAAATGCCGTACCCCAAGGGCTTTCCTCCGCAATTTTCACAAACGATCTCTGCGAAGCAGAAGTGTTCCTGTCCGCACGTGGAAGTGACTGTGGCATCGCGAATGTGAACACAGCGCCAAGCGGAGCAGAAATCGGCGGAGCATTCGGTGGAGAAAAAGACACCGGTGGCGGTCGGGAAGCAGGAAGCGATGCCTGGAAAACCTACATGCGACGCAGCACCTCGACGGTAAACTATTCGAGCCGTCTTCCTCTGGCGCAAGACGTGAGTTTCCCTCTTCTCTCCCCCGAAACCCAGCAAATACCCAAAACCCCTACAAAAACTAATAAAAGCCCACAGATCCTGCGACGCCGGCGATCTTCAAAAAGAACTGGGCCTGCCACAAAAAGCAAAGACACAGGATCTGACTGACCTACACAATCCATTCGGCACAATTCATCCAGCATGTGCCGCGGCAATCGGGGCAGCCACACTCCGCATCCCCCACACATGAGTCCCCATTCCTTTGAGAACAGGCACAGCAGGCAGCAGCATTCTTTTCCCTCGCCTCATCCTGCTCATCACAAGTGCAGGGGCAGGCATTGGCTTCGGCTTTCCTGTTGCCCCGACCTCCCTCGCCCTGCTCCTCTGGCCCTGCTCATAAGGAACATGCGAGATCGCACGCGCGCGACAACAAAGAAAACAAGCAAGCCAACAGTTGTGTGCAGAACCCGGTATCCCCCAAAAAAACGCGCACAATCCCCGAGCTGCACAAGCTACTTACGGCTAAAGCGCCAGATCGCTACAAGCCCGGTAACCACAGTCACCCAAATACGAGTGAAGTCATACACAGGACGCACATTCACGCCACTCGGCGTAATCTCAATCACTGCAACAGGGCGACCTTCAGTGTTGGCGCCACCGCCACCGCCACCGCCACCTCCCCCAGGCTCTTCATCGTTGGCGCCACCGCCACCAAAACCAAAACCACCGGAACGCTGTACCGAAGCGGCTGTAATAATGACACGATCTCCTACACGTTCCGGCGGAGAAAACACGCTTGCGACGTCGAGATCCCCGGCGAGNTGTCGCANCGCACCTTCGACACGGCTCCCCACCTGATCAACAAAGTTGGAAACTGTTGGCAAAGCATTCTCCTGCGAAGATTCAAGTGCGGGATCCTCTGAGAAATCCTCTGTCATTTTCGACACTGNTTCATCCTTTCTTCCTTGGTCCGTCATGTTTGGACCATCAGGTTTGGAGCGTATCCCTTGCTCCGTCCTGNCTTGCNCCCTTGCTGTGCAAACTCTCTGCAAACTCTTCCCGTCCTCTTCTCCTCCGAGAACACAAAACAGGGTGCAATCATCTCCGTGCAAAGCGCAAGCAACACAGACAGGCAATCACAACAGCCCATATGACCAACCTTATTTGTAGGTCTTTATCAGGAACTGTCACGGATTGCGGGCCATCAGGCCCCTGCAAATCGAGACGCGAGGCACGAGACCGCTCGAAAAATACGCCGGCTTGTCCCCATCCCAAGTGCAAAAGACGCGTACGAGAAACTGGCACGACAGTAAGCTCTTCGCACACCACAGGTTCTCCGGGTGTGGTGACAACACGTGTATGCAAAGAAGTCTTCAAGAGAGAAGTCTTCAAGAAATCCTCAACTTCCTCTGTAATCCTGCCCAGGTACAGGTCCAAGTACGGGTACGGGTACGGATACGGATACGGCGAAACAAACCGCCGGAGGAATAAGTTGTATGGTGCAACCCAATGTTTACCGGCACTTTGGCGCCCTCCACTGTCTGCCAATCCCACAAATAACTGTCTTCTTTTTTCTTCCAGGATTTTCTTCCAAGATCCCTGGATCGGCCATTCCCATCACACGCCCTGAGGATATTCTACGAATGTAACAAAATACTGGAAAGCACGGTTTCACTCACCTAGTGCACGTTCCTGCCCTTGTTTTGCACGTGCAACCACGGGTTCGGCTGCGGAACTGCTGCCCTTGTCGCCTTTTGTGTGAAACGCCTCACGGGCAGTGGCCCGCAGCTCGGCACGACAAGCTGCGCATGGCCCACCGTATTCTTCTTCGGGGCCACATAGTTTCTCGCACCTCGGACACATCATCGGCATACCTCGTTTACAATTCCACTAACACGACCACTTCTCACATCGAAGAAAAAGCCAGGATATATAGTGCAGATCCCAAGGCAGACTGACAAACGTGTCGCGTGAAAAATGATATCCGCCTGCTTCTTACGGTTCCCGCGAGAAGAACTTGAAAACCGACCCGAGAAAAAAGAGGGAGAAAAAAGACAGGAAAAAAAGAAAAAAGACAACAATATCTGCTGGCCACAGGCTGTGCATGTCGCTCAGGAATTCGATCCAGTAACCAAACCGCCCACACACAAACGCATACCAGGTCGTTATTGCCCCGCAGAAAACAGGCTCTTCGCACCAACCCAGCTAGTCTAGGCACATGTCCGTCTCCACAACTTCGTCTCTCCCCTCTGGAATCCTCCATATTTCCGAAGTGGCGCTCGTCCATCTCACCGACAGATACGGACGCAACATACACACAGTAGACGCCGATATCGACAACAGTCGTCACAAGGAAAAACTTGCCGAGACAGTAGAGGAGAAAAAAACAAAAATCTTTTCTCTTACCGAAGAAGACCGTTCGTTCGCGCCCGGCAGCATGTTGCCTTTAGGCACACATGGCCACGACGTTCTGGCTTTCGGGCACATCGCTATTACCGAAGAGCAATTGTGGTATGCCCCGAGTGTCGAGCTCACTGTCCGTGACACGCCGGATCCGCAGGCAGACATCCGGGCTCGAGCGCACAACTACGCTGCCAACATGGCAGAAGCGACTGCGCGCATCGGCGGAAAAATCGTTCTTGATGACACAAAAACCAACCGTTGGATCCTCATGATGTTGACACCCGTTGAAGTCGTCCATGAAAAATTCGATGTCCCAGAAGAGTGGGTACGCGCTGTGATAAATCTTGTTGCATATGGGAAAACGTGAAACACGAGAACCCACAACACGGTACAACAAAAGAAAGGAAGGTACTACCCTCCCTGTCTCGTTTCAAGTGCACCTAGCTCCCACCTACGGTTAATCAAAATCCTGGAAAAAGGGAAAAACATGATCAATCACGCGGTCACGTACAACCAAACTGGCAATATCGCCACTGTCAGTCTCGACAGTGGGAAGGCCAATCCCATCACTTTTGACGTGATCTCGGGGATCCATACCGCGCTTGATATGGCGCAGGAGAAAGGGACAGGAGCAGTCGTCCTGCATGGTCCGCCCCACTATTTCACCGGCGGTTTCGATCTCGCAATCGTACGAGCAGCCGATCAGGAAACCATCCGTCTTGTCGTCGAAGGCGGCAACCTCTGCCTACGCCTATACTCATCTCCTCGACCTATTGTTGCCGCATGTACGGGACACGCGGTGGGAGTTGGCGCCTTGCTTCTCATGAGTACGCACTACCGGGTTGGGGCACGAGGGCCATTCCGTATTGGTTTGATCGAAACACAAATCGGTTTGACCATGCCAGACTGGGGCATCGAACTCGCGCGGCAGCGCATCCCAAAAACCCACCTCCAACAGGCCGTTGTTGAAGCTCGTGTCTACGACGCAGACACGGCTTTGCACGCTGGTTTTCTCGATCAGGTGACGGAGGAAGCCGAGGTGATCGAAACAGCCACCGCAGAAGCCATTCGCCTCGCGTCACTTCCGGCCCACACCTACAAGGCAAATCTCATGAAGTTGCGCGGAGACAGCATCGACCGGATGACCAACCTTGTCGACACAGACCGCAAAGCAGCAGAAGCGCTCTCCCACGCTTCCTAATCCGGTCTTTTCTGCAGCCTTCTTGGTCCTCCATGCAAAATTCCGATGAAACCCTCCTCTTCACCATCGTCCCTTCGCGTCCTCAAAAAAATTTGCAAGCAGAATACGTTTTCCATTGACACTATGCTGCCACTGTAGAATGTGCACTCCAATAAATATGTCTCAACAAAATGTCTCAACAAAATAAAAAGTCTGCCCCACTCATGGGACTGTCGTTTCCCAGCGCCTCTGCAAAAAACTTTTCACGACTTTCTGTGTGCTACCGTCTCGCTCCTTCTCTCCACTAACCTCCTCCATTCGTAGTCACAAGAAACCAATACCGCATGAGACTCCAGACTTCTTTGTGACACACCCTCATTGGGAGTCCCTTTCACCAGAATGCCTCCGAGACGGTCCCTATAGAGACAAGAAAATATACAATCTTCCCTCATTTTTTTCTTTATGTGAAGGAGGAAATCACACACAACCCAGCAAAACTGCTGCTCCACCATGCAGTTTTCCTAAAAAACAGTGGAGCATACGGTACATCCATGCTTGGGCGGCAGAAAACACATATCCCTTTTTCCATCCGAAGGAACCCGCAGGTGAAAACCTGTTTTCCTGTACCTGCAACAAAGAAACAACGTAGTAAACCTCCGCAGAAAAACTAGCAATTCCTCTCCCCACTTCGGCCAACGACAAATTACCAATGAAAAATTGTTGCCCAAGAAGAGTGAAAGATTGCCCGTCATGAGCAGAGAAAAGCACACGTCCTCTGAAGAAATCCACATGAAAAAGCGGCACGCGCGCACAGTTCGGCTCCGAAACGGACAGCAAGAAGCCCTGATAATGGTCGCCGCTGTAGAAGGAATATCAACAAATGAAGCGATTGTTCGGGCGATCGAAGCATATATCGAAAATCGACGAGCGGATACTCTCTTTCAAAAACGATTAGCATACTTTCTGCAACAGACTTCTGGCACATCGCCGCATCTCGCGGATACCTAACACACTGCGCCAAAGATCCCCACCCCACATCCTCCCCAATATATTTTCTCTTTTCCCACGAGAATAAGCACCCTTATTATGGTTCTTTACTGCTCCGCTTGTCGGAACCTCTGTTCCCACTGAAATACGCAGAAAAACCTTGGAAAACACAGAGTGAAACCGTCGTGATGGGTTTGGGTTATGGCGTGACTGTTTCTCGGTCCCAAATGCGCACTGTCCCATCCTCACCTGCAGAAACAAGCACCATGTTCCCACGCACCTCTACAAAAGCCAGTGTGTGCACAGCCCCGGTGTGCCCGGTCAATTCAGAGAGGAGTTCCGCTTCAGGAAGGGACCACACACGCAACTTGCGATCAGCACCGGCGGAAAAAAGAAAGAACTTGTCCTTCGCTTCCCCAAGAAGGAGGGCACGCACTCCTCCCGCATGCGCCCGCAACACGCAGGAACATTTCCCCGTGCGCGCATCCCACACTCGTATCTTGCCGTCGCGTCCGCCTGAAATAAGCAGCGATTTACCTGCAAGGTCGCCAAGAACAAGACACTCCACACGCCCCGTGTGCCCTGTGTACATTTGGAGACATTCAGTGGTCGCAGGGTCCCACATGCGGATCTTCCCATCACGTCCGCCCGAAATAACCACTGGTTTTCCCTGCACCCGGCCAGATACCAGAGTGCATATCTCCCCGGTATGCCCGATCAACAAGTCAGAAGTTGCTCCAATCGAAGAAGCCCCCTGCCCAGGAGAGACATACCTATTCTGAACATCGGGCACATTCGACTGTAAAACAGTGTCTTTGTGCAGTGGAACCTCCGACACTTCGGCCGTTCCCTCATGCCTGCCAAACTTTGCTTCCCGAGCATTCCCCACCTGAGTAGGCATTTCCCGACCACTCTCGAAAAGGGCCGGTTCAGAGGAGGGCGGAGAAAGCCCCGCATGCGACGCCCCTGGAAGAGAAGAAAGCCGGCGGGCAATGGGGAGATTTCCATCTGGTTCAGACAGCAAAACAAAAGGCTGGTTTTCCCTTTGGTAGGAACGCATACGCGCGCCGATATCCCGAAAATATGTATACTTCCCGCGCTTTCCGAAAACGTCTTCGCGCAACCCCTCTGTCAGACCAGATAAAAACGGACTCAGCCCATCTCGACTGGAATCTCGCAAAGGCCTGGAAAATTCAGCGGATGAGACCGACCCCGCAGGATCCGTCAGATAGGTCGCAGGAGGCAGGGCTGCAACATTTTCCCACACTGCGCCAAGAAGAGAAACAGCATCGCGGGTCTGTGTCAGCTGTCGAAGGGCCGTGCAAAAATCAGCTTTTTCCTCGAAAGGACTGCTTGGTCTGCTTGGACTGCTCGTCGAACAGTCAAAACAAAGCGCAACAGCTTTGGCGGCAGAAGAAGCAAGCGCACTCGATAGCCCATGAAGAGAAAGGGCAGTTCCAGGCAATAGATCGCTGCGCGTATCAGAAGCGCAAAGGTAAATATTCCCCTTCCCATCGCGTCGCAAATGACCGGCGTAACAGAAAAACAGTACGTCATTTTCGGTGGACTGCTCGAAAAACTCTCGTACTATGCGGCGGAGTTCATAGGAGGAAGCCTCAAGCCGCACATCGGTATGTTCCATCGAGAAAAGACCGGTACGTGAGTCGCATAATGTCTGGGAAAGAGCCACAAGACTCGACCGCGGGACCCCAGGACTCGAAAGGGTCTCATTCCCAAAAATGGCATTGCCAAGAAGAAGCGCTTTGTACATCCCGCAGTCTGCTGGTTCAAGCATGTTTCCGGATCCGTGATGTGTGCTCTGCAGCATGTGGCATGCACTGCAGGAGAAAACAGGAAAAAGACGGCTCATTCACTTCCCCGCTTCCAGTCAGCCCGCCGCAGGAAAGGAGCCTACAAACAGCAATTCACTATACTGTCTTTTGTCTGGTTTTTCTGTTCTTCGCCTCTCTATTCCTGCCTCTCGGTTCCAACACTTTGATGCCTACTCTTCGATTCATGCCTGCTCATGCCTGCCCATTACCTCCTTCAGCTTTTTCCCTTTCTTGCCCAACCTCTAAAAAACCCGATTTTCGACCCCTCTTCCCAAGCATTCATACAGAGAAAACAGGGAAAATAGTGGCAAAGAAGCACCTGAGAAAAGACTATCCGCATGCGCAAAGAGAAAGACAGCGGGCCTCACCGATTCTCTAAAAAGTTCACTATCTCGATACAGTTTTATCGATGCACCCTTATCGCCGTTTTCGCATCGGACTCGACAAGCTACTGTTGCGTTGTACCCACAGCCTTGTACACACATACCCGGCAACAGTCAATGTAGGAGAACCAAACTGGGGAAGTCTCGTCTTCCTCATCGAAACCGGCTTACAAGGCACGCTGGCCGAAATCGGGGTTTATCACGGTGCCACTTCAGAAGCAATCGCCCGTTACCTGAACGGGAAAGGAGAGCTTCACTTATTCGACTTCACCGATCGCGTCGACGATGTTGTTGCACGGCTCAAAACACAGGGCATCAATAATGTACAAGGATTTGGAAGCAGTCGACGCTGGCTCGATTCCTACAACTGGCAACTTATGAAGGTGCTCCAAGAACATTCCACTCCGATCTATGACTATGTCTTGATCGACGGTGCCCACACCTGGAATGTCGACGGTTTCACATTTTTTCTGATAGATCGTCTACTGCGTCCCGGAGGCTACATTGACTTCGACGACCACGATTGGACAATGGCCGCATCTCCTTCTCTCCGCCCCGAGACCTTCCCCGCCACAGAGTTTTTCCACACGCCAGAACAGATCGAGACCCCGCAGGTTAGCCTCATTGTTGACCTTCTTGTGCGGCGAGATCCCAGATACGAAGAAATCGTCCCCGGCAAAGTATTCCGCAAAACAGCCTGAAAAGACGGCCGGCCCACTCATCCCCTGGTTTTCTTTTCGCACCCGGCCTTCCCGCATCACTGGGGTGGCAACAAAGTTCCATCGTCTTGCAAGTGCACGGCAGCGGAACCGAAATCTTCCTCGCTCAGGCGGCGCACCATCCGCACTGCTTCACCGGTCGGGTCAAGAGAAGGCACTCCACCTCCAACAAGACGAACTGGGTGCAAAACACCCGAGACAAAACTACCGGTTTGATCAAGACGGACCTGCAGGACGGTGCTCCATTGCAAAGCACCTCGGGTTGAAAATCCGTAGGTGGAAAAGTTCGCCAGGCTATAGGCCACAAGCACGTTCTCATGAAATTGCATGCCGCGTAGGACATGCGGCCCATGACCAACCACCAGGTCAGCCCCGGCTTCTATCACCGCACGAGAAAAGGCAACAAGATTGCCGCGCTGTTCACCCGTCCCATGGAGTATCTCCATACGGTCAGGAGTGTGTTGGGCGGCCGGGCCCTCATCGCCACCGTGAAAAGTCACGATCACAATGTCGGCATCCTCTTCTGCCTCAGCCACCAGTGCTTCGGCTTTGGCGATATTGAGCAGGTCATTGCTATGGGCATATGGGGCGAAACCCAAAATTGCAATGGAAACACCATCAACTTCAAAACGGGCATGCCGACCTTTGCGGCCATACGCCAGCAACCCAGCCTCTTCGATCGTCTTGATGGTTTCGACAGCTCCGGCAGCTCCCATGTCGTTTGCATGGTTATTTGCCACGTTCAGCACATCGAATCCCGCACTTTTGAAGTGCTCTATATACCGGGGGGGCATGCGAAATGCATAACAAGAAGTACTCCCAGGCGCACATTTTGAGCTTGTTGCCCGCGTTAATGGCCCTTCCAAGTTCCCAATCGTCACGTCTGGAGACTGCAACAGGTGACGCACCTCAGTAAAAGTCTCTGCCCCATCGGCGGGAGGAATGCGCGCGGGAGAAAAATCCGAGCCGATCATCATGTCGCCCACAAACGCAAACTCAAGCACGTTTTGGCGGGCAGGAAGCATGGTTGCGGGATCGGGGGCTGCAACGCCAACGCCCGAGGCGTCTTCCAACCCCGCCTTGTTCCCGGAAACATCGCGCTCCGAGTCGAGACCAACTCCGTCTCCTTCGCTTCCGCATCCGGCAATAAGGAAAAAGCACACAAGAAAAGGTCCGGCAACAGGAAGTACCCTGGAGGGCACTCGCGCCAATGCCCGCAAAAGCACCTTCACGCTTGGCACACGAAATAAGGTTTCAAAAAGTGACATAAATCTTATTCTCCAAAAGAGCGCCACCAATACCACGAACCCTCACAATGACAAGAGATCGCAAGAAGAAAACAGGGAAAACACGCATTATGACAGTTTCGCACCCTCTCCCCATTCCTGCTCGTACAATAACGTTTGATTGCTGGAGCACTCTTCTTTACGAAGCAAACGGGGAAGAAATTTGGGAAGAACGCTGCCATATGCTGAGGTCTGTTGCCTCACGTTACAGCGGGCAGAACATTCCTTTTTCTCGTGCCAAAGACGCCCTTGACACGGCCTACCTCGAAGCCCACAATGCCTGGATGAATGGGCAGATTACCTCTGCATCCACCGTCGCGACAAGGGCCCTCACGAACCTGAAGGTCGAGGACACTGCTGCCCAAGACCGACTTTCCGGGACATTTGCATCGGCCGCGTTACAGCACGACATCCATATGGTGGAAGGAGCAGACCAGACGCTCGCCGCGCTCAGCACACAAGGAGTGCGCATAGCCCTCATCTGCGATACGGGCTTCACACCCGGCACTGTCGTACGTCGTCTTCTCGATAATCTTGGCTTGCTCGAATTCCTCGAAGAAGTCACCTTTAGCGATGAAACAGGGGTGCCAAAACCCCACCTTCACATGTTTACTTCCACCCTCAACGCCCTCGGCGTGACAAACGAACAGGCCATTCATGTGGGAGACATGCGGCGCACAGACGTGGCAGGCGGTCGCGGCGCAGGCATGGCGACAATACGCATTACGGCTGTGCACAACGACAAGAGCGAACACCCGGACGCAGACGCCGTCGTCGATTCCCATGCCGGCCTGCGTCGTCTGCTCGATCTTGCGTAAACAGCGATACCCCACCAAATTTCCGGAAACGCCATTTCCCTCCCTGCCGGCCTCCCTCTTTCCCTCTCATGACACTTGTCGCAGGCCTCTCACACGCCTCCCTCCACAACTCTTCCCAGGACATGCTTCATGCAGAAAAAACCCATCATTGCACGAAAAAAGGGCAGAGAAAAAAACCTCGAGAAGAAGAACAGGAGAAAACCCGAATTCCCCCTACAATGCTCTCAATAGAGTCGGGGACTGCCGTTACTGCCAAGATATGCCTCTCACTACAAGTCCTGCAACCTTCTCCAGCAAAACAGGAGTGCAAAAACCAGGGCAGTGGAGCGCGTATCTCGCACCGGCGCACCAGCAAGGACGCACAGACTGCCAAAGTCGGCCCCGTCCGGCTCCACCGGAACAAAGAACATTCGCTGACCATGTCTGTGATGAGAGATCCCCGAAAACCCTCGCGCAAACGCGCGAGAAAACTTGTGAATTCAATGTAGGGGAGTCCACTTGTCCGATGTGCTCACACACACTATTCGTGATATCAAACACTGGCAATCCCGACGGCACGCTCCGATTCTTCTTGAATTGAACTGCAACGAACGTCATGTCGAGCATCTGCCACCCCATCCGCTGGGACGCGTTCTCTACCGCCATAGGATTTCCATCCATGACATCATCTCCCGTTTGAAACGGGCCGAAACAGACGACCGCGTCGTCGGCTTGTTTGCCTATGTGGGGGAACCTGCACACCAGATGGCAACAAGCCAGGAGCTGAGAGACGCCGTGCGGCGTTTTGGTGCAACTGGAAAACGCACTGTGGCATGGGCAGAGACCTTCGGGGAGCTGCTTCCCGCGAGCGCCGCGTATTATCTCGCGACTGCCTTTGACGAGATCCACATGCAACCATCAGGCACACTTGGCCTGGCCGGAGTCGGCGCAGAAGTCACCTTTTTTTCTGGCCTGCTGGAAAAAGTGGGGATTGAGCCTCGCATTGGGGCCCGGCATGAATACAAAAATGCTGCCAATGTCATCACTGAAACGGGCTTCACGGACGCGCACCGAGAATCTGTCGAATCTCTCACAACCTCCTTGTATGACCAGCTTGTGGAGGGTATCGCCGACCGGCGTGATCTCACGGTCACAAAGGTGCAGGAACTTGTCGACACAAGTCCCATCTTTGCGCAAGAAGCGCTGTCGCAAGGACTGCTCGATAGCCTCTCTTACCGCGACGAAGCACTGCAAAAGGCAAAAAAACAGGCTCAGGGCCCCGATGCCTCCCTGCTGTACCTGCACCGGTATCACAAATTCCAGAAGTCTCTCCCACGCAAAACCCGAAAGATCGCCCTCGTGTACGGGATCGGAGGAGTGCAGCGCGGAACTGGCGGTTTCAACCCCAGCGCGGGCGGACAAGTAATGGGGGCCGACACTGTCGCCAGAGCATTGCGTGCTGCCGGCGCCGACGAAGACGTCGCAGCGGTCGTCTTTCGCGTCGACAGTCCAGGCGGTTCTTATCTTGCATCTGACACAATCTGGCGCGAAACAGTGCGCTTGAAAGAAGCCGGCAAACCCCTCATTGCCTCTATGGGCACAGTTGCCGGATCAGGCGGCTATTTCGTGGCAATGGCAGCAGAGCGCATTCTGGCGCAGCCTGCCACATTCACAGGATCAATTGGCGTCTTTGGCGGCAAGGCTGTGGCAAACGAGCTGATGGAAAAGGCTGGTCTTACCTCGGAAAGCGTCTCGCGCGGAGCACATGCCAACATGTTTTCCCCGCGTCACGACTTCACCGCAGATGAATGGGAACGGCTTCAGGCCTGGCTTGACCTGGTGTATGAAGATTTTGTGGGCAAGGCGGCAATAAGCCGCTCGATGTCGCCCGAGGAAATGCATCATGTGGCACGAGGACGCGTATGGACTGGCGCACAAGCGCTCGAGATAGGTCTTGTTGATGAACTCGGCGGTCTTGCAGAGGCAATAACCGCGGCCCGTAAGGCAATTGGACTGGGTACTTCGGATCCAGTCCACATTCAGGTGTTCCCGCGGTCCTCTCCGATAGAGCTTGTCGGCATCAGGACACCACGGAGCAGTGATGATGACCTCGTCGGAGCGTCTACCGGAGCATCTACAAAAGCTGCTGCCGGCGCACTTCTCGGCACATCTCCAGCTCTGAATCGCATCGGATCAGCAATCTCCACGCTCGATAGCCAATGGACACTGCGCATGCCGCACATCACTATGAGATAAGTATGAGGAAGCCACCACCAGCAAAGGCCCTGGGATCCACACCTGGGCTCCACACTTAGGCTCCACACCGAAGCCCTACACCCAGGCTCCAGGGACAAAAATCGCGGGGCAGAGTCTGCCCCGCGAGAACTAACACAGACGCACCTGGCTTTTTCTCGGCCTCAATAAATCACGACAGCAGTGCCGTTCGGGACCGACTCGAAAATCCAGTCTTGGTCCACATTTGCAGTGCGCACACAACCATGGCTGGCCGGGTAGCCCGGAACATGGGGAGAGCCGTGCACCGCGAATCCACCCTTGAAGTAGAGCGGACGGTAAAGCCGGCCAAGAGGAGCATGACGCACACCGTCAATCCGCCGGATTATCGAAAAAATACCTGTCGGCGTGACCGCACGCGCGTAACCCCCATTGGGAGCCCGGTAGGTTGCCCCATTCCCGGAAGAAATATTGACGATCTTCACGTCAATGTCTGCCGGCTTAATAAAAGCAATTTGGCGTACAAGATCAATTTCGATGAAGGGAGCCTCGCGCACTTCACGCGGCCCGGCACCGGAAGGTTCTGTGAGTTCAGCACGCACTTGCGCACCAACCACACCATCACGCGTGATTCCCACAAATTTTTGGAAGGCCATGACTGCAGAGGCGGTCTGTGTCCCATACTCACCATTCGTCTCACCAGGACGAAAACCAAGCTCAGCCAGGCGGAACTGCAAAGCCACAACTTCAGGGCCGGCGTCACCTCTGTGTAAAACCGGCATAGGCTCCGGCTCTTCGGGGGGTATCGGCTGCGACCTTCCCGCAAATACCACGGAAGAGGAAAGCCCGGACTCGCTTATTTTCTCTGCGACGGAAAAAGCGGACACAGTGGGAAGCTTCCCGGCTGTTATTGCTGTTTGGGAAAGTTCCTGGGCTGTGGAGATGACATCTGAGTGATCTTCTTTCTCAGGCCGTAGATCAGCGGTTGGCGTTCGCCTTCCAGAAAACTCTTCCGGCAAATTTTGGGGAGAAAAGGCCGCAAGGAAAACACGAAAGCGATCGAAAACCAAGACAGCCATTTCCGGGTTGTATTGCCCGTCGGCTTCGAGTCCGGTTTCTGTCTGGAGGGCCGCCATCACGCCTTCAAGTGAGTCGTCATACACTCCGTCGGCTTCGCCATAGTGCAGGCCCATCACACCAAGCACGTTTTGGAGTTCACGTACTGAAGCAGGGTCGGTATGCCCGATCATCGCCCCTACCAGGCCCTCGCTGCGTTCCTCCACATTCTCGCGAGGCACAAAGCCCATATTCGTCGTAAAAGCTTGCAGCGCAGCAACGGTTTCTTCGTCACGTTCCCCATGCAGGGGACCGTGATAATACCCCAAAGAAGTCAGGTCTTCTTGAAGCCTGATATTCGAGGCGCGTGCAACTGCAAGCGCCGCTTGTTCTTCTTGAGGAATGACATTGTTGCCACTTGAAGTCCCACAAGAGGTCAAAAATAAGGCGAAAGTTACGAACGGTATTACCAGACGAAGGATCATGCAAGCTCCGAAGGATTGCCTGGTACAGGTACTCCCCCTATTGTAAGGGGAAAGCCTCAAGCCTCACGATCAATATGGAAACCAGACAAAAATAGTTTTCTCACAACAATCTTCCGCATCTTCTTTTTTCCCTACTCATCCCTACAATTACCAGTCCCCACCCCACCCCAGCTGCCCAGGAAAGCCAAGAATCGCCTGAAAAATCCTCCTGCCCCGTACACAGTCAGTTCGTCGCCAACCCGCGACCAACCCGCGACCAAGAAAAAACGGCTTTGTTGGGCGCGTTTATTTCGAGCGTCTGCGCTGTCCGCGGTTTCCGGAACGTTTCGCCTGGAATGCTCCCGGGTCTTTTCCCCCGCCGGATTGACGGCGGTAACAAGCCTCACAGATGGAATAGCGCGACAGCTCATCAATACGCGCATTGCAACGCGTGCACAAACGTCGCATGCGTTGGGCTTGCAAGCTACGCTCGATATAGCCATTCACCAGGTCACGCTGGTCTTCACACACATCAAGCTCAACAAAAGTCTCTGGATACCGGTAAGCCAACCAGGCATACACCGTCAAGTAGTGCACAAGCTCTTCTGCCTGGCGCAGTTCTATATCAGACGAAGTCGCCTCTTCCGCATAAACATCACGCAAAACGGGCAGACCAACAGGCAACTTCTGCGCATGCAAAGAGGCCCAGTCCTCTATCACATTCAGAAGCGTTTCAGAGCGGGTGTTCACAGGCGCAGTCGCAAAAACAAACTTGTCACGCAACCTGATCTCCATGTCATCTATCACTCCTGCCAGGGTAAACATGTCGTTCAAATCCGCGGGATGGTAATCAGACGAAGGATCAACCAGTTTCTCCTGAAAAAACTTCAAGATGGCAGGCAGCGAGTCGGTCTCAAGCGCCTTGCCGATTGTCTCCACCTGGTTGGCGTCTGGCTTCACTGGAATCGGGCCGGGAAAAGGCGGGTCGATACGAGACAAGGGAGGACGCACAATACGAAGGCTTTCCTTACTGAACGCCCCCACATAGCCCTCTTCTTTGATCCCAAAACGCCCCGCACGCCCTGCAATCTGGCGGACTTCCTCGTCAGCAAGAACCCTGTCCTCCTGCCCATTCCACTTGGTCGTTCGCCAAAACAACACTTGAGAAATAGGCAGGTTCAGACCCATCGCGATCGCGTCCGTTGCCACCAGGATCTCTGCTTCGCCGCTCCGAAAACGCCGCGCCTCACTGCGGCGTACGTCTGGACCAAGACCACCATAGATCACCGCAACCGTACGACCTTCCTCCTCAAGCACACTTTTAATGCCGAGCACATCTCGCCGGGAAAAACACACCACAGCAGTGCCCACGGGCCATTGGGGAGCATCTTCGAGACGGTCGGGTTTTTCCTTCACGAAAAGCGGCGACAAACGATCCAAGGCATGTACTTCAAATTTTTCCTGTAGAGAAGACGCCACACGCTCCAAAATCTTCACCACAGCTGGGGTACCCGTCACAATGACATGCTCCGCCGGAGCTCCGACAAGCACACGCGTCCACGCCCACCCACGACAAGGATCCGCAAGCATTTGGACTTCGTCAATCACGACAGCGTCGACAGGACGCGAAAGGTCGGCCATCTCGACAGTACAGCTCATAAAAGCGGCCGAGGGATCCAAGTCGCGTTCTTCCCCGGTAAGAAAAGAGCAGCGCACCCCACGATCTCTTAGCTGTTCTTGCCCTTCGAGCGCCAAAAGCCGCAGGGGAGCATAATAAGCACCAGTCGAATAGGAAGACAGCATATTGAAAGCAGCATGGGTCTTGCCGCTGTTTGTCGGTCCGACAAACAGCGTGATCTGTCGATTGATCCCGCGCGCCAAAGGAAAATAATCAGAGTATCGGCTGAAATCAATCTGTTCGCGCACGCGCGCCACAGCCAGTGTCTCGCGCGCATTGCGCATCTCGTTTTTTATCCAAAGCGTGATCGTGGCACGAATGTCAGCGACAGTGTGGGAAAGAGGACGCCCACCACGCACTCGGGCAAGGCGTTTGCGTAGCGGAGCAAGATCAAGAGAAAGCCCGATACGCTCATGGTGGTCCTGGAAAAGACGGTCCGCGACACGTTGTAACTGCCGAGAGGCTTTCGCACACTTCTCTCTTGCCCAGGCCAGAATGGCCTCACGATACGCCGCCTCATCAACGAATGCCACGGGCGCCACAATCGGATCAAACTCCGCATCAAGTCGCAGGGTAACAGGCAGATCGAGCACAAGAGGTGCCGTGTCGTGCGCCTGCACATCGATCTCAAGCGAGAAGGGCAGCGTGAGAGAGACCACAAGCTGCCGTCTCACTCGTTCTACCCAAAACCGGAGTTCTTCCGAACCGAGTGCATCAAGGGACTCTCCTACCAGCCCATAGATTGTCTGTAGCAGGAAACCGTCGAGTTTGGAGGCTGTTTTTGCGCTTTCGACCGGCCCAGAAGCAGGGAGAGAAGCTTCCGTTGCCGCTTGCATATAAAGAGGAAGTGCGTCCGGATGGTCCAGCAGACTGGGATCAGTCTCAATATCGAGACGAGAATGTGCAAGCTCTCTATACAGCTTCGTTTCCAGGCTTTCGAGCCTCTGATACATACGACTCTCTCGCAAGTCGGTATCCGCAGACGTCACCGTGGCTTTCGTCATTTCATGGCGAAGGATGGCGCTCAGTCCTTCTATGCCGTGTGCAAGGAGGGCACGCACATGGTCAACCGTCAAAGGAACCGCACATCCCGCGCGACGAACACGCAGCGGACGCTCGCAAAAAATCGCTTCGACTTCGACTGGGAATGCAATGCAGAGACGCTTGCGCTCCCTTACGAGCCACCATCCGTTCTCTGTCAGAGATTTTTCTATGGAACAGCGCAGAAGATCAGTCATGTGATGCATGCTCGTTGGCGGGGGAGCCGACTGATCGAGCCTCACAAAATATGCATATAACTCAAAAAGTCTAAAAAAACACATTTAGGGGGAACTTCTCACACTATCTAGCGAATATGGCCTGGATAGTATCCAGCAGAGCAATTGTCCGGCCGGGGGGAACAAGAAAGCGCAGCACAGAAGAAGAAAATCAGGGAGAGAAGAGCGCAGAATACGAAGAAAACAGTGTTGGAAATACCAAAATACGACCAGATTCCGCAGCACCTTCGCGAAAGACCGAAAAACGGAACCAAACAAAGATATACCCTTTCTCCTCCCTATTTCTCCATCAAACACCTTCGCTTCCACACCCTCGCGACACAGGATCACGCGAAAATTACCCCAGAAGATCGTCCCACACAGATCATCTGCACAACCATATGGGGCTATTTCTCATACTCAACAGTATAGGGTCATCATCAGGCCCCGAATATGCATTCTTCCACGATACCCACAAAACACCCCACTCACTCGCCGGAAAACACTCACTTCACCCGGCTCTCGCGCCACCTCACCCCCGTTGTTTCGCCCACAACAGCCGACTGCAACACTCCCCAGAAAAACGCGCACATACGACAAAGAAGCAGGACACACACTCCCCATAATTTCTGTGTTTCACAGACTTCACAAGGCGAGTGTTGTCTCATCCAAGGCAAAATCCATGACCCGCCTCACGGTATCGGAGAACAGCAAAAGCCCACTTGGCACCAAAAAGACTCGTCGCACGTCCTCTTGTTGTAGCGGAACACCAGTCAGAAAAGACCCATAAGTAAAACCTATCTTCAGATATCCCCCCCCAGACCGCGCTTCCCTACAAGCCTCCGTATAAGTATCAATACGTTGCAAGGCAGATCGGGCATATGGGCCGCTCGCCGCGCTATACAGGCCAGAACGAATACGCTCCCCAAATGGGCCACTGAACATCTCTTCAATCGCAAAAGAAATCGCAAAAAACCGCAAACCCACTGATTCCCGATCAAAATCCCAGAGACTCAAACCAGGCAACACCTGCACCGCACTCGTTAAATAGGGGGAAAGGTATTCGCGGTCACACGTAAGAAATCGCACGATACATCCTTTGACAAACAAACCAGGATGTACAGGTGGAGAATCACGCTCCTGCCGGCACCGGGACGCCTCAATAATCCTCTGTTTGGCAACAGCGTCTGCTTTTTCCACCCTCTCCATCATATTGACCGCAGCACGAGACAAAAACTCCCCAGTACCAGAAATCTGGAAAGAAGAAGACGGTCTCACTACTTCGGCCTTTCTTACCGCAATGGTTTCCGACACCAGCATCCTCACATCACCCTGTATTTTGTCTTTGATGCCCCGCGCCCACGCATCTGCTCGCACCACTCTGCTGCATTTTTTCACTGCCTACAGACACTCGCCTCAGTCTCTTTCCACATGCAGCATCGGCATATGGAAATTCTTTCCAACATGGGCAAGAATCCTGCTACTTCCTGGGAAAACACGTTTTTACGAATTCTCCCATTCGGCGAGATTCGGCATTCCTCCCAGCCTTTCCCCAGCTTCGTCCTCTGCACAGCCGCAAAAAAACCCAGAAAAAGAGATCCCGACACCTATACGTATTCCTTCAAACAAAAAGGCAGTCCAGTAAAATTCTCTCGCAACAGGCCTGCCCCCTCAGGCCTTCTCGCCCGAGCCTTCTCCCCGGTAGAGAAAAACACGGACACGCCACAACAACAAGCGCACAGCCGGCTTTCTCAGACCACACTCCCCAACCCGATCCTCCCAGACCACCCTGCACACAGAGCGTGACCTCGAAGCAGAAAAAGCAAGGCGCACAAATCCAGCGGCACACAAGAAGGCCTGCAAAAAGACAAGAAGGAAAAAAACAAGGAAACATTGCCTCTACAGAAAATAGATTTCGCATTCAAGAAGCGAAAAAATCCCGCAGCAAGACCGAAAAAATACGGCGAACCAGCCTCTCAACAGGGCCGGGATACCAATGAGATGGGACGGAAAACTCCAACAAACCAGCGAGTTGAACTGTGAACTGGTCTACAAACCTGCCAAATCCCAATTTGCCAGTACAAACCAACAAAACACTGTTCTAGCTAAAAAATCATCACAATATTCCCAAACCACGGCGCATCACCTCAGAAGCACACCGACACAAAGGCGCACAAAACTGTGACCAGCCACGAAGACCTCGAATACAGCTTTATCCAACGCAATGCTCACAATGACATTGGTCGCAGACGGTTTATGCAATGGCTCACAAAAACAGGACTCTCCCTCGCGACTGCTGCAACACTCTCCAGCAGCATCCTCGCAGGATGCGAGTTTGAAGGGAGCACACCTGATCTGGAAAAAGAACCAGCGCCCAACCCTGACACACTCAAAATCGGCCTCGCAGGCCCCTTTTCCGGCATCGGATCTTTCCTTGGGGTTTCCATGCACCGTACTGCCAACACCGTCGTCGCGCAGGTCAACGCAGAAGGAGGCATCAAAGGGCGCAAACTCGAGATCATCTCAAAAGACATCAGCTCGATGCATGAAGGAAACGTCATACAGGCCTACAAAGAACTCGCGTCTCTCCCTGACCTCATGGGCATTGTGCTTGGTGCACCTTCTTTGCAATCCCTCGTCACGCTACAAAAGGAAATCGATAGGAAACGTCTCATGTTGGTCACCGTTTTTGGGGACCTGCACGACCATGGAGAGCTTTATCCCGACAATGAGAAAATGCGATCGGTCTTCCAATTTGCTGTGCCTGATTCTTGGAACATGCCGCTCCTCGCCGACTATGCAGCGGCACGAGGGCTCTCCCGCATTGGCCTGGTGTACGACGGACATTTCGCAGAAAACGCGCGGCACAGCTTCGAGAAGAGCCTGCAAGACACGCCTCTCAACAGCGCCGGAGCAGCTCCTTACGATACAAACGAGACCGACTTTGCTTCGATTCTGCATCCTCTCGAACGGGCGCAAGCAATCTGGACATGGGGTTTGGCACCAGATCTCGCGAGACTGACGAAGCACCTTGATACGACAGGGCAGGCCTACACAGGACTCGAGAAAGCCCTGGAAACAGAACGTCCCCAGCTCATAGGGAACCAAACAGGAATCGGACACTCTCACTGGAAGGCACTTGCAGAAGAACACATTGCACCTGGCACGATCACCGTGGGAACAGTCCAAGGGATACGACACTGGCCTGACTACAAAATGGACAAGTGGGTAAAAAAATTTACACAGGACAAGCCCACAGGCGAGGAACACGTGATTGCCGATGCGATTGCAAGTATTTTCAAAGCAGTCGAAAAAACAGGAAATATCGCTGAAAGAAATGATATATTAGAATACACAGAGAAGGCAGGGCGCCAGCGCTATTCCACATTGGACTGGGAGTTCCATAAAAAATCGCACATTGGTCGGCATCCTGATGACCTCGTTCTTCTCAGCTTTGAACACCCGAAAAAACCAGCCAACATGCATTATTCCATTGGGGAAGAGTACGCACTTTCTGGGGAAGAAGAGACAGCTCTGGGAATGACACCGGTTTGGCTTGTACATCCCACGCTAAAAGCGAACACCCGTCGTTACCCTGACCTCATTCCGCAACTCACAGCAAAGAACTACGGCCTACAAAACAACCCAGCTGACACTCTTCACTAAAAATTTCCAATGGTAAAAAACTGGGAAATTCTCCAAGCCTTTTCCACCACACGCAAGACCCTGCTCTTCTCAAGAGCACTTTTTCTCAATCGCGCCGGCAAAAATTACAGCACAATACCTGCTCGGCTTGAGACGATTTCTCCAGAAAAAAAGCTTGTTTCCGCGAGTTTCCCAAACGGAATTCTCCCACTCGGCTCATGTTCGCGAGGGAGAAGAAAATTGAGCAACACGAAAGACAGCTCTTTCTCATCCGGCACAATCCCAAGGCAGGCTTGACAAGCCATTCCGTAGAGAATCGTGGCAAATGACCGAGCAAAAACCTCAGGTGCAGCGGTTGGCTCTCCCCCACCTGCCTCCTGGTTTTTCTGGACTACTTCCGCGAGACGGCCAACCTGTTCGTCAAAACGTCGTCGAACCTTTTGCCGCAACCCACTATCACGCCCAGAACGAAGTTGTAACTCGAGATCCAGCATGATCCAGTCATCAGGTTCTCGCAAGGTAGTACACAGCCAACTTGCGGCCTGCCCAACAGACTGCTCAATCGCAAAGTCGGGAGCAAGCTGCATCATACCCAACAAAGTGTCAAGATAACGGCTAGACCGCTCTTCGACTACAGCAAGGAATAAATCCTCTTTGCTGTCAAAATTTGAATAAACGGCCCCTTTGGAAAAGCCCGCAAGATCGGCAATCTCGTCAAGAGACGCTCGCTCATATCCTTTTCGAGCAAAAACAGTAACCGCAGCATCAAGTAAAGCTTCAACAGTGCGACGGCGTCTACGAGTTATCGGGAAGCGAAGTGTAGAATTCATATTCTCAGATAATATTCAGGATTCTGTCTTGGTTCTACGAAAAATGCCCAACCGCCAATCAAAATCCCTGGAATGTCAAGATATGCTGAAAAAGCACTAGCGCAATCTGTTGAGACACATGGCCGAAAACAATACACAAGATCACAAACTTCCGGATCCTTTCGGACGACTCGATGCTTCTGACGACGCGCTTTTTTACGCAACTCCTCGAAAAGTCACACATATAGAACAAGGCGCCATCAGTGCCCTCCAGCATTTCTACGCCGAGAACCTCCCCTCAGGCGGAGAAATTCTCGACCTCATGTCATCTTGGCGATCCCACCTGCCCGAAGGTCTCGGCCCAGTTACCGGCCTCGGCATGAACAGCGAAGAAATGGCCGACAATCCCCAACTCGACACATTCACCGTCCACAACCTCAACAAGATGCCCCTGCTCCCCTTTGAAGAAAACGCCTTCGATGCAGTCGTCTGCGCTGTGAGCGTGCAATACCTCGAACACCCAGTTCATGTTTTTTCCGAAGTCCAGCGCGTCCTCCGCCCAAACAGTCCAGTCATTGTATCTTTCTCAAACCGTTGCTTTCCCACAAAAGCCGTCAACATCTGGCGGTACAGCACAAGCTCTCAACATCAGGACCTCGTGCGCATGTATCTTGAAAAAAACGCATTTCACCAGGTCAGCACGAGAGAAATCACCACTCGGGACGACCCGATGTACATCGTGTCAGGCGTCAAACCGCACGAGTAGGACGAACAGCACGAGCACCACAAGCAGCACGAGCACCACAATAAGAAAGAAACCTCACATGAAAAAGACCCAAGCGCTTTTTCAACTGCCCCTGCAGGCACCCCGCTGGACCCTCCATCGGCATTGCACCGCCTCACCACCCAGACAAACCACACAAACCCTACTATTTCTCAGCAGACGCCGGCACGCGCAAAACTAGCCCCATGCGCATACTCTTCCTTGGGGACACCCACAGCACCCAGCGCGCCCTGGAAAAAGCCCTAGGCGAACAGGCCCCCCTGTACCGCGCCAAACTCGTCATCCAAGTAGGCGACTTTGGATTCTGGCCACCCCGCACACAACACCTGCTCGAAACCTGCACACACCTCTGCGAAACAGCCAACATTGATCTCTACTGGATCGATGGAAACCACGAAAACCATGCCCAGCTCAACCACGATGCCCCAGGCCCAGTCGCCATCGCCCCGCGCGTACACTACATTCCCCGCGGACACCTGCTCGAACTCGACGGCACACGCGTGCTCTTTATGGGAGGCGCCATCTCACTCGACCGCATCTGGCGCCAAGCCGGCACAAGCTGGTTCCCCACAGAACGCCCATCCGCCCAACAATGGGAACGCGCCCACCAAAACGGTCCTGCCCACATTCTCGTGACACACGACTCCCCCGCAGGCACCCCCCTACAAGGCATACAATTTCCGCTGCCGGCAAGAGAACTGCAAAGCAGCGCACAACACCGCGAAAAACTCCTCACACTCATGCAGGCAACCACCCCCAGCTTTCTCATACACGGCCACTGGCACGAACCACTCCATACCCACTTCACCCACTCCAGCGGCACCACCCAAATAATCAGCCTGGCACACAACCGCAACCCAAAAAACAACTGGTGCGTACTCGAATGCCAAGACGGAGAAATCCAGCTTCTCGCCGGCCCCCCGGACGCCCCCCTCTCCCACACAACCCACCCACACCAAGAAAACCCCCAACACTCCCACTAAAAGAAAACCAGGCGTGTCAAAAGGTGTGTGCAGTACCTGACCCAAATGGATGACGCACCTGCCACGCGAAAAGAAGTCCGGCATGCACCGTGCCGGAAGACGGGCAAAAATGAACGGGAACATGCTCTTGGAGAACCTGCTGGAATGACAAGCTTGTTCTCTTGACCTGGTGCATCCGGGATATCCGGCCTTGTTGACCGCAGAACTGCACAGCGGATTCGGCGAAGACCGAGAGCGCTACTCGACCGGACAAGCCCTGCCCGCCAAAACAGAGACCGTTCAAATTATGCATGCATCGGGCAAAATTAACATCCGCACCGTTCACTGTCGAGACCGAATCGCCACGAAAACAGAAAAACTAAAAACAGGATCGGAAACGATCACACTCGGGAAGCAAAAACAAGGGAAAATCCAGAAAAAAGGATCGAGAGGTCAGGCAGCGGCAGGACAAATACGCCTCAGGAAATATTTTTTCATCCAGCACACAAAAACGCGAAAGAGAAACTAGCAGGTCAAACGAACAAAATAGACAAAATGAAAATATACAGCGAAAAGAACAATAGGCCCTAAGTCAATCTTCGCATGCTGACAGGTTATAGTATTCCGCATCCACAAAAGTCCTGGCGAGAAATTATTCAGGCTTCTCGCCAGGAACAAAATTACTGCAATGAAAGAATGGTGCCTCATAAAAGAAGCGAAACCCCGCGAATATTACGACAGAGTTGACATTATTGCAAACTCTGTCGGCAAAAAACGCGCAACAGCGATCCTTTTCGCAAAGCAGGGATAGTGAAAATCCATTACAACGTCTACAAGGTCTACAACATCGTAAATAGGATGCGTCACTATCTACAAGCAAAGCTTGCTGAAATATGCGAAAAGCCTTACATATTAAGCACATTTCCAGAGAAAAGTTATCAAACTAGCTTTCTGGTAATGGCAATCCTGTCGATGGAGCCCGAGATACAAATCAAAATTTCACTCGGGCTCCTGTCCTGAAGATTCTCTATTGGGGTCCTCTGGATAACAATGTGGAGGATCCCAATGAGTTCTCAGGGTGAGGCAATCCCAGGACTGAAGACCAGCAGTATAGCAACACAGATTTCCAAGCGCAACACTCAGGAATGTCGCGAGACGCATCCTGCTCTTTGCACGAGCAGGGGAAATACGAACATGAGCTGAGAACAGCGGGTTTTCACTGTCGCGAGGCAAGAGGGAACCAGGCTGTCATGAGATTTCGAACTGGGCTTTGGGCGGTTGCTTTGCAGTCTTGACGGGTCTGTGTCGGGCAGCGGATTGCAGGCAATCTCACCGATTCACCGACCTCACCGACCCTATCCAGCCTTTTGACCCGCGGTGATGCAGCCTCGTGCTTTCTTGGGGGCTTCGCCGGACAAGCCCTGCCCGCCAAAGGCGGTTCTCTTCAGCTTTCGTCTCGAAAAAGTTGGGCGACACGTTTGGCGAAGTAGGTGAGGATTGCGTCGGCTCCGGCGCGTTTTATGGAGAGAAGGGATTCGAGGATGACGGGGGTGGGATCGAGCCAGCCTTCGGCGAAGGCGGCCATTTGCATGGCGTATTCTCCGCTGACCTGGTAGACGAAGGTTGGCACGCCGAACTGGTCTTTTACTTCTCGCACAATGTCAAGGTAGGGCATGCCGGGTTTTATCATGACGATGTCGGCGCCTTCGGCGAGGTCGAAGGCGACTTCGCGTAGGGCTTCCAAGCGGTTCCCGGGATCCATCTGATAGGTGCGTTTGTCGGCTTTTCCGAGGTTTGTCGATGAGCCTACGGCATCGCGGAAGGGGCCGTAGTAGGCGGAGGCGTATTTTGCCGAGTAGGCGAGGATTTGCGTATTGACGTGGCCTTCATCTTCCAAAGCGGTGCGAATCTTTCCGATTCGGCCGTCCATCATGTCGGAGGGGGCCAGGATGTCGACGCCGGCACGGGTGAGGGAGAGCGCTTGGCGCACGAGGGCTTCGAGCGTGACGTCATTTTGCACATAGCCGTGTGCATCGATGATGCCATCTTGGCCGTGGCTTGTAAAAGGATCAAGTGCCACGTCGGCAATCACGCCAAGTTCTGGAACGGTTTCTTTTATGGCGCGTATCGCGCGTTGGGTGAGCCCTTCCGGGTTCCAGGCTTCTGCCCCGTCCAGGGTTTTTTTTGCAGGAGGAGTCACGGGAAAAAGCGCGAGGGCGGGGATTCCAAGAGCTGCGACTTCTTTGGCTTCACGGCAGAGTTCGTCGATGCTCAGGCGTTCGATTCCTGGCATCGAGGGGACGGGAACGCGTGTGCTTTGACCTTCTTGCAGAAAAACCGGGTAAATCAGGTCGTCCACGCGTAGTTGTGTCTCGCGCACCAAGCGGCGAGAGAAATCGTGACGGCGCACACGTCGCAAACGCGTGGAAGGAAAGGCGCCAAAAGAAGCAGCATTATTGTGGGTAGATTGGCCTGTCACAATCTTATCCTCACTTTCAGACAGATCACATGTCTGGCATGCGTTCGCGAACGCGTAAAAGAAAAAGGCTTGTCTCTCCCGGGTTTGATCGTAGCCCAATGCCAAAAAAAGGCAGCCATGCAAATGCATCTGCTTTTTCAGTGCCCACTTCGAAGCCGTTCAGCAGCCTTTCAGTGCGCGTTCAGTAGCTTTTATGTAGTCTTATAGGGAGGAGTGGGGTATTTCTTATGAGCGTGAGTATTTCAGGATATTCACAGTTTTCCCTTCGTTCCGTACCCTGCTTTTCACCTCGCCTATTTTCAAGAAAAAACACAGGGGACTACCGCTGTGTCACGTGAGAAGAAAACCCGAGAAAAAGGCAGGAGTAGCAGAAGATCGGGAGAAAAACACGGGAATTTCTTCTGGTCTGAAAAGCTTTCCCGAGCATATTCGCGAGAAAGCCAGGTAGAGAAGTAGGGTTTGTGAAGTTTCCCATTCGGACAGGCTGCACGTCTCGCCGTTCTGCTCCCCGGAAAACTTGCGCTGCAAAAGGAGACCTTAAAGGAGATTTAGGTGATCAAACGCAACGCAGGTGTTGTGGCCGCACTCATCTTTTTTCTCACATCATGTAATGGCGCTCCGAGCGCGTATGACCTTGTTGACAGGGTCTCTGTCGAAATTCCCTCTGGGCAGCTTGGTAAACAACTCAATTGGGTCACCGAGGGTATGCACAATGGAGTGCAGCAAAAGGACGCCGACACCCACTTCCATGAAACGTTCCTCGCCGAATTAGGCCCTGAAGAAATAAAGGCAGTCTTCCTCAGCCTTCAGGAAAGAAGCCCTTATACTCTGCAGGCAATCCGCGCGTATGGCGACATGGCCATCACTGCGGCTTTTACCGACAAGGTCGGAACCAACTGGGAGGTTTATCTCAGTATTGATCCCGCGGACGGCACGATTAATGACCTCACGTTTAATGTCGGGGATTCAAAAAGCAAACCATTCTCTACCCCACAAGACTGGAAAGAATTCAAAGGTCAGTATGCCGCGCTCGCAGAAAAGACCTCTTTTCTCGCGGCACGCGTGGCAAATGGGCACTGCAAGCCCATCGAAACGCTACACCCCGAGCAAACAGTCCCGGCAGGACGAACCTTTCGCCTTTATGTGCTGCACGCACTTGCCCAAGCGATTGAGACCGGCGCAGCGAACTGGGACGATACTCTTCTCATCGAAAACACCCCGGAAAGTACTCCTGCTGGTGCAGCGGTCGAAGACCCTCGAGGCACGACGCACGAATTGCAGACCTACGCCAAAAAAATGATCTCTTCCTCGGACAGCACGGCAACAAGGTATTTGGTGCGCCACCTTGGCATCGCCCGGATCGAAGCGATTCGCCGACAAATCATGGCAAAAATTCCGGCTGACTCAACGAAAACATCTCCTCCTGTTCTTCCTCTGAAAGACCTACAAAAAGCTCCTACCGACTCAGAAAACAGGGAAATTCCCCCGCACACCAATCAGGAAACCAAGCCGGAAAGCACCCCGGAAACCAGCTCGGAAAACCAGGAATTCGGCACAGATTGGCCGATCACTGTGACGGCTCTCTGCGAGGCGCATGCTTCCCTGCAACAACTTGCCTTGCAAGAAAAGCTCACTCCAATCCGGGGAATTCTTGCAGGGAACCCGGAGATCCCCCTCCCTCCTCCTTTTTGGACCTATACCGCCTTTCTCAGTGACACCACAGACAGGTCACTCACACTCTCTTGGTACCTCGAACGAGAAGACGGGACAGCTTTCGTGATTGCAGGCATCCTCGAGAACACGCAGGCAAAAAAGGTCGACGAATTTGCTGCGTTTGCACTCATGAGTGCAGCAGTCGAATTATTTCTACAGAAAGCATAAAACCAGCAGACAAACCCGACAGAACACGCGGCGACACGAGACAGGGCGTCATGATTTTCTCAGATAGGTGCAATCTTCCCCCCGACTGCATTCCCTTCCACGTCCTGTAGTATGTACACGTCCCTGAGTATTCGGAAGAACAAAAAAAGAGATTTCTTCGCGCCCTGATCCAGCATTTACACCTGCCATTTTCAGGAAAAATAGCGAAAACAGGAAAAAATCCTGGTCATTTGAACAAATGTTTTCCTTCACCTCACACCCATTCCTGTGTTAGAAGGAAAACAAAAACCTATTCCAGCCTCAGGCCGTTTCATCGTGCCATTTGATCGTGGAGGAAGTATGCAGCGAATCGACAAGGCAATCGCCGACTTCGCCCCTTCCCAGCCTGTCATCACACTCCCATCCGAAACAAGCGTCGCGCAAGCCTCCGACCTCATGGTAGAGCAGCACGCCAGTTGCGTCCTGGTCGAGGACAACAACAAATTATCCGGAATTTTTACCGAACGCGATTTTCTGGAAAAAGTGGCATTTCCAGGGATTGCCCCTGAAGAGATCTCCCTGCAGGAAGTCATGACCCCCTCGCCGGAAACACTGGGCCCCGGTGACTGCATCACTTACGCCATCAACAAAATGGCAGTAGGGGGTTTCCGCAATATTCCCATTGTCGATATCGACGAACGTCCCAGCTCAATCCTGGCGATCCGCGACGTAGTCGATCACCTCAGGTATGTCTTCGAAGACACCGTTGAAGACAATCTCTCCAATCCTTACGCAGCAGAATGGATAGACCTCGGCGGTGGTTGAAGGCCAATGGCACGCCCAACACAAGATCTTTTCTCAAAAGACAGTTGTGTTGTATCCGCTTTCTTCCGTTCTCTCAAAGGCTGGGTGTACTGCAGAAGAGAAGCCGGCTAAAACAGCACACAGCAGTACTCCAAAGTTGCACACAACCAGGTATAGCCATATATAGCCATACGAGATTTTACAAACGCACAAAGAAGAGTCTACGCAGACCGTTTCTCACACACATAGACGGGACCATTCCTCACACACATAGACGGCCAGAAAAACCTTTCCTTCGGTCCGTAACCAAGAGGAACCGCCAAGGAGAAGAAAAGAAAGAGGCACTCATGCTCAGAGAATTGGCCACCACTCCAATCAGCGAAATTCTCACCAAACCATGCATCACTCTCCCCGCAAGCGCGACTGTTTTTCACGCCATTACCGCTATGAAGACAAACCGACAAGGAGCTGTCGTCACCGTTGACACCACAGGAAAAACCGCCGGTATGTTCACTGAGCGAGATGTTCTACTCGCAAGCCGTTCCGGCGACAGAGAGTGGAGTAGTCGTCCTCTGCACTACTTCCACACGGTGTCCCCTGTGACAATCCGGTCATCAGAGACAGTTGCTTCTGCCCTGGCAAAAATGCAGGACGGCCGTTTTCGTCATATTACAGCGGTGGACTCAGACGATATTCCCATCCTCATGCTCTCAATCCGTGACATTCTCACGCATGTCGCGGAAAAGTTTCAACAGGAATTCGTGAATCTCCCTCCCGAGCCGCGCCTTGAAGCCCGCAGCCTTTGGGGAGGATAAAAAACCTAAGCACACACTCGGGGAAACCCCCCGAGGATTCCCAAGAGAGGAGTGCCTCCCTCAGAGGCTCCTCTTCCTCAACTGTTTTTTTCGGTTTTCTCCCCCACCCCAGACTTTTCCTCTGGGAGGAGAGGCAGAGAAGAAGACCGCTCCCCCGCTTGTTCCAGGGTTGTCGTAAGCGGCTCAGTCGGCACAAGAAGCGCACGCACAGTGTCTTTGACAAGAGAACGATAAAGTGTCGACACAGGATCAAGGCCGAGCGCTTTTGCATGATGCGTGGCGCCTCCCACAAACCCTGCAACAAGATCACTCGCGGCTAAAATACGGGTTTGTGCCTCAAGCGTGTGGACTACTTCAGAAGGAGCATGCAACGTACGCGCCAGGGTTTCCGCCACAAAACTGCCGGCACGAAACAGGGTGGGCGCGCCGGTCGGGAAATCAAGCGCTCCGTATTCAACCACACCATACAGGCCCATACGAGCCATTTCAGGGTTCTCGAACATGAAGTCAATCCACATGTCAAGAAAGCGCCCAAGGCGTTCCGCGGGACTCCACTCATCAAAGACAAAAGACCCATTTTCCTGGCTCGCTTCCTGCCCCACTTCCTGACTCACTTGCAAGTTCGTATCTGCATCTCCTTTGACATGGAGCGCGATCTCTCGCTCTATATCAAGAATGAGCTTTGCTTCCTGCGCGAAAATCCACTCAACAACAGCAACATAAAGCCGTTCTTTGTTTCCGAAATGGTAGTGCAGACTCCCCAAAGGCACTTCTGCTTCCTCAGCGATCCGACGTGTTGTCGTCCCCCGATACCCCATTTCAGAGAAAACAGAGGTCGCAGCAGAGAGTATTTTTTCTCTGACCTTCCGCCCTTTGCTCGCCCTACTCACACGTCCATTCCTCTACATCTGTGCACATTCACCATTTACACTCATCCAACAAAAAGACCCTGAACACAACAAAAAACGCGTTGCGCGTGAACACATACCACAGGACATGAAGTCTCGGGTCATCATGCCAAATTCCAGAGAAACTCACTGTCTCAAAAGAGACAGTACCCTTCCCTGCCACCGACATTGCTCGCACTTTCGCGATATTCCCAGGCCTATTTACGGATCAACCGGACAACCGGTAGATAACAATATTCTGACAAGAGAACACAACTTCTCCACAAAATCTCCTACGACAGGACGAGAAAAGCAAGCAACATCCTGTTCTCCGACAAAACAGAAAAAGTACACGGTTTACGAAAAATCGCATACCGNCAAACAACACACTCCCACAGAACACATCAAAAGACCTGAATAATTGGGAAAAGTGACGACGGCACCCCATATATAATCATACGTATACCAGATATAATCTCCGACACTCAGCAGAAAAACCAGAGAAAGCAGCCAATAGTGTCCACCCCCCGCAAGCGACCCATTGTGCCCACCCCCCACGATTCTGTTCTCATTTTTCTCGGAAACAGCGAAAACCTCCTTCCCGATCTGCCCTCTTCCCTGCCCCCTTCCCACTTTGTGATCGCCGCCGATTCCGGTCTCCACCTCGCCCAAAAAATGGGAATACAGGTTGATGTTGTAGTGGGTGACCTCGATAGCGTGTCCGCAGACGCACTCGACCTCGCGCGCAAAAGCGGCGTCCGTGTTGCACAACACCCGCGGGATAAAGAGCAAACCGACTTCGAGCTTGCCCTCCATATCGCAATTGCTCACGGGCAAAAAATCAGCATTATTGGCAATACTTCTGGGCGTTTCGATCATGTCATGGGAAACTGCCTTGTCCTCGCTGCCCCAGCTTTTGCCGAAGCTGAGATTGAAGCAAGGCTTGGGACAAGCCTGGTGTGGGTCGCGGGAGGTCGAAAGGAAGGCCCACAACGCACCGCCCTGCTCAAAGGGACTCCTGGCCACTACGTGAGCCTGCTCCCCTTGCATGGACCTGTGACCGGAGCTCGCACGCATGGACTGCGTTTCCCCCTGCACAACGAAACCCTGTTTCCTGGTTCGAGCCGGAGTTTGAGTAACGAATTCCTGACATCCGAAGCACGCGTCGAAGTGGAAACAGGCACACTACTGATAATCGCACCAGGATCTGGCCCGCAAGACCCTCCCCTCTAACCCCCAAGCCACTCGCTCAAGCCATCCTCTTGGAAACCACCCCCGAAACCTGTCCCCGTTTGCACTTGCGGCTTCTGCGACACGCGGTGGATTCGTTGTATTTGTCCTCGGAAAAACCCGTGAAATCCTTCCATTTTCACAAATACAATGCAAAAACAGGAAGAATCTCACGGGAGGGGTGCAAGAAAACAGAGCACGATACACGACTGCCCGGTCAGCGGTTGCTTGTTGTAGGGTCATTTGCGGCAAAACAAAGAGGAAGCACGCGGAAACCAGCCACTGACACCATTTGGCCTGCTACGCAGAGAAGAACGGAGACACCCAGGTGACACGCTGTAAAACCCACTTTTCCCCGACTGTCTCCTCAAAGACTGCCTCCTCAAAGATCGTCTTCGGCGTGTGCGTCGTTCTCCTTCTTGGGGTCTTGAACGGCTGCAGCGAGGGTGATGACACTACAAACGCCGGCGACAACACCTTCAGCGTGTACATCAGCGAGCCACACTCCATTCTCCCCACCAATAACAATGAGTCTGACGGAAACCAGGTGATCGAAAGCCTCTTCACTGGTTTGGTGTCCTATGATGCAGACACTTTTGAGATCGTCTACGAAATAGCCGAGTCCATTGAGTCAGAAGACCAAAAAATCTGGACAATTAGCCTGAAAAACGACTGGACTTTCCATAATGGGGAGCCTGTCACCGCCCAGTCTTTCGTCGACACCTGGAACTATGCCGCTTTCGGACCGAATGCCCAGAAGAATTCCCACCATTTCAGCATAATCGACGGCTACGAAGAGCTGCAGTGCGCACCAGAGGAATGCACTACCACGACATTGTCCGGCATGCGTGTCACAGGAAGCCATACTTTTGAGGTGAGGCTGACGGAAGCGTTCAGCCAGTTCCCTCTCATGCTTGGCTATACCGGATTTTTCCCCATGCCAAAGGCTGCCTTCGCCGATATCAAGGCCTACGAAACAGCGCCTATTGGGAACGGCCCCTTCATGATGCAGGGGAAGTGGGAGCACGACACCAAGATAACCACAAAAAAGTACCCGGATTATGCGGGGAATCCGGCGCAAGCTGATGGCATAAACTTCAAAATCTATTCGCTGCCGGAAACGGCTTTTCTCGACATACAGAGTGGCAATCTCGACATTACCAAGCGTATCCCGCCAGAACTCATCAAAGAGGCACGAAAAGAATTCGGGGACAGAACGATAGAGACCCCAAACTCTTACTTCCAGTATCTCGGCTTCCCTCTCTATGACGAGCGTTTCCGGAACCCTGACCTGCGCCGCGCGTTTTCCATGGCAATTAACCGAGATGCCATCTCCGAGGTGCTCTTTGCAGGCACCCATTTGCCTGCCCGCTCGCTCGTCTCTCCCCTGATTCCCGGCGCTCGCCCTGATGCCTGCGGCGAGGCTTGCCACTTCGCACCCGAGGCAGCCCGTGCCCTCTTGCAGGCTGCGGGCGGGTTCGACGGCCCCCTCGAAATTTGGTACGACAACGATCACAATCACCAGCTATGGGTGGAAGCCGTCGCCAATCAGCTGCGCACAAATCTCGGCATCACCGACATTGTCTTCAAAGTCCTTCCCTTCCCGGAATTCATCAGCCGTTTGTACGCGAAAAATATCACGGGGCTTTTCAGTTTGGGCTGGAGCATGGACTTCCCCAGCCTGCAAAACTATCTCCAACCGATGTACCACTCAGGGTCCCACCCGCCTATGGGGGTAAACCTCACTACCTATGCAAATCCCGAAGTTGATCAGATGCTTGACGCGGGAAACCGTGCCACGTCCTCGAAAGAAAGCCTTCGCTTCTATCAGAAGGCCGAAGACCTCATTCTTGCGGATCTCCCCACGATCCCCATCTATTACGGCAGTAACCAGGGTGCCCGCTCCACACGCGTGGAAAATGTGAGGATCGATGCCTTCCGTCGCATACGCGTGACCTCAGTACACGTGCGATAAGAGAAAGCCCCCGACCTTTGTGGACCTTTGTGGACCTTTGTGGACCTTTGTAGACCTTTGTGGACCTCTCTGCAGGCCCCTCAGGCCTCTCAGGTCCTGCATGACCAGAACGCCCCACGCGCGAGCACTTGCGATTCGGCAGTGACACAGTGGGATCAGAGACAGCAGCCTTAGTTCTTTGGCAGATAATGGATTGCTGCTGC
>JGI24023J19991_10000129_pt1 | contig 51399 bp, 49 predicted proteins | sample Cruoilmetagenom1_FD_19991 | JGI IMG/M metagenome (IMG submission 19991)
TACCTGTAACTGTTGTCACTCTACCCCCTCTGCCGGGGCCAACAGTTCTATATTGTAACGCTTCAAAGCCTTGTGCAATGACTACGTGAGAAAGAAATAAAAGGAATAAAAAGGAAAAAAGGTTATGAGGTGATTTCATGAGTTCAAAATAAGGTCGATTCGTTGGTCAAATATAATTAAATATACTATAAAAAAAGCCAAGACAAATAGATGCCTTGGCCATACTATTCAGATCAAATTAAAATCTATTCATTGTCAATGAGCCCTTGCCCTTCGATCCACGGCGCTCCGGCACTTTTAAGATCTCGCTCTATTGCCGGTAACGCAGTACTGGTCAGACCCTTCAATTTAGTTTTAACTTTTACCAACTGGCTTTTAACTCTGGCAAGTGATGTTCTATGGCTTTCGGTTGGTCCATAGGTATTACCCAAGGCTCTCCACCCAAGTGAATTTCCGCTACTTGCAGTTGGATTTGACCTTTCGCCTATCTCACGTTTTGTTTTATTTCCATTTAGTTCATTATCAATAGCTAATAATGATACTCTGGCATCATTGATCTTTGTAGAAAGATCCGCAGAAGGCGATGCAGCTTTATCAGCTGCACGCTGCATTGCATTAACTTGTTTCAAACTCTTGGACAGCGTTAATTTCGTAGCAGTTAGATCTTGCTGGAAACTAATAAATTCTTCCCTGAATTGATTCATTTCATCAAATGATTTTCTAGGTAATGCACCATCGTACATCGGTATAAGTTCAAATTCTTCAGCATCTTGAAGTGTCGTCGTTACACCATCTACACGTTTGACAAGTGTAGCAGAATAGGTTCCGGGAGTTGCCATTATCCCACCAAAATTAAATCCTCTTTGCTGTTGTTTGGGAACTTCTAAACGCTCACCACTTCTAGTTGGATAGGTCAAATTCCAACTCACCCGATTAAAACCTTTTTTATTGGTTCCTTTTACCGTATTTACAACTGCGCCTTTTGCATTCTTTATAATTAAAAGTATAGAAGGCCCCTCTTGTTTATTTTCGGCTTCCAACGCATCCCAACCGGGAAAATTGATATTGCCTTTTTTTTCTTTTGCTTTCCTTATATCTTTTATAGACTCCTGCTTCTTTGGTAGATAATAAGTGAAATTGGCACCAAAAGGTGGATTTTTAGCGATGTATTCTGCATCGCCCTGGCTTCCAACCCTATTCGACTGTTTATACCAATAGGTATCTTTAATTGGGTACAAAGTGGCCTCGGCGGTTGCTGCTGCACTATTAAAATTGCGTAAGGGTGTGATGTCATCTAAAATGTAAAAGCCCCGGCCAAATGACGCTGCAACAAGGTCATTTTCTCTTCTATGAATTGTAATGTCGCGAAATGCAATGGTTGGTAATCCACCTTTTAACTGTGTCCAACTATTTCCACCATTACTTGTAAAATAAATACCATATTCTGTAGCTGCAAACAGCAAGTCTTTTTGAATATGATCTTGTACGAGCCGCCATGTTAATAATCGGTTTGGCAAGTTGCCATTCATTAAAGACCACGTCTTCCCCTTGTTTGTACTCTTTAATAAATACGGTTTATAATCACCATTTTTATGATTATCCAATGCAGCATATACCACATTTGCATCAAACAAGTCGGCACGAACATCATTTACAAAAGGTGTAGAAGGTACTCCTTTGATACTTCCCAATGAAATTTTTTGCCAGGATGTCCCTCCATTTTCTGAAATCTGGATCAGGCCATCATCAGTTCCTGCATATAATAGACCTTCCTGTTTAGGAGATTCTGCCAATGAGGTGATCGTATTATAATTTGACATAGCTCCTACATCCCATGCATTGTCCCAACTCTGTTGTTTACCGTACATTGGTAAGGTGATTCGATCCTGATTTAAGGTTAGGTCTTTTGAAATAGGTGTCCATTTATCTCCTCTATTCTCGGATCGCCAAACGCGTTGAGATGCAAAATAGAGTCTTGCGGGATTATGGGGACTCACTAAAATAGGTGCATCCCAATTAAAACGTTCATGAGGTTCGCCTTCTCTGGCCTGTGGCTGGATAAAAACAATTTCTTTTGTTGTTTGATCTATGCGCCACAAAGCGCCTTGTTGAAATTCTCCATATGTAATATTGGGGTTTCCAGGTTCAGTAGCCGATTGATGGCCATCTGCTCCTAATGTTTTCCACCAATCGGCACTAGCAATGCCATCTGAACTTGTGGTTTGGGAAGGCCCCCCATGAGATCCATTATCCTGAGTACCGCCATAGACATTATAAAAGGGTTTGGTATCATCAACCGCAACCTTATAGTATTGAGTAATAGGTAGGTTTCTAATATATTTCCAGCTTTTGGTATGATCGAAAGTTTGATATAAACCCCCATCTGTTCCGAATAATAAATAGTTTGGATCAGATTTTTTGAATGCTAAGGCATGGCTGTCCACATGTTTGTTTTTTTCGTTCATCCTTTTGAAGGTTTTACCATGGTCATCTAAAATCAATACATAATTATTCATTAAATAGAGTTTTCCTTCATAATGAGGTGAAGCATATAATTCTTGATAATAATGTGGCCCTGTTCCACCCGAAACTGCATCAGATTGCCTGTTCCATGATTCACCTGAATTGGTAGACATATAAATACCCCCTTTTTTTCTATCTAATTCAATGGCTGCATAAATTACATCAGAATTAAAAGGAGACATCGCCAAACCAATCTTTCCTAAATTAGATTTTGGGATACCATTTTTAAGTTCTTTCCACGTTGACCCTCCATCTGTACTTTTATGTATACCTGATCCCGGGCCACCACCTAGATAAGCAGCAACCGAACGTTGCCGTTGCCATGTTGCGGCAAATAATTCATCAGGATTATCGGGGTTGATCAGTAGATCAGTAGCTCCTACCCATTCACTATCACCTAAGGTTTGTTTCCAGGTCTTTCCTCCATCGACAGATTTGTATATACCTCTTTCACCACCTTTGCTCCATAAAGGCCCTTGAGATGCCACCCAGATAATATTAGAATTTTCCGGATGAACAATTATTTTGGAAAGGTGTTCAGAATTTTTCAATCCCATATTTTTCCAGGTTTTACCGTCATCATAACTTACAAAAATACCATCACCAAATGCTACGTGGCGTCCACCCACATTTTCACCGGTTCCTACCCAAATGGTATGTGGATTGGTCGGGTCTATCGTGATACAGCCAATAGAATAAGTGCTTTGTTTATCGAATATTGGTTTCCAGGTAGTTCCGGAATTTAATGTTTTCCACACGCCACCCGATCCAACAGCGACATACCATATATTTTCATTTGCAGGATGAATAGCAATATCAGCAATTCTACCCGAAGTCATTGCCGGCCCTATATTCCTGAATTTTAATCCGTCAAATGTATTCTCTTTTTTATCCTGAGCGTATCCGGAAAATAACATACCTATGATGCATAGCCATAAATATGATGCTTTTAAAAATTTGTTCATTGTACTAAAATTTAAGTGTTTGGTTATATGCATTAAAGTTACACAAAAAGTATAAATTCGGTGTATGCATTTCTAATTATCCATGGAAAAAAATGCTTATCTAAAAATGAACAACCAAAAAAATAGAAAAACGTAGCGTAATTTTCGATCGTTGGTTTATTGTTTGATGAGAATATTCCTCAGTATTTTGAGACATCCATCGATATCAATAGCATTGGTATTTACAACGAGACTATTATTTCCAAAGGGTTGATACACGTTTTGATTATCTCTGGAGAATAAGCCAATAACAGGTACTTGTGCTGAACTGGCCAAATGCATAATACCACTATCTGCTCCAATAAACACTTCTGTATTTGCAATTACTGCTGTAATTAAGCGTATATCCTTACTATAAAATGTGGGTGCTTTAAATGCTATTTGTGAGACATTTTCGATTGGTAAAACTTCAACAATATTATGAGTAGGATGCTGTGCCTTTAATTTATCATAAAATTCTTCCCACCAGGATTCAGAATGACATTTATCGTCAGTGGCAAATGTGAATATACTAATAGTCTTTTTCTCATTATTTACAATTTCCTTAAGGGTATTTTGCCCTAAGGCAATCTCAGAGGGGCTTAACTTTAGATTTATGGAAGCTACCGGTTTCTTATTCTTACCGTGACCCAACATAGCAATATAGTTTCTAAAGCTATATACCTGGTATTTTGCAATATGCTCATGATCTTCAAAACTCGAGTGAAATTCTATATCTACCTCATTAAAGATCTTATATTTTGCATTTGCGAACAGTGTATATAATTTTCCCGAAGAAGAAGTATGGACCGCATTTATGGCCATATCATATTTTTGCTTTTTAAACGTCATGAATTGACGGAAGTAGATCATTAAATTTTCAAAAGGCTTTTTTGGAAGTTGAATTATCTTGTCTACGTTGTCATAATTTTCAAATAAGATCGGTGCCAGTCCTCCTTGTACTACTAAATCAATTTTAGATGCTGGAAAAGCAGCAATAACTTCCTGCAAAAGTGGTGTAATTAACAATAGGTTCCCTAGCCTATGATTTGGCCTGCAAATTAAAACCCTGTTAATTTCAACTGTAACACCTGGGCTTATATTTTTTGGCACCCTGGATCTACCAATATTTTTGGTTAAATTATGCATTAAGAACCTTCTTAATACATTTAATTTATGCAAGATACTCATGTTTGTAACATATGAATTTATGGCAGCCTTTAAAACGTGCTAAAGTATAAATAAGACAGCACTTCGCCAAATCATTTGCTACGGAGCTCATAGCATCTTATTCATTATAATTATTAGTCAGAAAAAAATATACAAGGAATAATATGAATACAATATTATGTTAAAATAAAATTGGCCATATACGCCAACCAGTCAATGATCAGCTTCGCAAATGAATAAAAAAATAGAAATCAAATAATCAACCTCATTTTGCTTGTGAAAGTGCTTTTACATGTGCATATACATCAACACCATTCACTTTTAGCTCAACAGGTGTTTTGAACATTTTAATCCCTTTGACATCATTTAATTCCCCTTCAGGTGAAAGTGCTTTCACGCCATAAAACGCACCTTCTTTATTTATTGCTTTAATATGAATGATATTGCCGGAACGCTTAACTCCTTTGATATCCAACTTATCGCCATTAGGAGTAATGGCTTTTATATCGTATAGCGCTCCACCCTCTCCAATGGCTTTCAAAGGTTTATAATTATCGTCACTTACAAGCAGCTTAACAGGTAATTGGGTGGTTTCTCCAATAAAAGCTTTAATATCTAGGAGACTCCTTTGGTCTGAATCGCGGATTGCTTTAACATCATAAGCGTTACCTTCTTTATCTATAGCCTTAACCTGCAAAGGATATCCGTCAGGATGCACGGAGATAATATGCCAAAGAAAGTTATCCCCGACATAACCTGTTTGAGGTAATGCTTTTATATGTGCATATATTTTTGATCCATGCAGTGTATACTCAAGATCTTCCTTCGAAGTTTTAACTCCTTTTACATCATTCAACTCTCCTCTGGGAGAAATAGCTTTTACACCATAGTATGTTCCATTTCTATTAATCGCTTTGATATGTACAATATTTCCAGATCGCTTTACGCCCTTGATGTTTAATCTGTCCCCATTCGACGCAATAGCCTTAATATTATACAAGGTGCCATCTTGGGCAACAGCTTTGACAGGTGCTAATTTGCCGTCATTGACCAATATCTTAACAGCTATTATTTTATCTCCAATAAATGCTTTAACATCCATTAGGCTTTTTTGGTCAGCGTCTTGTATGGCTTTAACATCATAGGCATTTCCATAGCCATCAACTGCTTTTACATCTAAAAACCTTCCTCCCGGGTGTATTGCCTTTAGTGGCCAATATATATTTTCAAAAGTACTTTCACCAGCCTTATCTGTTTGTGTCATATTAGTCGCTTGTACCTTATCTTTTGACGCATCATTTTTACAAGCAACAAAAAATAAAATGAATCCAAGAGCTATAATCGTTCTGGGTATCGAGATCGCGAATAATTGTTTGGTTGTTGTTTTCATGTCTAAATTATTAATATTTCAGTCTTTAAAGTTAACTCTAAAGAAATCATTATATACTGATAAAAATCAGCTTATTACTATTTTTTAATCAATTCTTAAATTAATTAAAGTTGTTATTATTTTAGTACCTTTATGAATATAATCTACTGCTATGGATGAGCAACATTTTAAATTAAAAGAAGATCAACCCTATATCGCGTTAAACAAATTATTACAACTTTTAACTATTGCCCAAACGGGTGGCCATGCTAAAGTTATGATTCGAAACGAAGAAGTTACGGTGAATGGTGTAATAGAAACGAGAGTTCGGAAGAAATTAGTGAAATCTGATTATGTTGTGACGGGTGCCTACTCCATAAGGATTAGTTAAATTATTGGATTGCTATGAATGATAAGGAAAACGGACAATGGATGCACAATTATATTGATATGCATTGTCACCCCGCATTAAAACCTTTTGGTAAAAGCCATAATTATAAACCAATAGGTAAAAATAATCCACATAGAAGCAGGACCAATAGTATATGGAAGTATAATCCCCCATCCTTGGGAGATAAGTTCATTAATTATATTATTGGTCTTACGAAGTTTTCACAATCAAACTTTACAAGTTTAGCGAAAGGTCAGGTAAATATTATATGTGCTTCTTTATACCCTATGGAAAAGTGGTTTTTTGTCAACAAGATCAAAAATGAATTTATCAGCGATGTTGCTGCCAATTTTGCTACAGGAGTTGGCAAAAAAAGAGTAGATACGGTCCAAGCTATGAAAGATTATTTCAGTGATCTTGAAATGGAATATGATTTTTATAAACAACTGGATGGAAAGATCATACGATTACCTGAAGGCAAATTTAGATACAGGATCGTTAAAAATTATGACGAGATTCGCGCCGTTCAAAAGGAAAAGCAAGGTACATTGAGAACCATCTGTGTAATTATAACCATAGAGGGAATGCACGTATTGAATTCTGCCATTGATAAAGTGCCCAACGAGACTCATTTTATTGCGAATTTAAAAAAAATAAAAAGTTGGGAGACGCCTCCATTTTTTGTAACAATGGCACATCATTTTTGGAATCACCTATGTGGGCATGCAGAAAGCTTTACCAAAATTGTAAAAAAGAAAGTTGATCAAACAGAAGGAATGAATACCGGATTTACGGCATTGGGAAGAAAAGTAGTCGATATGTTATTGGATAAAAGTAATGGAAAGCGAATTTTGATAGATATTAAGCATATGAGTATTGCATCGAGAAAGGATTATTATGAAATGATTGATATCAATGCAGCCTATAAAAATATACCTGTCCTTGTAAGCCATGGGGCCGTAAACGGATTGAAGTCATTTGATAAAAGGGTTCAAAATGGTTCTCAGGTTGCTGAAAAGTTCAATCCTGTAGATATTAACTTTTTTGACGTAGAAATTATTAGGATTGCCAAAAGCAAAGGGATTTTTGGTTTGCAACTTGATGAAAGACGTATAGCAAATACAAAAACCCTACGAAACACAAAACGCTCTGTGAGGCGGTCGAAAATAATGCACTATCGCTCTGAATTGCTTTGGAACCAGGTACAGCACATTCTTGAAGTGCTTGATAAAGAAGGTCTTTTTGCCTGGGATTGTATTGCACTGGGAACTGATTTTGACGGAATCATTGACCCATTAAATGCTTTTTGGACGGCCGAGGAATTGCCTTATTTGGCTGATTTTTTAGAAAGGCATGCTTACAATTATATGAAAAATGCCGACCTAAAAGTTAAAAGGAATATGATAAAAGCCGATAAGATCATCGCTCGTATACTATCTGAAAATGCTGAACGATTTTTAAAAAAACATTTTAAATAGAAACACTAAAAATTGTAGCAAGAGTACTATCATAAGTTGAAAATTTATCCCTTTCTACCCTTATAGTATATGACTTCTTGTTGAAAAAAATATAGGTAGGTTAATTTTTTATCGATTTAATCTTCCAATTCATTTAATATATTTTCGGCTGAATTGGTAATACTTTTATAACAACCATATCCCCATCTTGAAAAGAAAAAAAGAAATAGAAAAAGTATGGGTACTAAGATCCAAAGCCGCACACCGTGGTCCATTATAAAAAAGTCCTTATTGTTCAATATTTTTGAAGTAACGGGCATGATTACAAGTACGATGACAAAACTTAGATAAATTCCAAAACGTTGCGTGGATAACAATTCTTTTTTGGCTCTGGTAAAACCAATGATCGTTTCTTTATAGCTATTTGTAGCAATGTTAAGTCGTTTTATTCTGTTAATTGATCGCAACACAAGTATTGGCATCAGTATTAAAAAAGCTACTGCAATACCCCCGAAAGTCATTAAATACCAAGTGTCTAGTTTTCCCAGATTGGCGATAATAAAAAACGCGATGGAGAAACATACCAGTGCTCCTATACTTTCATACATTTGAATTTTACTAAATTTCGAGGTATATCGTTCTTGAGTCATGTCTATAATTAATTTATCTGTTAATCTTTGTTGCTTTTCAATCTCCTGAGACATTTCGCTCCAGAGGGTTTTCATTTCTTCTAGTTCCATTATGTCCTATTTTTTAATTTGATCTTTTAACTTTTGTTTAATTCTTCCTAATCGAGTTCCTACATTGGTATTTGTGAATCCGGTTACCAGCGCTATTTCATCATAACTTTTCCCTTCCAGGAACAATAAAATTAGACCTTTTTCTATTATATTGAGCCCTTTTATATGTGTGTATAAAGTTTGTATCCGCTCTTCCATTATCGAATCTTGATCGTCTATTCCATCGAGCAATTCAAAATCTACAGCCACTTGACGACTTTTTCTTTTCTGTTGGTTTAAAAATGTAATTGAAGTATTCAAGGCGATTCTATATATCCAAGTACTGATTTTGGCTTTTCCTTTAAAAGAATCAACCGATTTCCACAATTGATAGACAATTTCCTGATAAAGGTCTTTCTGGTCTTCTTTATCATTTGCATACACTTTAGATACCTTATAAATTATTCCTTCGTGCTGCTTAATAATATCAATAAACTCTTTTTTTCTATGCATTTAAAAATCAATTACATCTTATTAGTATGAGAAGCACCTAAAAAATCACAAAAAAAATGATCTTTTGCGTAAAAAATTAAAAATATGATGATTTTATTGAATATAAACTATTTATTGCATTTGGGAAAGTAATAATACAATACTACTTTTTTTATAAATAAGAATTAACGCTATGCTCCCTTTTAAGCAGTCATGCTAATTTAAGTTCTTTCTTAAATTTTTGCTAACCGCCTGAATGGTATTTTTTACCTCTGAAGTATCTACGTTTTTTACCTTGGCAATTTCTTTATAGGATAATTTACCAAAAATAAAGAGATCCAAAATATTTGAAGTTTCAAATGGTAGCCAATTGTATATTTTATTGAATGCGATTCTTTTTTCTTCGCCTAGATCTTTTCTTGAATCATGTATTTCAAGTGTATTGATTATATTTTTTTCGGCATCAGAATACAAAAAAGTTGGTTTTTTATCATCAGCTTGATGGTATGATATATCATCTAATTCGTCATTCATCAATAGGTCTTCATCCAAATCCATTTCAAATTTCTCTTCCAGTTTTTCTAATTCTTTACTTAAAATTTTACTGGTACTTAATGTGTATTTATGGAATTCTTCTTTTTCATACAATTTATCTAAACTATCACTTACCAAAGAAAAAAGTTCTAGTTTTAATTCTGAACTATCTTCAATTTTTTCTTTGTTACCTTCATATAATTTTACGATGGAATCATCAATTATCCCATTGCTTTTATACATGTTACGAGGTATGATCCCTGAAGTTTCTGCAGTATATAACCGGTGTTTTACGTATGGCTGTACTTGTAATACCACCTTTAAAATTTTCTTTTCAAAATCTGCACGTGATTTATCATCTTTTGTTGAACGATTCATAATACTACATTTTAATTCTTGAAATAAAATTAGTTCAATAAAATTGCATTCCAAATGATAATTATCATATGCATATTAGACTTATAACATGAAATGCAATGAAGAATATACAGTTAAAATTAAAAAAATACTGTTAATATTATTTTTTTATTCTTTTCAAACTCCCCTATTCTACTGTTTTTAAAGTATTTATTGTTAAATAAGTGTTAAAATAGTACTTTGTAATGCATAGTACTGTAACATTTTTAATTCTGTTGCGTCTAGTAAGTATAAAACAATAAAAAAACTGAAATTATGAGAACTTTAAATAACCATCGAAGCATTAAAAATTTGAACACAACTAAAGGACTCGTTTGGAATACATACAGACGTTACAAATAAGAAACAGAAAACTAAAACAACAATTAATTTAACTAAATAAAACTAAGAAACTATGAGAACTTTAAACAACTATCAAGAAAAATTAAGAATTAGTAGCACTAAAGGTAATACGTGGAATTTGAAAAGGCGTTACAGATAAAATCAAAATCAACAACAATTAAAACCTTACAATTATGAAAACTTTAAATAACTATCATTACAGGCTAAAAATTAGTACAACGAAAAGTACTGTTTGGAACACAAAGAGACGTTACAGCTAATTAAACATTTTATAAATCAATTAAACTATACGTTATGAAACCTATTAATCACATAAGACAAAGGGTTACTAACTTCGTCAAAGAGCAAATTAAACTGAAGTATCATACAATAAATACTTACGAAGATGAAAGAGCCAGGTTCACAGGAATTAAATGTTAAACCAACTAGGTTTATTTTAAAGACAACAAGGGCTGAATTTTAGTTAGAAAATAAAATTCAGCCCTATTTTTTTTATCTAATTTAAATAAGTTGGAACTTGTTAATTCTATTCAAATTTACAATGGACTATGTATTCTTTTTAGGCATAGGACCCCTCAAATGAATGACCAACCCATTCAAAAAATTACGCAAGAACTGGTCTCCGCATTCCATATATTTTGGATGACCTTCTTTCCTGAAAAGTGCACCGAGTTCGCTTTTGGAAACCTTGAAATCTACTAATCCACAAATTTTTACAATATCATCGTCACGTAGCTTATGAGCTACTCTCAATTTTTTTAATATATCGTTATTGGTTAATCCCATGCTACAAATTTACTGTATTAACTGATGTACTTAAAATTTCTGTTAAGTTATTTATTTTGGAGGTGAATAATAGAAAGACTTTATATCAGAAATTAAAAAGATTCCTCCAAAATAAGATTTTTCACACCTCTCCTCCTTTCATAAAACAAGTTTATTAAAATATTTTTACTATTTATAATGTATTGTTTTTAAAGGATTTATTGTTAAATAAGTGTTAAAATAGTACTTTGTAATACACAGTACTGTAACAAAAATGATTTTATCTCGTCTACTAAGTGTAAATCAATTAAAAACAAAAGATAATAATTATGACAACTATAAGCAACTATCAAAGCAGATTACAAATTAGCAATACTAAAGGTAATCTTTGGAACATGAAAAGACGTTACAGGTAAAATTAATATAAATAACAACTAAAACTAAAAATTATGACAACTATAAGCAACTATCAAAATAGATTACAAATTAATAACACGAAAGGTAATCTATGGAATATGAAGAGACGTTATAGATAAATTCCTACGTCTTAGGGTTCCATCAGGAAATAATAAACAAAGGCCGAGTTTTAGTTTAATCCTAAAATTTGGCCTTTTTGATTATAATGGATCCATTATTTAAATGCTAATTTCTTTAAATTCAATTCCCAATGCTTTCTGAATTTCATGTATTTTCTGCAACTCGCTGGGAATGATCAAGGCTATTGAGACTCCCATTTTTCCAGCTCTGGCTGTTCTACCACTCCTATGCGTATAGTATTCTAATATTTCAGGTAGCTGATGATGAATGACAAAAGCTAAGTTATTGACATCAATTCCCCTAGCAGAAACATCTGTCGAAACAAGTACCTGCAAAGTCCCTTTTTTGAAAGCCCGCATTACTTTATCGCGATCTCTTTGCTGCATATCGCCTTCTAAAGCCGCTACAGAAAACCCTTCTTCTTTCAATACAGCAGTCAGGTTTTGCGTACCCGCTTTGGTTCTGCAAAAAATTATACCTCTATCTGCCCCTCTATTGTCTAACAACTGCGTCAATAGTCTTACTTTTTCCTTTACAGACGTTTTGATATACTGATGGGTAATATTAGCGTTAACAAGTGTATTCTTATTTACCTCAACCCGCACAGCATTTGGTGACATATAAGTTTTGATGATTCGTTGAATTTCTTCCGGAAAGGTTGCCGAAAACAACCATGAATTCCTCGTTCCACTGGTATATCGTAAAATTCTATTCAAATCTTGTTTAAAACCCATACTCAACATTTCATCTGCTTCATCTAACACTAGTGTAGTAATATTTTTCAAATTTACTTCTCCTCTTTCAATCAAGTCAATTAACCTACCGGGGGTGGCAACGATAATATGTGTAGTTCTTTGCAACGATTTTAGTTGCTTTTCTATTTTTTCACCACCATAAACAGCTTCGGCAAAAATGGTATCATCAATATATTTTGTAAACTTAAACAGTTGCTTTTTTATTTGCTGGGCCAATTCTCTTGTAGGAGCTAAAATCAACGCTTGAACTACTGGTGAAGCAGCATCAATATGATGTAATAAAGGAAGTCCATAGGCAGCTGTTTTACCTGTTCCGGTTTGGGCTAGTCCTATAAAATCGGTATTGGATTCTAATAAAATGGGAATGGCAGCTTCTTGTATTTCAGTTGGTTCTTTAATTCCAAGTTCCTTTAGTCCCTTCACAAAATCCTTATGAATTCCTAATTCTAAAAATGTAGGCATACTTTAATTTCTTTAATTAAAAATGCAAAAGTACGCTTATTTATGAGCTTTGGGCTTACCAAACCCGGTTTCTATAAAACTTATTGCGACAGTTTAGCAATGTAGTCCTTAGAACTCTTTACAAAAAACAATCTAAATTTTCTTAACATTCACCGCGTTCATTCCTTTTTGGCCACGTTCAAGTTCAAAACTTACTTTGTCATTTTCAATTACTTCTTCTAACAATCCGCTTATATGAACAAAAAATTTCTCTTGCGTGTCTTGTTCTTGAATAAACCCGAAACCTTTTGATGAGTCAAAGAATGCAACTTTCCCCTTTCGTATCGGATCAACAGCATCTTCCCTATCTTCCATTTTAGGAATACCTATTTCTATACTTGAGGCATCGATCTTTACTTTCTTTGAAGGATCCGGCGGAGTATCGGTAAGCTGTCCATATTCATCGACATAAGCAATCATGTTTTCGAATCCGCCACCTTTAGAATTTGCTCTGCGTTCTTCTTTTCTTTTTTGTTTATCTTCACGCTTCTTTAAACGTTTTTTTTCTCTTTCTTTCTTACCAAAAGTTTCTTGTTTTTTCGCCATTAATTTTTCTTGATGTTATAAATGTATTATTAAATATGTTTCCATCCAAAGCTTCCAATGGTGCCCTTAAATTCTAATATGAAAATTAAAAATAACCACGTTGTGGTTATCTGGCCAACTGTCAACTTTAATTGTTTAAAAAACAGAAACAGTGCTCGTTTGAGCAATTGATACTTACCAAAACTTCAACAAATATAGGTTTTCTATTTGATTTTAAGAAAATCATGAAATGATTCAAAATTATTGGTACACAAAAAAAGAATATATATTCAAAAAAAATAGCAAAGTTTTTGGCTCTGCTATTATGCTATTATTTATTTATTTCTTCTTCTTTTTGCCTTTTTTATTTTTTGCACCTTTTTTCCCTTTATGCTTTTTCTTTGTATTTGGATTCTTCTTAGCCTTTATCACTTTTTTACTACCGTCGGGCTTTTGAACGGCATAGGCTCTTTTCTTCGTGCCGTCAGCTTTATTTACACCTACTACTCTTTTTTTGGTTCCATCTGGCTTATTGATTCCAGCAACTCTGTATTTATCGCCATCCACTTGGTTTACGCCAGCCACTCTTTTTTTAGTACCATCGGCTTTTTTTACACCTGCTGTTCTCTTTTTAGTGCCATCTGGTTTATTTACACCTGCAGCACGGTATTGATCGCCATTGGCTTGATTCACTTCCACTGCCCTTTTTTTGGTACCATTCGCTTTATTTACTCCAGCTATCCTGGCCGTATATGATTTATTAGGATATTTTTTTGCAAAATCATTGCGCCTTACTTTGCTATGTATGTGAATCGCCTTTGTACTTCTACGTACATGTGTATGCTTATAAGTATGCTTTACATTTACATGTAGATGTACATTTCTGCTATAGGTATGTACATGGTGTGGGTGCCAAAAATGGAAGTGTTTCGGGTAATATCCCCAGTAAAAGACCGATCTGTACGGGCGGTAAAATGGCCTCCAAAACAATGAAAAAATTACAGGTCTGTATCTATAGACAGGCTCAATTATGTAATTCGGGCCATACACATAAATATCACCGACCACTTGAATACTCGTTTTTTCATTACTATCTTTTTCGACCTCTATGGTAGCTACATCTTGAAATTGATCTTTACCCAAAACAGCCTGAATTGCTATTACATGGATATCATTTTCAGCCGTTTCAACAACACGGAGATAATCTACATTTGTATCTTCATTTAAATCAAGATTGGATATTTGAATTTTAGGATCATTCAATTGCCTCTCAAAATCCTCTAGATCTTTCGAGTCTCCAAAAATTGAAGCAACGGCTTCCAAATCAAGATGTTCATTAATACCATTATCCAGGGCATTGACAGTAGTTATGTCTTGAGCGAAAAGCCCATTTACAACAAAAAATAACAACAATGCTAAACTGACAATTTTTTTATTATTTTCCTTATTCATAATTTTCATTTTTTTGTTTTATACCTAATAAGACTGTTATTAGTCTAAATGGTTTAATCAAAAACGAAAAATAGGATTTATTATTTCAAAATATCACTCTATCGAGGCATGGAATAGGTAGAAGGTTTTAATAAATAAAATAAAAGAAGCACCTAAAAAAGGCCTAACTATTATAGCGAATAGCCAGAAATTCTTTGCTGTTAAAATTTGGGAATTGTCCAAAACGACAAGCCCATGACTAAATTGAATTTATTTGAAAGGCTAATATGAAATTTTCAGCTTTTACTTATCTTTTTTAATTGGCGTCTAATCTTATTAATGGCTGATTCAATTGATTTCTCAGGTTCAATGACATTATAGGCACCCCAAAATTCGGGATCGGAAAAACCTGATGCCTCATCACTGATAATCACTGAAGGCCGCAATCGCTCTTTAAATTTAACCTTTTCTTTGTCAGCATTAACTTTCCAGTCGGTAATGGCCATCTCACTAACTAACGAATATATAGAATTAAATATCTTGCCTTTACGTTTAATTTTAAAGGTTAATTGTACATTACTATATCCATAGTACCATCTCCCATCTTTTTCACGATAATCAACTCTATATGCTGCCTGAGTAGGATATACAAAAACATCTTTGGGCTTTTTCTTTACGAATAGTTTACTGGTCAATTCTTTATTTTCAACATTAAGACTGTACACTGCACTGGTCAATGCCAGAGTTTTAGCATCGATAAATAGTTTTCCATAGTACAATGGTTCGGTTACTTCATTTCGTTGTTTAAAATTCACAACATATACAGGTTTTTCATTGATGGTTGTTGAGGGCCCAAAATAGAAGCTATACAGATCAATTACATCATTAGTAAACATATATTCAGGATATTTCATCAGATCTATATATAATGCATTATAGGGTCCACCCTGCAATTTTAAAGCGAGTGTATCAAGTTTTGTATAATCAGTACTTTTTCTCGCTTTATATAGTTTTATATTATCTTTTTTTAATGATGAATACGGCTGTTTATATACATTGACAATAGCCTCTGCCAATGATACATTTTTTTTTCGCTTTTTGATGATTTCACGGTAAAAAGCAGTCATAATTGAGTGCTCATTTAGGTTATTATCACCCTTTTTCTCAAGTGTCTCTTTTACAAGCGCCTTAGCATCTGTTGGCAGTGAAAGACTAATCTCCGGTAATGTTGTTATCGAAGGGATAAGCATTATTCGTGTTCTCTTTTTCTTAAATTCCGATAAGGGAATAATTTTTTTATGATAACCGATAAATGATACTGTAATTCTGGCATCGATTATGCTATCTGGAATTTTCAACAGAAACTCACCATCTGAATTAGAAATAGTACTGATATTGGTATCATTAACTAAAAGTGACGCGAAGGTCAAAGGTTTTTCTGTTTGACTATCAAGAACGACACCACTGAATTGTTTAAACCCATCTTGTGCTTGAATTGAGGTCAAAATTCCTAAACTAAATAGGAAAGCTAGAAATGCTAAAGCTAATTGTTGGTGCGAGAAGAAGCTCCGTGTTTTTCTCACATAAAATTTATTTGTTTTATTGTGTTTTACACCAAAGGTGGACAAGTCGTAATTTTTCTTTGAAAAGTTCATCTGTTTATCTTTATAGTTTTCCAATTATCAGATGGAACCATTGAAGATTAAAATAATCATTTCCAATTAAGTTTAATAGCTATTCTAATCACGTTGGTTTCATGAATACTAAATTTAAGATTTGATATCATCGAGAAATAATGATTAAACGCATATAAATTTAGTGAAAAAACTTTATATAAATAGTATGTTCATCAGTTTTTAATATGCTGCGCATAAATAGAAATTTATTGAAATTCAACAAATCTCACTATTTTATATATAGCTATTAAATGAAAAAGACCCAATATAAAAATATTGAGTCTTTACTATGTTCAATTGAATTAAAAATTCTTTTGACGAATGCGAACTTAAGGTTATTAGTTATTTACTACTTCTTCGTTGGCCAATAAGGCAAAGAATTTGTTTAAATTCGGCATTATTATAATATTGGTACGTCTGTTACGCGCTCTATTTTCTCTGGTTTCATTGTCTGCCAAAGGCACATAACTACTTCTTCCTGAAGGAATTAATCTTGAAGGATCAATTTTATATTTATTTTGTAATATTCTAACTATCGAAGTAGCTCTTTTTACACTTAGATCCCAGTTATCATCAATTTTCTCAGTACGAATACTTCTTGAATCTGTATGCCCCTCAACCATTACATCCATACTAACCTCTGAACTAATAACATCGGCTAATTTTTGAAGAAAACTATTCGCTTTAGGGCTTACACGATAACTAGCTGTTTTAAAAAGTAAACTATCAGCAACTGTTATCATTACAACTGTTTTGTCAATATTTACATCTATATCAATATCATCATCACTGCTCAATTCATTTTCTGTAATTGATTTTTTCAATTTATAAGATATGGCCAAATTCATAGAATCCTTTAAGGTCTTTGCTCCAGACAATTCTTCCGGAGATAATTTAGAAAGCGTTGCGTTTAAATTGTTACGCATATTTTTAGACAATACCATATTGCCGCTATCTACCAAGTCTATTTTTTCATCGTTTTCTTGCTTCAAAGAATTAATTTTAGCGTTATACACTTCAACTCTTTTATTAATTTCTGCAAACTTAGCTTCAAGGTCTTCCTTTTCGATAGTTGTTTTTTGCAACTGACCTTTCGTGTCGGTTAAATTTTGTTCTAATTCAACATATTTCTTTTTTGAAACACATGAAGTTAATAGTGTAGCTAAAATAACTACGGTGATCACTTTCTTTAACATAATTTAATGTTTTTAGGTTTATAATAATATTGCATGACAAATTTTTGCCATGATTTTAACACTGCAAGGTTATAAACAAAATCTAAAGGAATTCTTAAGATTTTAAATAAATGAGCAATAATATGGATTAGAATACAAGAAAAGTATGATAATAACAGTAATTCAAAATAGTATGACCTAATTAGAGGTATAATTCTATAACAATTTTAACTGCAAATGATGGTACTTCTTGCTGAGGCTATTGACTTTTTGCTTTCCGAATAGTATTCTTTCCGTTATTTGGACGCTACGATCTCACCTATCGGTTGCAATGATGCAGCCATCTTGCTTCGTGCTCCAAATGCTATCTTAGATGTAATGACAAAATTTGACGTATATAGTCTTAAATTATAAGTGCCAGATGCTATTTTAGTTTTATCAATACTACATGCTTTACCATTGTTTTTTGATGAAAACACCAACTCACTTGTCATAGGATCAAGTATTTCGTATCTGTAGAATCTAATTGCCGATTCTAATTTGATAGTATCTTCTCTCATATCATCATAAATTGTAATACCTACAGACCCGTCTGGCGCAATAGTTACATATTTTAATCTTTGAGGTTCATTCACTTTATCTTGTGCAAACCCTATAAATCCTATTGCTACTGCTAATACAGTTAAAAATACCTTTTTCATAATTCGCAAATCTTATATTCGATTGTATATTATCCATAACATTTAAAGTTGCAATCCTATAAACAAAATCTAAAGGAATTCTTAAGAATTAACTGAATGTTAATAATATAGATTGGAATGTTAAGAAAAGTGCTACAATCGCAGTAATTCGATACAGTTTAACCTATTTAGAGTTGTAAATTGCTTACGGTTTGACGTGCAATTGGTATCACTTCTTGTTCAAACCATTGATTTTTTGCCTTCCATATATTATTTCTTGGTGATGGATGAGGCAATACCAAATAGTTGGGTTGATAATCCCTAAAATTTTTCACGGTATCAGTTAATGTTTTTTTTGCAGTTTTTCCTAAATAATAATCTTGTGCATACTTGCCTATAAGAACGGTTAATTCAGCATTTTCAATCAAATTCAACACTTTGTGATGCCATAAAGGTGCGCATTCTTTACGGGGTGGCAGATCACCTGATTTTCCTCTTCCCGGATAACAAAATCCCATAGGGAGTAGTGCAACTTTTTCGGGATTGTAAAAGTCAGTTTTCGATAATTGCAACCATGCTCTCAAATTATCCCCACTTTTATCATCCCAAGGAATACTGCTTTTATGAACAGCCAGCCCGGGGGCTTGACCAATTATAATAATTTTACTTTTCGAATGTGCTGTAAGTATTGGATTTGGCCCTAATGGTAGATGGGCAGCACATTCATTGCACTCTGAGATACTTTTCAATAAGGCCTTCATCGAGTATAACCGATTTAAAATCCTGGTGTTTTTAATGTTATTTCTTTGTTCAGGAAACTCTCTAATGGAAGTGTACCGAGATTGATCTGTTTTCCAAGTTTTATGGCTTTGTCTATATCTACTCCTTTATATTTCACTAAATATGATACCCATAAATGACTGGCACGCCAGGCTACCGTACAATGCAATAATACCTTCCCTTCAGATTGATCAATCGCGTCATTAAATTTCGTTAAAGCCTCTGGCGTATATGGGTTATCTTTTCCACCAAGGGGAATATGTACATATTTCATTCCTAAGCTGTCTATATAAGATGCCTCATCATATGGCACGATATTTCGATTATCCATTTCTCTATCGGTCCTTAAATTAACAACAGTGGTAACTCCTAAGGATTTTAATTTATCTAGGCCTTTTTTCTTTGGTTGCCCTGCGATATATAAATTATTCACTTGTACAATAATCTCTCTAAAACCTTCAGTATCCATTTTTATAATAGAATCTGTTTTCTCTTGGGCAGAAATTCCAACAAAAAGAAATAACATCAGTAAAGTGAAGTATGTGCTATGATTTTTCATGATCTTTTTATATTAATTATAAACTTATTTATCCTCACCCGATGGAGGTGTAATCATAATATGAGCATTAGCCTTACCCGGAAACATGAGCCAGGGATGTCCAGGAGCATTCGGTTTTAATGATAATCCCGTACTAGCCTGAGTTGCAAAAGGAATATATACTACATAACGGTATTTGGCATTTCTAATTTTAATACTATCAATATCAAACCAACCATTCTCTCCGTATAGAATATGCAAGGTAGCCGATTTTCTTGGCATGGCGAGTGCTCCTTCTATTGCTTCTTTTTCTCTTATATCTCTACGTTCACCAAATGATTTCCCCTCTGCTTTCAAGGCCCTTCCTCTGGCCATATAAGGCTCTAGATCCTTGTGATAGCTTACCACTTCAAATCCATCTTTAGTGGGATTATCGGCAATACATATCATATCATTTGAACCCTCTCTCAGCGTCACAAAACTACCTTTTTCATCATATCCATAAACTTTGGCTCCTGCCCTAACTTCTTTTGGTGCCGCAAATAAGGCTGAGGTAATTTGATGTTCCGCTGTAAGTTTTTGATTGGGAACTTTTTCATCAACCACTGTTGATTTGATTTCTTCTTCAGGAGTCGTTGACTCTTTATTTTGTTGAACATCTTTACAACCAATCATAAATAGAAGTAGGGAAACCAAAAAAAAGGAATTTTTACAAAGTCTTGAAATATACATACGATGTCTTTTTATATTATGTTTATATTGTTACTAAAGTACTATAAATAATTCATTCAAACATTTATGGTCCTTCTTCGATAGAATTTAATGCATGATTTGGATCAATAAAATTTAAAATTTTAATTATTATTTTTCCAAATCGCGAAAGGGTATTTGCGCGTTCATTTTTTCCTAAAACACTTGAAATGGTCTCATCTTCATCTCCAAACCTGAAATCATTTTTTATGATAAAAATATCATTAAACAGGTCTTGCATAGCCACATTACCCATTTGATCGATCGCTAATGCAAATTTGTAGAAATATCCATTACTGACCTTGAATAATAATACAAACTTATTATTGAAAATAAATTTGAATACTGTATAAAGCATACCTAATGGAACCGTTAGTATGGTTAATACTATGGAAATGATAAATAATAGAAAACCCATAATTATTTTTTATCCCAAGATAATAAAAAAGGCCCTAATCAAAATAGGACCTTTTTCATATGTTTTTAAATACTGTTATCAAATATAGATCTCTAAGGATTGTTACCGGAAGATCAATTTCAAAAAATAGTTAGTCAATTTTACGTCGTACATTTTTTTGAAGACAACCTGGTTAGCGATATACCTCAAAATGACAATAATTGTAGGACATAACCATTAGACACTATTATAAAAGTTAATAATGTAACAAAAGTTACACAAATATAATGAAATTAGTTAATAATGTAAAAAAAATTAACTTTTTTTATAATAATATTTAAGTTTTTCCTCTGGGATATTAACGATTTGCTAATTTATTTGACTTAACTATAGATTTACTATATTTACTCAAACAAAATCAGAATTTCATGAAACCGTTTAAATTGATCCTTTTAATGCTAGTTTTAATTTTTTATTCCTGTAATGAAAAGAAAATGACAACAGAAGAATTAAATCAATTTGCAAAAGAAATTCATGAGCGCGTGATCACTTTGGATACGCATAATGATATCAATATAAATAATTTTACAGATACCATAAATTATACACAACGCTTAGAGAACCAGGTGAATCTCCCAAAAATGAAAGAAGGCGGCTTAGACGTTGCTTGGTTTATAGTATATACAGGTCAAGATTCTTTAAATACTAATGGGTATAAAAAGGCATATGACAATGCTATGAGTAAATTTGATGCAATCCATAGATTGATAGAACGCTATGCACCAGATCAAATAGAATTGGCTCTAAGCTCTGACGATGTACGTCGAATAAATGCTTCGGGTAAAAAAGTAGCTATGATTGGTATTGAGAATGGATATCCGATTGGTGAAGATATCGGTAATGTAAAGAAATTTTATGACCTCGGTGGAAGATATATGTCATTAGCCCATAATGGACATAGCCAACTCAGTGATTCAAATACCGGAGAAAAAGATAGTATATGGTTGCATAATGGATTGAGTGAATTTGGAAAACAAGTATTAGCCGAAATGAACAAATATGGTATGATGATCGATATTTCACATCCTTCAAAAGAAGCTATCAAACAGATGATCAAATTATCAAAAGCACCGGTAATAGCATCACATTCTTCAGCCAGGGCTTTATGTGACCATAGCCGTAATTTAGATGACGAATTATTGAGAATGGTTAAGGCTAACAAGGGGGTTGTACAAGCGGTGGCACTAAGTAGTTATGTACATACAGGTAAATCTGAAGCTAATGATAAGGCAAATAAAGAATTGTATCATAAAATTGGAAAAGAATTGAACACAGAATTTTTAGAATGGAAAGAGATTAATAATTTACCCAAAGATGAACAGGAGAACTATTATGATGCTCGTCAAAAGATAATCAAAATTGCTAATACAAGAAACAAAGAAATCAATGAAAAATTTCCGCCGGTTAATGTTTCTGACTTTGTTGATCATATTGACTATATGGTTAACCTTATCGGAATTGGCCATGTTGGTATCAGTTCAGATTTTGACGGTGGTGGCGGTATTGAAGGTTGGCAAGATGCTTCAGAAACTTTTAATGTAACGCTTGAACTGATCAAACGTGGATATACTGAAGATCAGATACATAAACTTTGGAGTGGTAATTTGTTACGCGTATTGGATGAAGTTCAAAAAGTGGCTTCAGATATACAAAGTAACAGTTAGCTCTATTTTGTAAACAACTCTAAAATATCCTTGTCGATACGCCTGGGTTTTAGTGTTTGTTTATCGAGTAGGCAAAATGTAGATTTTGATTTCGTCAATAGTTTGTCTTCGCAATAGATATGCACAATTCTTGTTGATTTTACACCCTGGGTTTCGTCAATCCAAGTATAAATAGTTATAGTATCATTAACATAGGCTTGATTTAAATAGTCTATTTCGTGACGTAATACCATCCATACATATATATCTTTTATGGCTGCAGGTGCCAATGTGTCCCAATGCATATAAGCAATTTCTTGTACCCACTGCAAATACACAATATTATTAACATGATTTAAGGCATCTATATCATGCAACTTTACTTTAAAAGAATGCTGAAATGAAACTTTATCGTCAGGAGCTTTACTTTTCAATTAATTTATCTTTAATGGATTCTAATTTTTACAAATTTACTCAAATTTAAAAAACTTTCCATTTTAAGATAATTTATGGTATAAGTACTAGTAAAAAATATATCTTCGAATGATAAATCCTAAATAAAAAATTATGAAACAGCTACTTTTAGTTTTATTCATCAGTTTGACATATACAATTGTATTGGGTCAAAATGTTTTCACAGGAAAGGTTGTAGATGCTAATAATCTACCATTACCAGGTGTTAATATATTAGTAAAAGGAACAACTACCGGTACAATAACAGATTTTGACGGAGTATTTTCCGTTACAACAGACCAGGAAAATGCTGTATTGGTCTTTTCAATTATTGGATATAAAACTCAGGAAATTACCGGAAGCAATAATATGACTATAATAATGGTATCTGAATCAAAAGCATTAGATGAAATTGTACTTGTAGGAAGTAGAAATCCCAGAATGACAAAATTAGAAACGCCTGTTCCTGTTGATATAGTAGATATTTCTGATATAAAAACTACCGTATCGCAAACCACGTTAAATGACATGTTGGCTAATTTAATACCTTCATTTAACTCAACCAGGCAGTCGGCATCTGATGGTACAGAACATATTGATCCGGCATCCTTGAGAGGTTTAGGGCCCGATCAGGTCTTAGTACTTGTTAATGGTAAAAGAAGACATACAACATCACTAGTAAATAATCAATCAACCGTTGGTAATGGTTCTGTAGGAACCGACCTCTCTTCTATTCCAACCTCAGCTATTGAAAGAATTGAAGTGCTCAGAGATGGTGCTTCGGCACAATATGGCTCTGATGCGATTGCAGGAGTTATTAATTTGGTATTGAAAAAATCTGTAGGGCTTGAAGTAGCAACTACCTATGGAGCAACTTCTGAAGGTGATGGTGAAACTGCAAATATAAACCTTAACTATGGCACAAAAATAGGTAACGACGGAATACTAAATTTATCAGCAGAATTTAATGACAGACAAAAAACAAGTAGATCTGGTAATCATGAACTGGTTATCTATGACCAATCAGATTTAGGTAATTTCTTTGCCTATCCTTTTTCAAACGATGGTGCGAGAGAAAGAGATGATGAACTAATAGCAGCAGCCGGACTGACAAGAGATGATTTTAATTTTCAGGTAGGTGATGCCGAGATTCAAAATGTTCAATTATTTGCCAATTTATCATTACCTATTGGTGGAAATGGAGAAATTTACGCTTCTGGAGGAACTAATTTTAGATCAGGTACAGGGTTTGGTTTTAGAAGATTACCATCAGAAGGTCATGTATTAGAAATATTTCCGAATGGATTTCAACCTGAACTGGAATCAGATGTAACTGATCTTTCCTTAATTGCCGGGTTTAAAACTAAATTTGGAGATTGGAAATTTGATGTGAGTAATACTATTGGTAATAATAAATTTGATTTTACTGTAAACAATACTGTAAATGATGCACTTGGAGCTAATAGCCCTATTCGCTTTGATGCCGGAAGTCATGCCTTTTTGCAAAATACGGTAAACCTAGATATTGCCAAGTTTAATGATGATGTCATGAGCGGATTGAGTACTGCTTTTGGTGTAGAGTTTAGGTATGAAAATTATAAAATAAACGCGGGTGAATCCGGTTCATTTGAAGGAGATGGTGCAAATTCATTTCCAGGATTTTCCCCTAATAATGTAGTAGGCGAAGGCAGAACTTCAGTTGGCATATATGCAGATTTTGAGCTAAATTTTACAGAGCAATTTATGGTAAGTGTTGCTGGTCGTTTTGAAAACTATAGCGATTTCGGAAGTACTGTAAATGGAAAACTCGCTTTAAGATATAAACTAACCGGCAATTTTACCTTGAGAGGCGCTGTAAGTACAGGATTCAGAGCGCCCTCATTACACCAACAATTTTTTAATAACATTACAACAGATATAGTTGATGGCGTATTATTGAATTCGGGTACATTCAGAAGTGATAGCATGATTGCTGAGTTATTAGGTATTCCTGAATTAAAAGATGAAACTTCAATCAGTGCAAGTATTGGCCTTACAGCACAAATATCTGATAATTTTCAACTAACATTAGATGCTTATAATATTGAGATAGACGATAGGATTATTTTTACGGGTAACTTAGGTAATGATCCTTTTGGTGATCCTGTTCAAGAATTAAGAGATTTGTTTGCGCCTTTTGGCGTGGCAACCGCAAGGTTTTTTACCAATGCCGTGAATACTTCAACACAAGGTATAGACTTAGTTATAAATTATAAAGTACCTTTTAATAGTAGCAAGCTAAATTTTTCATTACTTTATAACTATAATAAGAATGAAGTTGATGATCAAATAAATGACCTTCCCACCGCATTCGCAGGACAAGAAGATGTCTATTTTGGTCCCCAGGAAAGAAGTTTGATAGAAACTAATAATCCCGAAAACAAAGCAATATTTACAATTGATTTCTCTGGAGACAAGTTTGGCTTGATGTTTAGAAATACCTATTGGGGAAAAGTTACCCGAAATGGTTTCCCTTTTGGTATCAGCCAGGAACATGGAGAAAAAATAGTTACGGATCTAAGTGCTTCCTATAAATTTACTGATAAATTGACATTTGTTGTCGGGGCTAATAACCTTTTTGACGTATTTCCAGACAAACAAGCATTCGAAAATAGCTTTTTTGGTGTATTCACCTATGCACCCGTACAAATGGGTACTACCGGAGCATATTGCTTTGGAAGATTGAGTTTTAAATTATAAGAGATTCTTCTAAAGAATATATGACTATAAAACATAAAATTGGTTGGAAAACTGCAGCGGCATTAGTAATTGCCAATATGATTGGAACTGGAGTTTTCACCAGCCTTGGTTATCAATTGGCTGATATTCAAAATACCTGGAGCATTATATTAATATGGTCTCTAGGCGGAGTTTTAGCATTGATCGGAGCTTTTACATATGCAGAATTAGGAACAAATTTTGATGAATCTGGTGGGGATTATATTTTTCTTTCTAGATTAATACATCCTTTTTTAGGGTATTTATATGCATTTATCTCATTAACCGTTGGTTTTACCGCACCTATTGCTATTTCAGCAATGGCAATGAAAAGTTATTTACAGCCTATTAATCCTGACATATTTAATAATTGGTTCGGCATCATTGTAATTCTAATACTCACAGCCATTCATTCAGTAAGCATTGGTCAAAGCGGACGATTTCAAAATGTTTCTACTCTTATAAAGTTAGGTTTTGTCTTAGCGCTAATCGTACTGGGTTTTTATTATGTTCCAATACAAGAAACAGCTATAAATATGGATAATACATGGAGAAGCGAAATATTATTACCCGGGTTTGCTGTTTCATTATTATATGTAACATATGCTTATACCGGATGGAACTCTGCAGCATATATTGTGGATGAAATTGATGATCCTAAAAGAAACCTCCCTAAAGCATTATTAGTAGGCACACTATTGGTTACTGTGCTTTATATTTTACTTCAGATAGTATTTCTACGCCATGCTTCAGTTGGTCAGTTGGTTAATAAAGTAGAAGTAGCTTCTATTTCATTTACAAATTTATTTGGTGCTAATGGCGGGCTTTGGGTAAGTTCGTTTATAGCTATTCAGTTAATAGCAACGGTAAGTGGTTATTTATGGATTGGATCACGAATTACTTATGCTATGGCAAAAGATTATAAGCTTTGGAAACTTATAGCTGTAAAAAATAAAAACGGAATACCTGTAAGAACGCTATGGCTTCAAGCTTTTATTAGTATTGTGTTAATGTTTACCGGTAGTTTCGAAGAAGTACTATTATATGCAAGTTTTGTGTTACAATTAATGGGAACTTTGACAGTAACCTCCATTTTCTGGCTTAAAGGTAGAAAAGAAGCTTTTAAGAGTCCGTTAAAACCATTTATTCAAATTGTCTTTATAGTTTTCAGTATATGGGTATTAGGATATATGTTGGTTGAACGTCCTAAGGAAAGTTTGATTGGACTTCTTTTTGTTTTAGTAGGTGGTATTACTTACTTTATATCAAATCTGAATACAACTAAATCTTAAAAGGGCATTTTTTATGATGTTTATTTTTAATTGATGTTAAAATTATCATAAAGTTAATAGCCTGTATTCTAGAATTTTATATCTTTAGATATTAAATTTTTTGTAATGACTTTTAGATTTTTATTATTAGCCTTTATACTTTTTACTTCTTCTTGTATTAAATCACAAAATCGAAATGATACCGAAAAATTGGTAGGTGGTCCATGTGAAGGTTGTAAAGCTATTTATGAATATGGAGATAAATTCTTAAATCCAATTGATACTATATCAGGATTTACAAGCTCCAATCAAAAAATAAAAATTACCGGAACTGTTTATTATATTGATGGGAAAACTCCTGCCAAAGATATAATTCTATACGTATATCATACTGACGAAAAGGGAATTTATCCTAAAAGAAATTCGTCAAAAGGATGGGAAAAACGTCATGGTTTTTTACGAGGATGGATAAAAACAGACAGTTCAGGCGTTTACACTTTGTATACTTTCAGGCCTGCATCCTACCCAAATACGACTATTCCGCAACATATTCATATCATTGTAAAAGAACCGGATAAAAAAGAATATCATATTGATGATTTTTATTTTGATGATGATCTCAATCTTACCAATACTATTAGAAACAGGTCTAAACCGAGAGGAGGTAATGGCATTATCAAACTCAAGGGCAAAAATTCACTTTTACAAGCACGAAGGGATATTATTCTTGGTTTAAATATCCCTAATTATGATTAGAACAGACTATCTGGTTTTTTCGCTAATTTTGGTATGACCAGCTTCGTGCCTAGTTCAGCATTTAATTTGGTAATAAAATGAGCCGAAAGTAAAGGGGATGCCACCTCTAAATTCTGATGCACAAAAAAATGAATTTTTTGTAAACCATGATCAACCCATTCTTTTAATCTCTTGACCCAATCATCTAACCTTGAATAATCACTTTTATGGTTGGCACCAACATACCGAATAAATGCTTCATCATTTGTCATACACATATGCATCAAATCTCTCCTACCCGCAGTATCAACTAAAACATTCGCAATATTATGTTCTTCCAATAGATGATATAACTCTTCTGCTATAGTCTTATTATTGTACCAATCAGTGTGCCTGAATTCAATAGCTAACGGAATTTCTTTAGGCCAGATTTCTGTGAAAGCGATCACCCTATCAATGTCTTTTGGTACGAAATTACTGTGCATTTGTAAAAAGGTAGTACCTAATTTTTCTTTTAGATTAGAAGCGGCATACAAGTAATTATCTACTGATTGTGCTATATCATTCAAACGTTTCCAATGGCTAATCTCTTGATTTATCTTGGGAAAAAATTTAAAATGATCGGGTGTTTTATCATACCATTTCACAAATTGTTCCGGAGGAAAGAATCTATAAAAAGTAGCATTTAATTCGATACTATTAAACTGAGATGCATAATATGTCAGCTCTTCTTTTGTACCTCTGGGATAAAACCCTTTAAGGTCCTTGCGATTCCATTTAGCACAACCCACATAAACTTGGGGGCTATCATTACTTTCAACCTTTGATAAAACACGTTTGGTATTTGGATGATCCGGTGGTAAGGTGAAATCAATATTCTCGGGATTTTCTACACTTCCGAACTTCATATTGCTTGTTGTCTTAGAATATATAATATCAATAATCCAACAGCGATACAAATAGCAAAACTCATTAGGGTACCAATAAGTACATATTCTGTTTGTTTTCTACCTCCTTTCGAGTCGCTAAAGCGTAAAATGGATTTGGCCGCTATTAAAAAACCGATTGCTGAAAAATTTGATGATAAAATAAAAGTTAATACTAAAATGCGTTCAAAGATACCGATATAACGCCCCGCTTTTTTTAAACTGCTTTGCTCCTCCTCTTTCGCAATCTCTTTTTGCCATCGTTCTGTAGCTTTGCCTATAATAAATCCAACAGGAAAAATTACTATCAAATAACCTATGAGTACTACTAACTTTTCAGTGGAAGTAAAGAAAGTCCTTATCTCGGGAAACACATTGCTAAAACCATTGATGAGATAAAGCCATGCAATAATCAAAATAATTCCATGGAAAAATTGATCTATTAAAAAATATTGTAAGTTATCTTCTTTTTGATGTAATTTCCAAAGATCAATAAGAAAATGGGTTATCATGATACCCACCGGCACTAAAAAATGAGACCACTCTTGTAGAATTATGTAGGTCAATACACCTGCCAATATACTATGAACATACAAAAACCATGACCTGGCTTTGTATGTGCGTTTATGCTCAACCATTTTTTTACTTTGAAACACAAAATCGGTTAACACATGTGCTAATAATAATTGTAAGATTATTATGGTATTATACTCCATCTTAATTGTATTTGGCAATAACTGTTCTATATCTATGTAATAATAATGCAATTGAATCCCAATTGGCTACTTTTTTACGGTGATTAACGGCTGATTGATTAATCCCTAATATTTCTGCAATTTCCTTCTCTTTATATCTTTTATTGAGATAATATGCAACTTCTGCTGAAGCTGAACTCCATTTACTCGTTATTCCATCTAACAAACTAAAGTGTACATTAAATTCGTCATTCAAATCATCACCTGCTGTTTTTAATAGTAATCTGGGATAATCCCCTTTCATTGTGTCTAAAGCCTTTCCTGAAAACTGAAAAGCTTCACCATTAGATTCTAAGATAGATTCGCGCTTTAAATTAATCGTTCCGATACCAATTGCGATGCGAAAATCCGGTAATCCCGAAATTTTCTTATTTTTTATTGGGATTTTATTTACTGTTGTCTTTATTGCTATTACCAGGTCTAGTGCGATGCTTGGGTCGAGCACTATTCCTTGAAAACTATCTCCTCTAAATATTTTAAAATCAGCATCGTATGTTGAACGAAAATATTCAAACTCTTGGTTTACCGCATCAAGAATACTATCTAATTCTTGCGGTGTATACTTTGTAGAATCTATTAGATCTCCTGTTATGACTGCTTCCATGTCACAAATATATTAAAAAATATTAGTCTGTAGGCTAATAAATGATAAATATTAGTCTGTAGGCTAATAAATGATAAATATTAGTCTGTAGGCTAATATTTAATCCAGTAAAGAAACACCATTTAAATCTGTTGTCAATACATCACTCATATAATCAAAATATGGGCGGATCGTTTTAAAAGCATTGGTAACTTCAGTTAAAAAATCTGGAGAAGTAACTTCACTATCGGAAAACTTTTTAGTAAATATAAATTGCTTTTTTCTTATCAGGTCAATATCCTTATGCTCTTTACTAAAGCCCTTAGGTGCCGTTTTCACTTCGTCACCCACTAGTTCGCCCCAAACACTTTTAAATTTCTTTGCAGCAGTTATTTTTCTGAATTCACCAGCATCTATTTCAAGTTCTTTACGGATGCGAAATAAATCTTCTTTATTCGGCTCCCAAAATCCGGTTGCGATAAATGATTCATTATTTGGAGCTATATGCAGGTAATAACCTCCACGTAAACGAGGTTTAGTTCTACTAAAAGAGCCTCCAAAATGCGTTTTATAGGGTGTTTTATCCTTTGAAAACCGCACATCACGATAAATACGGAACATTTTCATTTTATCTACATCATCATGTTTTTGCAAGGCTTCGAGTAAAGCATTATAAAAAAGTTTTACTTCTGTTTCAATAGATTTAAACTCAGGTTTGTGTTCAGTAAACCATTCTCTATTGTTATTTTTTTTTAGCTTTTTAAAAAAAGAAAATGCTTTTGAAGGAAAAGTAATAGCCATAGTTAATAGTGTTAATGTACCCAAAGATATAAAAGTTTTGAAAACCTATAATTTGAGGATATTAATTAAATTTTATAAATTGTACACATAAATAACTTTTAACCAAAATTTTATACTAACTAAAACCCACTAATTATGGCAAATGAATCAACTAGAAAACCACCAATATGGTTTTGGATCGTAAGTGTTATAGCACTCATCTGGAACGGCATGGGTGTTAATGCCTATTTGCAGCAGGCATACAACACAGAAAGCTTTCGGGCAATGTACAATGAGCAACAACTAGAAATGGTAAACAATACTCCTTCATGGGCGACAGCTGCTTTTGCGATCGCAGTTTTTGGCGGACTCTTAGGATGTTTAGCCCTGCTATTAAGAAAAAAATGGGCAAAGCCTCTTTTACTGGTATCGCTTATAGGAATCGTTGTACAAATGATTTATAACCTCTTTATGAGTAAGGCAATGGAAGTATATGGCCCCGGTGCAATAATAATGCCTATTATGGTATTAATTGTTGGTGTCTTTTTAGTTTGGTTTGCCAAAAAAGGAATTGCAAAAGGCTGGCTTTCATAAATTCCGTTAACATAAAATCTATAAAAGGCATTAATAATATTAATGCCTTTTCTTTTATATATTTAGTATCTAAATATCTCTGATATAACTTCCGTAAAGGTCGTCAAACTTAAAGCCTTTTGTAAATCTGCTCTTATTTAATTTTTTATATTCAACCAGTGCCCATAAAATAAATTCCTTTAGAAAATTCGTGTCAGCCTCTGGAGATTTAGCCTGGTATTTTTCAATGAGTTTCTGTAAAGGAACTACCTTATCCAGCTCATGGTTATACATTTCATCCGGCATATCATCTAACAGCTCAAAAGTACTATTGTCAAAAAACCATTCCACAATTTCATCATAAGGTGTTTCAGCATCTTTATGTTCAAGTTTTTGTATTTCAGGAAAATAATCAACAAATAAGGACTTAATTGCCGACCCGATTAATGTCTGTGCGACCATAATAGCGCCTTCTTGTTCTCCTTCGTAAACCAATTCAGCTTTACCGGTAATGGCAGGGATGATACCCATAAAATCACTTAAACGAACTGTCGTTTTATTGTCATTGGTAAGTATACTTCTTCTCTCAGCAGTACTCATCAGGTTTTCATAAGCTGTTATACTCATTCGTGCACTTACTCCACTTTTTATATCAATATAATCACTATCTCGAGCTTCAAAACTAATTTGTTCCAACAATTTTTTTGCCAATTCCGGAACATGTATTTTTTTAATTTGAGATTCAACAATACTTGCTTCTTGTTCCGTAATTTTTTGCGACGTCATGATATCCTCTGGATAATGAGTCAATATCTGGGAACCTATTCTATCCTTTAATGGAGTAACAATACTACCCCTATTGGTATAATCTTCGGGATTCGCAGTAAACACAAATTGTATATCCAAGGGCAATCGCAATTTGAATCCTCTGATTTGAATATCCCCTTCCTGTAAAATATTGAATAGAGAGACCTGAATACGCGCTTGTAGATCAGGTAATTCATTAATCACAAAAATTGACCTGTTTGCTCTGGGTATCATTCCAAAATGGATCACCCTTTCATCTGCATAACTCAATTTTAAATTGGCTGCTTTTATTGGATCAACATCTCCAATAAGGTCTGCAACCGTTACATCTGGAGTAGCTAGTTTCTCAAAAAAACGTTCTTCTCTATGCATCCAGAAAATTGGGGTATTATCACCTTTTTCTTTAATCAATTCAATTGCAAAACGCGACAAAGGATGTAAGGGGTCATCATTGATCTCTGAACCTAAAACTACGGGTATATATTCATCTAATAAATTGACCATAAGCCTTGCCAGCCTTGTTTTAGCTTGCCCCCTAAGTCCTAAGAGATTGATATTATGACGCGATAATATGGCTGTCTCGAGTTCAGGGACCACTGAATTTTCATAGCCCCAAATTCCATCAAAAACGGCTGTTCCTTCTTTTAACTTTTGAATAAGATTGTCTCGCAACTCATCTTTGATCGATTTCGACCGGTATTCTGCTTTCTTTAAATCTCCTAAAGTTTGAATGGTTTTTATATTCATAAATCAAAAAATTAGCCCTTAATATTCCTCTTTCTATTACGTTCATAATCTTCAAAGACCATTTCCCCCAGACCTTTGAGCCCGGTATAAAATGCTTTACCTTGATTAGCTTCAGAAAAATTACGCACAAATTGCATTAGATATGGATCTTCTGCAATCATGAATGTTGTGATTGGAATATGCAATTTTCTTGCCTGACTTGCCATATTATAACATTTCTCAACTATATAATCGTCTAAACCAACACTATTTTTATAGTACTGACCATCAGGCAAACGAACACAACTTGGTTTGCCATCGGTAATCATAAATATCTGTTTGTTAGTATTCCTTTTCCTGCGTAACATATCCATTGCCAGTTGTAAACCAGCCACAGTATTTGTGTGATAAGGACCAACTTTCAAATATGGGAGGTCTTTTATAGCGATTGGCCATGCATCATTGCCAAAAACCAATATGTCTATAGTGTCTTTAGGATAACGTGTGGTGATCAACTCGGCTAATGCCATTGCCACTTTTTTTGCCGGGGTAATTCTATCTTCACCGTATAGTATCATGCTATGGCTTATATCGATCATTAAAACCGTACTCATCTGCGTTTTATAATTGGTCTCCTCAACCACAAGATCATTTTCATTGAGTACAAAATCTCCAATGCCATTGTTGATCTGAGCATTTTTTATACTCTCTGTCATTGAAATATTTTCAAGGGCATCACCATAATGATAATTTCTAAATTCTCCGGTATGTTCATCTCCTAAGCCAATACTTTTACTTTTATGATTACCTCTTCTACTACGTTTTAGGTCTCCAAAAATTTGATCCAAAGCCTTTTGGCGAATAGCGCGTTCAGTTTTAGCAGTTATTTTTAATCCATTACCACCTTCTTTGTCAGAATCAATCTCTTCCCGCAAATAACCCTTCTTTTTTAAGTCCTCAATAAAATCATCTAAGGTATAATCCGGTGTGGTTAATTCATATTTATCGTCCAACTGAGCTAACCAATCCAGTGCTTCATCTACATCGCCCGAAGTATGTGTAATGAGTTCTTTGAAAATTTCAAATAGCTTGTCAAAAGGCGACTGATTAGGCGCTTTATAATTTTCGAATCGAAACCCTTTTCTAAAACTAATATTCATTTTCTAAAAATAAGATAAATAATAGTCAATAAAGATAACAAAATGTTAATTAATGCCTGGTTTGTAAAACCTGGTCGATATCTTTTAACGTAAAACCTTTGGCTTGCAATAAAATTAAATAGTGAAATAATAAATCGGCTGATTCATTCAAAAACAGATCATCATTTGTGTCTTTCGCTTCAATTACAGTTTCAATAGCCTCCTCACCTACTTTTTGTGCTATTTTATTAATGCCTTTTCTAAATAAGGATGCTACGTAAGACGTTTTATCTTCCTGATTTTCTTTCCTATTCCGGATGATTCCTTCTAATGCTGACAAAAAACCAAAAGATTGGGTGTTTTCTTCATTCCAACAGGTATCAGAACCTTTATGGCAGGTGGGACCTTCTGGATTTACCTTCACAAGTAAGGTATCATTATCACAATCTACTTTGATATCTATGACATGTAAAAAGTTACCACTCTCCTTTCCTTTTGTCCACAACCTATTTTTACTTCTGCTAAAAAATGTCACTTTTTTAGATGTTTCGGTTTTTTCATATGCCTCATTATTCATGTAACCTAACATTAATACGTTTTTGGTTTTTACATCTTGAATGATGGCTGGAACCAATCCATCGCTATTTTTATTGAAGTCTATATTCATTGTTTTATTTTTATTATGCGTTTTCAAAACAGAAACTTACTTAGTCATTCTAAAAATTACCCTTCGACTGCGCTCAGGGAGACATTTTAGTTAAATATGTTACAATCTGACAGGAATATCACAATTCCGTAACTCTTTTTTTAACTCTTTTATTTTCATCTCTTTAAAATGAAAAACACTTGCTGCCAATGCTGCATCTGCATTACCTTTACTAAAAGCATCTACAAAATGTTGGATAGTACCAGCACCTCCAGAAGCAATAATCGGAATGTTCAACTCTTTTGATAATTTAGCCAAGGCTGCATTTGCGAATCCGTTTTTAGTACCGTCATGGTCCATAGAGGTAAATAAAATTTCTCCTGCACCCCTGGATTCAACCTCTTTAGCCCAATCAAATAGATCTAGTTCCGTTGGCACTTTACCTCCAACCAAATGTACTTTCCATTGCCCATCAATTTGTTTAGCATCTATAGCAACTACAATACACTGATTTCCGAATTTAGCGGCCAATTCATTTATTAATTGTGGATTTTTCACCGCTGACGAATTAATTGACACTTTATCAGCACCCGATTTAAGCAATATATCGACATCTTCAACTGAAGAAATTCCTCCGCCTACGGTAAAGGGAATATTCACCTGCTCTGCAACATGTAATACTAGGTCAATCAAGGTTTTACGTCGTTCTTCAGTAGCTGAGATATCTAAAAACACCAATTCATCGGCTCCTTTTTCAGCATAGATCTTTGCCAGTTCAACCGGATCTCCAGCATCACGCAAATCAACAAAATTGATACCCTTTACAGTTCTCCCGTTTTTGATATCCAGGCATGGTATGATTCGTTTTGTAAGCATAGTTTCTTTCCTGTCATTCCTTTAAATTAAATATTTTTTTTGGATTCTCGCTTTCCTGTCCATACTGTCAGGCGGGTATGGGAATGACAATTACGTTGAATTTATATAATTTTCCAGCTGTTTTAAACTGATTCTTCCTTCATAGATCGCTTTGCCAATTATCGTTCCTTCACATCCTAATTCAGCCAAGGCTGGAATTTCATTAAGGGTTGAGATTCCGCCCGAGGCGACGAGTTTTAATGTCACTTTTGTTTCCTCGAGCGGAGTCGAGAGGTTTTCATTAGTTCTCGACTGCGCTCGAACTGACATAGTACATTTATCCACGATCTCTCTATACAAGTCAAAGGATGGACCTTGTAACATTCCATCTTTAGCAATATCAGTGCAAATTACATATTGTATTCCCTCTTTCTGATAGTTTTGAATAAAGGGAATTAATTCCTCTTTACTTTCTTCTTGCCAACCGCTTATCGCAATTTTTTCATTATCAGCATCAGCGCCCAAAATTATTTTATCACTTCCATATAGTTTTAGCCATTTTTTGAAAACTTCAGGATTCCTAACAGCAATACTTCCTCCTGTAATTTGATTTGCACCACTTTCAAAAGCTATTTTTAGGTCCTCATCTGACTTTAATCCACCTCCAAAATCAATTTTCAGGCCTGTTTTAGATGCTATCTGTTCTAATATCTTGTAATTTACAATATGGTTACTTTTTGCACCATCAAGGTCTACTAAATGTAAATATTGAATACCGTGTGCTTCAAAACCTTTAGCAACTTCCAAAGGATTCTCATTATAAATCTTCTTGGTTGTATAATCTCCTTTTGATAGTCGTACACACTTACCATCAATGATGTCTATGGCTGGAATGATCCTCATTGATTAATTTGTTTATCAACCCTGAACTTGTTTCAGGGTCTTTCAGTTTATTTTTAATGTATTTAAATTTGGATTTGAATCTTTTATCAAATTCCATTTCCATTCTTTATGCCATCTCTTTAGTTGCCTTTCTCTTACCCTTGCTTTTCTTTTATCGCTATATTCTTCAAAATATACTAAATCAATAACATTATACTTTTTTACGAAATAAGCACCATTTCCTGTTTCATGTTGTTTGATTCGTCTCTCTAAATCATCAGTAGATCCAATATAGAGAACGGTTCTATTCTTATTTTGATAATATGTAACAATAGTATTTCAATTATAAATCTTATTTAACAGATTCTGAAATAAATTCAGAATGTTACAGGGTCAAAAAATTCTTTAACAACTGTTCTCCTGCAACACTACTTTTCTCTGGATGAAATTGCACTCCGTAAAAATTATCTTTATGTAATGCCGATGAATAGTTTATTCCGTAATTAGTCGCTGCAATGGTTTCATGACATAGCGGTACATAATAACTATGTACCGTATACATATATTCATCTTCTTTTATATCTTTAAACAGACCGGATTGCAAATTGCTTATGTGATTCCATCCTATTTGAGGCACTTTTAATTCGGTATTGAATTTTAGGACATTAACATCAAAAACCCCCAAGCCTTGTGTGTTTCCTTCTTTAGAATAATTACACATGAGTTGCATACCTAAACAAATACCCAATACCGGTTGTTTTAACCTTGGTATTACCTCATCTAATCGGCTTTCTTTTAATTTTTTCATGGCACTTCCTGCTTCTCCTACTCCGGGAAAGATAACTTTATCAGCTGCTATTATTTCCTCTGCCCTATGACTTAAAACAGCTTCATAACCAAGCCGTTGCAAGGCAAATTGAATACTCTTAATATTTCCGGCTCCGTAATCTATTATTATTATCTTCACTCTTCCTATAGATTTATTTTTTTTAAATTCACAATGTATCAAAGTATTCCTTTTGTTGACGGTAAAATCATTTTATCTGCATCACGTTTTACAGCAACTTTAATGGCTTTTGCAAAAGCTTTGAATATAGCTTCTATTTTATGATGTTCGTTAGTTCCTTCGGCCTTTACATTCAGATTGCATTTTGCGCCATCTGTAAATGACTTAAAAAAATGATAAAACATTTCTGTAGGCATTTTACCAATCATTTCACGTTCAAACTCGGCTTCCCAAACCAGCCAATTCCTTCCACCAAAGTCAATCGCAACTTGCGCCAGGCAATCGTCCATAGGCAAACAAAATCCGTAGCGTTCAATCCCTAATTTATTGTCTAGTGCTTTGTTAAAAACTTCTCCCAAGGCAATGGCAGTATCCTCAATAGTATGATGCTCATCAACTTCTAAATCACCAACTACTTTAATATTTAAATCCATTTGGCCGTGTCTTGCAATTTGATCCAGCATATGGTCAAAAAATGATAGCCCTGTATCAATAGTACTCTTACCCGTACCATCTAAATTAAGTTTGATATTAATCGCAGTCTCATTTGTTTTTCTATTGATTTCAGCTGTTCTGCTCTCCAACTTTAAAAACTCATAGATTCGTTTCCAATCACTGGTCTCTAAACAAATAAATTGGTCAAGATCATCTCGTTTTACTGAAATTTCATCAGTTCCCAGGTTGGTATTGTCATTGATAAAAATGCCTTTTGCGTTTAGGTTTTTGGCTAATTCCATATCGGTTAACCGATCCCCTATTACAAAGGAATTTTCTAAGTCGTACTCCTTGGTAAAGTATTTCGTAAGTAGTCCCGTATTCGGCTTTCTTGTGGGAGCATTATCCTTAGCAAAGGTTCTGTCTATATATTGTTCTTTAAATATAATCCCTTCTTGCTCAAAAGTTTGCAAAATAAAGTTATGTACCGGCCAAAAAGTATCTTCCGGGAATGCATCAGTACCTAATCCGTCTTGATTGGTAACCATCACAATTTCATAATCTAATTCATGAGCAATCTTTGCCAGCCACTGAAAAACGGTTGGATAAAAAACTAACTTTTCGAACGAATCAATTTGTTCGTCTGCTGTTTCTTTGATAATGGTTCCGTCTCGGTCTATAAAAAGGACTTTTGTACTCATATGTGTTTATATTAACCCCTCGACTGGCTCAGGGAGACATTTTAGTATTATTATTTAGATAGATTTTAGAACTTTTATCAATTTCTCATTTTCTTTTTTAGTTCCGACTGTAATGCGCAGGCAATTTTCACATAAAGGCTGTGCTGTTCTATTCCTCACAACGATTCCTTTTGAAATTAGTTCCTGATATCGTTTGGTCGCATCATCCACTTTAACTAATACAAAATTAGCATCTGTCGGGGATACTTTTTGAATGAATTTTATATCAAGTAAAACTTTAAGTAATAGTTCTTTTTCAGTTAAAATAGTGTTAATTTCATTCTCTAACTTATTGCAATCTACTATGTTCTTCAATGCAGTTTTCTGAGTAAGCTCATTGATGTTATAGGGAGGCTTAATTTTGTTGAGAACTGCGATTATCTCCTCAGAAGCATAGCAAATTCCCAACCTTATTCCTGCTAATCCATAAGCCTTTGATAAGGTTTGCGTTATGATTAGATTTGGAAACTCATTGAGTCTTAAAATCCAACTTTCCTGAGACGAAAAATCTATATAAGCCTCATCCAGCACGACTAATCCATTAAACGAATTGAGCATTTTTTCTATACTTTCTACAGCAAAAGAATTTCCTGTAGGGTTATTAGGTGAGCAAATGAATAACAACTTTGAGTTTGCATCAGCAATAGCAAGAATACCGTCAACCTTAGGTTGAAAATCATTGTCCAGTACAATTTTTTTATTCTCAACATTGTTTGTTTCGGCTAATACACCGTACATACCATACGTTGGTGGCAACGTGATTATATTATCAATAGCCGGTTCACAAAATGCTCTAAATATGAGATCTAATACTTCATCACTGCCATTACCTAACAATATATTTTTGGTTTGTACACCTTTTTGTTCGGCCAGGACAGCTTTTAAATTTCGCTGCTGCGGGTCAGGATAACGGTTCAAGTTACTTTCAAACGGATTCTCATTTGCATCTAAGAAAACCATATCGGTATCAACCTTTATAAATTCATCACGTGCGGATGAATAAGGTTTCATCTGCTTAATATTTTCACGAATGAAGGTGTTTATATTGAATGTATTTGTATTCATTTTAAGCTATTTAATCTCAATGTTACTGCATTTTTATGTGCTTGCAGCCCTTCTGCCTCGGCCATAATTTCTATGGTTTTACCAATATTTTGAATTCCTTGTTTTGATATTTTTTGAAAAGTCATACTTTTCATAAAGCTATCTAAATTCACACCGCTGTATTGTTTTGCATATCCGTTTGTTGGCAATGTGTGATTGGTACCCGATGCATAATCTCCAGCACTTTCAGGTGTATAATTCCCTATAAAAACTGAGCCTGCATTTTGTATTCCATTACTATAAAACGCTTCATTTTCAGAACAAATAATAAAGTGTTCCGGACCATACTCATTGATCAAATCAAGTGCGATACTATCGTTATCAACATAAATTAACTTAGAATTTTTGATTGCTTTTTTAGCAATTTCGCTACGGGGTAGCACTTTCAGTTGTCTTACAACTTCCTTTTCTACAGTATTGATCATTAGCTTTGAAGTGCTTACCAAAATTACCTGGCTATCAATTCCATGTTCAGCCTGGCTCAATAAGTCAGATGCTACAAATGAAGGATTGGCAGAATCATCAGCAAACACAAGTAATTCTGAGGGGCCAGCCGGCATATCTATGGCAATTCCAAATTTAGTGGCTAATTGTTTAGCAACCGTTACGAACTGATTACCGGGACCAAAAATTTTATATACTTGTGGTATCGTTTCAGTACCAAAAGTCATTCCCGCAATAGCTTGAATGCCACCAACTTTAAAAATAGTAGTAATTCCACAAAGTTGTGCGGTGTATAAAATAGCTGGATGAATTTTGCCATCTCTGTTTGGTGGTGAACACAATATGATTTCCGGGCAACCGGCTAACATCGCAGGAATGGCCAACATCAAAACCGTTGAAAATAAAGGAGCTGTACCACCCGGTATATAAATTCCTACCTTTTGAATAGGGCGTTTTTCTTGCCAGCAGAAAACTCCTTCAGTAGTTTCTATTTCAATTTTATCTGTTTTTTGAGCATTATGAAACTTCTCTATAGTTGCCTTAGCCATCATTATGGCATTTTTCAAATCCGTTGAAACCGATTTGTCTGATACTTTTATTTCTGCATCTGAAACAGCTAGCTTGTTTAATTGAGTACCATCAAAAAAATTGGTATATTTTAGAATAGCAAGGTCTCCTTTTGTTTTGACCTCGTTAAAAATTTCATTTACGGTCACTTCAATATCATCAACAGTAGCTGTTGGCCTTTTCAGTACTTCTGACCATGATTCTATGGCTGGATCATATATTTTTTGCATTATAAAACCATTTTTTCAATTGGACAAACCAATATTCCTTCAGCTCCAAGGCTTTTTAATTCATCTATTATTTCCCAAAATTTATCTTTGCGGATCACTGTATGAATAGAACTCCATCCCTTTTCCGCTAAAGGTAATATTGTAGGGCTTCGCATTCCCGGTAATAGTTTTGTAAAAGCTTCAATGTTGGCATTCGGAGCATTAAATAAAACATATTTTGAATTCCTCGCCCGTAATACTGACTTTATTCTGAATTGCAATTTCCTGAGCAATTCTTTTTTACTATCCGATAAATTTGGTGCTACTGTCAATACAGCTTCACTCTTAAACAGCACTTCTACTTCTTTTAAATTGTTTTTAAATAATGTACTACCACTCGAAACAATATCACAAATGGCATCGGCCAAACCGATATTCGGTGCTATTTCGACAGAACCATTTATGACATGTAGTTCTGTTTCTATCCCCTTATCATTTAAAAACTGATTAATCGTATTTGGATATGAAGTTGCAATCCGCTTTCCTTGTAGATCTTTTAAGGACTTATATTCATCATTCTTAGGAACCGCAATAGAAACACGGCATTTAGAAAATCCTAACTTTTCAATTATGGTAAGGTCCTTTCCTTTTTCGAGTAATACATTTTCTCCGATAATAGCAATATCCACTACCCCATCTTTTAAATACTGGGGTATATCACCATTTCTGAGATATAATATTTCCAGAGGAAAATTACGCGCTGCTGCTTTTAATTGATCCTTGCCATTGTCAATAGAAATACCACAGTCTTTAAGAATTTTTAAAGAATCTTCATTAAGTCTTCCCGATTTTTGGACGGCTATTTTTAATTTACTCATTGGTCTATTATATATGTTTTGAGTAAATTTTAAGGTGGCTTTGTAAAACAAAAAAACCGTTCAATCTACTCAAACGGTTTTTAAATATATGTTGTTATTATTCAATACATTTTCAATTCGCTCGAGTGCAATTATGAAAATGGCGATGATGATTTTGAATAAAATTCATTACTGTTTCTTTATCTGTACAAATATTTCAAATAATTTTTTAAATATCCTAATTATTTTCAATCTTTTAGCCTATTCATTTCCAAATGCTCGCTTTTAGCATGCCTGAATCCATACTGCCACCATTTAGCCATAAGCTTTTTGTTAAATATCAATGAATTGGTAGTTAAGACCGTAGGCGTATAAAACAAATTGAGCTTCACATTACTGTGTTTAGCTTGTAATTTCCCTATAGTTACATTATGCCTTTCTACATGGTCAAGCATAAATTCAAAAACACTACTCAACAATGAAAATGGATTTTTAGAAGGCATTCTATTAAATTGGGTGACCTCCGTTTCCAAAATGATAGCATCAACTTCCGTTGCTCCCCGAAGTATTGCTTCCCGAATTGGTACTAAACACCCAAATCCCCCATCGGCATATTCATAACCATTTTTACGTAACAGACTCATAAAAGGCACATAATTACATGAACCCCAAATCCAATCACAAAAATCTAAATAACTATGTTCCTTTATTGATTTATACTCTACCTGGTTGGTTGTTAAATTAGAAACCGTAACTACCACATCTTTATTTGATTCGCGCACTTTATCATAATAACTTTCAGTAATTTGATTTTTAATAAACTTTCGTAAATTTTTACTTTCACCAAATGTTCTACGGCCATTAAAAAAATTCCAAAATGTATTAAGGTGATTTACACTAACCACTTTTTCGCCATGAACCGTTTTTACTATAAATGGATTATTACTAAAAATTCTCCGCTGATTTACAGATGTGTAAAGTATTTTTAATTCATCCAATTTCCCTAAAGCAAGATGGGTGATTAATAAACTGCCTGTAGACGTTCCAATAAATAAGTCATAATCATTTTTCTTCTCATCGATCAAGTATTGTGCAACACCTCCTGCAAATGCCCCTTTACTTCCCCCACCAGATATAACTAACGCCTTCATTAATTAGTATATAATTGAAATTTTAACTTCTCTTTTCTTAAAAAAAATTACTTTTGATAAATCTAATACAAATCGGATGAAAATAAAACTCTTTATACTCTTATTTTTTAGCTTTTTTGCCGTTTTCTCGCAGGTAAGAAATATAGATAGTATTATGATTGAGGAAATTAAAATTGATAATTCAAGTATTAGGGCAATTCAAGTATTTAAAGATTCAAGTATGGTTTTTGCTTCTTCTAATGGACGTATTGGTTTTGCAAACTTGTCAAATAAAGAGTTGAAATTTAAAAAAATAAACTATGATACTATAGTGCCACATTTTCGGTCTATTGTTTCAAATGGAAAATATATATATGTATTGAGTGTGGAAAATCCTGCATTGTTATATCAGTATCATAATGGAAATTTAAAATTGGTATATAAAGAAGAGCATTCCAATGTCTTCTATGATGCCATGGCATTTTTCGATGAACAAAACGGAATTGCCATGGGAGACCCAACAGCCGATTGCCTTTCTGTAATTATTACAAATGACGGAGGAAACATTTGGAAAAAAATACCTTGTGGTAATTTACCTAGTACTGAAGAAGGTGAAGCTGCATTTGCGGCAAGTAATGGTAATATTGCCATTATAGGAGCAAATGCTTGGTTGGTATCTGGTGGTAAACGGGCACGAGTTTTTCACAGTCCAGATATGGGTACAACATGGAAAGTTTATGACACTCCAATTGTACAAGGAGGCCAAATGACAGGTATTTTTAGCGTTGATTTTTATGATTCGAAAAACGGAATTATATTTGGGGGCGATTGGGGTAAAAAAGAGAATAACACAGCAAATAAAGCCATTTCAAATGACGGTGGTAAAACCTGGAAATTACTTGCTAATGGAGAAGGACCGGGCTATAAGAGTTGTGTGCGGTATGTCCCTGACACTAACGGAAAGGAAGTTTTTGCCGTGGGTTCAACAGGAATCTCTTTCTCAAATGACGGAGGATATTCCTGGAAAAAAGTGAGTGATGAAAATTATTATACTATCCGATTTGTCAATAAAAATGTTGCCTGGTTGGCCGGGAATAATAAGATCGGGAAGTTAATATTAAAATAGAAAAGAGAGTCAAGAGAAGAGAGAAAAGACTAATAGCAAAACTATCAGATCCAATGTGTCGCACCGAGCAGTACCGAGATTCAAAGTGTATTTTGGATCGATGACAACAAGTAAGTCTTGTCATGATGCTAGACCTAAAAAAGTAAAAATAAATTTAATTCATGAAAAAAATAATAGTATTAGCGCTTATAATCAGCTTTATAAGCTGTCAAAAAAACGATTTAAAAAAAGAATTTAATTGCAAATCGACTACCGCTTTTTCAGATACTAAGGAAATTAGGGACATCTTGAAAAAATTTAAAATTAAATTCCCACGTAGCTGGAAGACACAATTATACTATGATGAATTTCAGTCAGAGATCTATAGTGCAGACACAACAAAAAGCCTGACAGAAGCTTATATTTTGGATATTTCATGGCATCAGGGAGAACTGAATCTAAACGATACATTTGACCAAAGCGTAAAAGATACACTCGCAATTAAGGAAAACTTGAGTCCCGTACGATCTGATTTTATAAAATTTAAGGAAAGGCCTTCCTATTGGAACCTGTCAAAAGGAAAAAATGGAAACCATACCTATCATTTTTTACAAGTGTATGTAAAAACTGAAGTTGATGAGTATTTTACTTTTACCACAAAAGTATACGGCGATGAGAATGTCGATAGCCGGCTTTGCGAAGCCATACAATTATCTGATGGAATTGTGTTTATTGAGTAGACATACTATTAATTAGCTCAACAATATTTTGTTATTAAAAGTACAGCATTATGAAATTAGGAAAGATGAATCAACTGAAAGTAGCGAAATTATCAGCAGCTGGATATTTATTGGAGGATGAAGAGAGTAAAGATATATTATTACCTAACTATAACGTTGTACCCAAACTTAAAATAGGAGATACTATAGAAGTATTTGTATATAAAGATAGTAACGATCGCCTTAATGCAACAACCTTAAAGCCCACAATTGAATTGGAGCAATTTGCTTATTTACAGGTAAAAGACGTAAATAAAACAGGGGCTTTTATGGATTGGGGCTTCCCTAAAGATCTACTGGTACCTTATGCCGAACAAACCACCACAATGCACGAGGGAGAATGGCATCTTGTTTTTATGTTATTGGATAAAGAAACCAATAGATTGATCGGTTCATGTAAAGAAAATGAATTTGTATTTTTTGATGAAATTGATGTGGAGGAAGGTGATGAAGTTGATCTCTTACTTTTTAACAGAACAGAATTAGGAATGAATGCGATTGTAAATAATTTATATAAAGGATTGATCTTTAATTCAGATATCCATAAAGAAATAAGGAGTGGAGATACCATCAAAGGCTATGTAAAACAAGTACGGGAAGACGGTAAAATTGATTTGTTATTAGAACCTTTGGGTTATAAAAAAAGTATTGATCCAACTACTGAAACGATACTCAATAAATTAATGGAAAACGATGGGTGTCTCTATTTGACCGATAAAAGTAATCCCAATCTTATAAAAGAACAATTAGGCCTGAGTAAAAAAGCCTTTAAACGCGGTACAGGAAATTTATACAAACAAAAGAGGATCATCATTTTAGAGGATCGTATTCAATTAGTCAAATAGAAAGGAAAGGAATGCAATACCATAATATTATTCCAAGAATTGAAACCATACTCGAAAAAAAACTGATAGGCAACAGCTTAACAATGTCATTGGCCGATAATAAAACTTTCGATTTATTCAGCAAATTCATGCCGAGAAAAAAGGAAATAACAAATGCAGTAGATACTGATGTTTTTGACCTAAAAGTGTATCCATCAAACTATTTTTCAGCATTTAAGCCCACAACTAATTTCACAAAATGGGCACTGATCGAGGTTGTAGATTTCGAAAATATACCGAATGAAATGGAAACTTTTATGTTAGAAAGTGGATTATATGCAGTTTTCCATTACAAAGGCCTAAGTACTGACAATCGTATTTTTCAATATATTTATGGGACTTGGCTACCCAATTCAAATTATGTTTTAGACAATAGGCCTCATTTTGAAATATTGGGCGAAAAATATAAAAATAACGACCCCGATTCTGAAGAAGAAATATGGATTCCGATACGATCAAAATCATAAAATTTTTATGACCCTCAATGAAACCATATCAAGCCTATACGAATTAGCCGATGCTGACAAGGTTGTTTTGAAAGAAAAGAAATTCGGAATTATTGCAACGAATTCACTGGGTATTTATCATAGGGATCTCAAAGTTTTAGCAACAGAAATAGGTAAGAATAATATGCTGGCAATACAATTGTTCGATAGTGGTATTTACGAAGCAAGATTGTTATGCAGTAAAATTTTCAATCCGAAAGATATTACCGAAGACTTGATGGAAAAATGGGTGCAAACCTTTGAAAATTGGGAGATATGTGATTCTTTCTGTATGGGTATTTTTGCGAAAAATCAATTTGCACTGACAAAAATGTTAGAATGGACTTCTCGAAAACCGGAGTTTGAGAAACGAGCAGGATTCGCAATTATGGCAGCTTATTGCATGGCAGATAAAACGGCCGAAAATGAAATTTTTGAACAATTTTTTCCAATTCTCATGGAACAAGCAGACGATGAAAGAATCTATGTAAAAAAAGCAGTGAATTGGGCATTGCGGAATATTGGTAAACGTAATAAGGATCTAAATAAAAGTGCTATAAAAATTGCCAAAAGAATATTTCAAATGGATAGCAAAGCTGCTAAATGGATTGCTAAAGATGCATTACGAGAGCTTCAAAAAGAGAATGTTCGGACATCTGACTATCCCAGATCAATATATAGAAGATAATCAATATCATTGCTAATTTGTAATTGATTCTCTACTTTTGGACAAAACTTATTTTATGCAACATATTATAGACCGTTTTATTAAATACATAACGATTGACACACAATCAGACCCAACTAATCCTGATTTTCCGAGCACGGAAAAACAATGGGATCTGGCTAGAATACTTGTAGAAGATTTAAAAGCCATTGGTATGCACGAGGTTACACTTGATGATAACTGTTATATTATGGCAACATTGCCAAGTAATGTAGACCATAAAGTGCCAACCATAGGTTTTATATCGCATATAGATACGAGTCCCGATTATACCGGCACCAATGTGAATCCGAAAATTCATAATAATTATGATGGGAAGGATATCGTACTGAATGAAGCAGAAAATATTGTGCTTTCGCCCGATTATTTTGAAAATCTATTGCTTTACAAAGGACAAACATTGATCACTACAGATGGTACCACATTATTGGGTGCCGATGATAAGGCGGGTATTACCGAAATTATGACAGCGATGGAATATTTAATTCAACATCCTGAAATTAAACATGGTGAGGTAAAAGTTGCGTTTACACCCGATGAAGAAGTTGGTAAAGGAGCGCATTTATTTGATGTTGAGAAATTTGGAGCCGAATGGGCCTATACGATGGATGGCAGTCAAATTGGCGAATTAGAATATGAAAATTTTAATGCTGCGGGTGCTAAAGTTACTGTGAATGGAAAAATTGTCCATCCAGGTTATGCAAAAGGAAAAATGGTGAATTCGATGTTGATTGCTAATGAATTTATAGCTGCACTACCCAAGAACGAAATTCCACAGGAAACCGAAGGTTACGAAGGTTTTTATCATTTGTATTCAATTGCTGGTGAAGTTGAAAAAACAGAACTACAATATATCATCCGTGATCATGATATGAAACTATTTGAACAACGTAAAGCGGATTTTCAAAAAGCAGCGGATACTATTAATGAAAAATTAGGGAGCGATTTGATCATGGTTGAAATTAAAGACCAATATTATAATATGCGCGAAAAAGTTGAACCTGTAATGCATATTGTTGATATCGCTGAAGAAGCTATGAAAGAGTTAGGTATCAAACCGTTGATCAAAGCTATTCGAGGTGGAACTGATGGTTCTCAGTTATCATATAAAGGTCTGCCCTGCCCTAATATTTTTGCAGGCGGACATAATTTTCATGGACGTTACGAGTATGTACCAGTAGAATCTATGCAAAAAGCCATAGAGGTAATTGTAAAGGTTGCAGAGAAAACCGCACTTATCGAAAGTTAATGAATAAACAAAAAACCAGTATCTGTTATTATCTATAAAAAAAATTTGACAGTTAGATCAGTTATTTATTTTTACGCTCAAATCAATACTCTATGAACAGAAAGCTTTTATTATCGTTAGTAAAAAAATATGAAAGTCCGCTATATGTATATGATGCTGATAAAATTGAGGAACAATACCAACGGATGAAGAATGCGTTCTCCAGTGTAAAAAACCTGAAAATCAATTATGCCGTAAAAGCATTATCAAATGTGAATATTTTAAAGCTGTTTAAATCATTACATTCTGGTTTAGATACCGTTTCGGTGCAAGAAGTACAATTAGGACTAAAAGCCGGATTTGACCCTCAGGATATTATTTTTACTCCTAATGGTGTATCACTTGAAGAAATTGAACAGGCAATGGAATTAGGGGTCCAAATCAATATTGACAACCTGTCCATTCTAGAACAATTCGGGCAAAAACATCCAGAAATTCCTGTTTGTGTGCGTATGAATCCGCATATAATGGCCGGTGGTCATAGTAAAATTTCTGTTGGGCATATTGATTCTAAATTCGGTATTTCCATTCACCAATTACCACATATCCATCGGGTTGTTGAAAATACAGGTATGTTAATTAACGGAATACATATGCATACCGGTTCTGATATCTATGATGTGGATGCTTTTTTACGGGCTACAGAAATTCTCTTTGATGCTGCAACCACATTTGAAAATTTAGAGTATATCGATTTTGGTAGTGGATTTAAAGTTCCGTATAAAGAAGGCGATATTCAAACGGATATTGAAGAATTAGGCGAAAAATTATCTCAACGATTTAATACTTTCTGTAAAGACTTTGGAAAAGACCTTACCTTGATGTTTGAGCCTGGTAAATTCCTCGTGAGTGAAGCCGGTAAATTTTTAGTACATGTAAATGTTGTAAAACAAACAACGTCAAATGTATTTGCCAGTGTTGATAGTGGTATGAATCATTTGATCAGACCTATGTTCTATGATGCATATCATCGTATTGAAAACATCTCTAACCCTAAAGGGAAAGAACGTTTTTATACGGTTGTAGGTTATATTTGTGAAACCGATACGTTTGGTACCAATAGAAGAATCAGCGAAATAAAAGAAGGTGATATTTTGTGTTTTAATAATGCTGGTGCTTACTGTTTTTCTATGGCATCCAATTATAATTCGCGCTATAGGCCGGCAGAAGTGCTGGTGAAAAATGGCAAAGATTACTTGATTCGCCAAAGAGAAACCATTGAAGATCTCTTGAAAGGCCAAGAATTGGTAGAGTTTTAAAACGGAAGATTGCAATTAATGGTCATTCACAAAAAAATATCAATCCTAATTTTATTTATTTCTTTAGCTGGATACGGACAGCAACGAGTTTTTACACATCAGGATACCCTAAGAGGCACGATAACCAAAGAAAGAGCTTGGTGGAATTTAAAGCATTATGATCTTAAGATACAAGTTGACATCCCTCATAAAAGTTTAGCAGGCAGCAATACCATTCGCTATAAAGTTATAGACGAAAATCAAATCATGCAGATTGACTTACAGGATCCTATGAAAATTACTGCTGTAAAGCAGGATGGAAATTTACTTGGCTATACTAAAGATGGTAATGTATATTATATAAGCTTAGGTAAAAAGCAACATGTCGGTAGTATCAATGAAATAACTGTTTATTATAACGGGATTCCTAAAGTCAGCAAAAATCCGCCGTGGGATGATGGATTAACCTGGAGCAAAGATAAAAATGGTATCGATTTTATAGCTACTTCCTGCCAAGGTGGTGGCGCAAGTATTTGGTGGCCCTGCAAAGATCATATGTATGATGAACCTGAGGAAGGAATAAGATTTAGTATCACTGCACCTAAACATTTAACAAGCGTTGCCAATGGACGCCTAAAAAATACGCTTAATAATAGGGATAATACAAAAACTTTTGTTTGGGAAGTTGTAAATCCTATAAATAATTATGGTGTCAATATGAACATTGGTGATTACACCTATTTTTCATCAACATATAAAGGAGAAAATGGAAATTTGGACTGTGACTACTATGTGCTGTCATATAATTTAGAAAAAGCAACAAAACAATTCAAACAGGTTGATCAAACATTGGAAGCATTTGAATATTGGTTTGGCCCTTATCCCTTTTATAAGGATAGTTATAAATTGGTTGAAGTACCCTATTTAGGTATGGAACATCAAAGCTCTGTAACCTACGGAAATGGTTATAAAAATGGGTATAGAGGGTATGATCTAAGTGGCACAGGATGGGGCCTTAAATTTGACTTTATCATTGTACATGAATCCGGGCACGAATGGTTTGCAAATAGTATCACAAACATTGATATTGCCGATATGTGGATTCACGAAAGTTTTACGGCCTACTCTGAAAATCTATTTTTGGATTATCATTTTGGTACTGAGGCGAGCAATGCCTATGTTACAGGTACTAGAAAATTAATACAAAATGATAAACCCATTATTGGTAATTATGAAGTGAATAATGCAGGTTCGGGTGACATGTATTATAAAGGTGCAAATATGTTACACATGCTACGCCAAATAGTAAATGATGATAAAAAATGGCGATCAATTTTACAAGGATTGAATACAGAGTTCTATCATCAAACGGTTACGACAAAACAAATTGAAAATTACTTAAGTAAATTTATTGGCATAGACCTGCAACCTTTTTTTGACCAGTACCTGCGAACTGTGAATATTCCGGTGTTGGAATATGTTATTAAGGAAAGTAGTTTGTCTTATCGATGGACAAATAGTCTTGTGCATTTTAAAATGCCAATAAAAGTATATATTGATAAACAAGTACAATGGCTCACTCCTACTAGATTTTGGCAAACATTACCATTAATAAATTCAGTCACAGCATTAAAAGTTGATCCGAATTTCTACATAGAAACTAAAAATCTGACTTCAGATAGCAATTGATTTTTTGTGTTTTTAATGATATAGAAGCCTTCCTTTTAAATATTTATAAATTTATAAGCGTCGAAATATTTATTTTCATAAAAAGGTATCTATTGCCTTGTTATTAGAAATAGAACTATTACATTTGAACCATGCAACTTGTCAAGTACATAACTATTTCTTCAATGTCCTCAATTTCTTTTGAGTCGTTTATGATTATTGGCACAACTATGAT
>JGI24023J19991_10000130_pt1 | contig 51345 bp, 44 predicted proteins | sample Cruoilmetagenom1_FD_19991 | JGI IMG/M metagenome (IMG submission 19991)
TTATTTCTAGTCCCACAGGGATTTGCCCAGGAATTAGGTGAGTTTGAAGAATCATTTAACAAGGAACAGGAAACAAAAAATGAAGAACCTGAGGAGACTCAGGTAAGCGAGAATNATGACTCTGATTCTGCTTTTGGCCAGGTTTTATTCAAATTTATTGGGAAGCTGTTCTGGTACACTCTTATTGCAGGTGGTGCTTACAGTTATGAAAGAATGCAGCCTGAATATAGTTCATTCAGTTANCCCAGAGTTGCTGCGGAACCACTCATAGCAATACTCCGGAGTGATACATCTTTCCAGATTATAAATCAGGAATTGTTTGCTCTGGATCAAAGATTTGAGCTTGGCTACGGGCCATTTGGAGCTTCTGGACGTTACAGTTATTATTTTGAAACAGACAGTCCTTCCGAGCTGCATTATTGGCAGGCTCATTTTCTATACCGTATGTCAATTCTTAATTTAATAGAATTCAGTCCGGGTATTGGCGGCTTCGGTATGTTTGGACAATATGAAAAGGAAGGATTATCTTTAACAGCTCCAATCCGTCTTAATATTGTAAGAACTGTATCTCTGGAAATGCTGCCTGTAGTAAATATTTACCCAAATGGCGCCACAGGTTCAGATCTGGATATTGCTCTTCTTCTGGATTTTGAAAAAATTAAACCCAGAATCGGATTTCGTCAGCTGATTTCATCAGGTGGAAGTTCTCTGCAGGGATTCTATACAGGAGTTTCTTTTGTTTATTAATAAAGACATTTACAACCTTAACCGTTTTATAAAAGCTCAGGCAGACATATATGAATCAGTACTTAGTGAACTAAAAAACGGTCATAAAACCAGCCATTGGATGTGGTTTATATTTCCCCAGATAAAAGGGTTGGGTAACAGTACTATGTCTGTGAAATATGCTGTCAATTCATTTAAGGAAGCAGAGGAGTATCTAAACCATCCCTTATTAGGTAAAAGAATTAAAGAATGTACAGATATTGTACTTAACCTTAACGGTTATTCTGCAAAGCAGATATTCGGCAATATTGATGAGATGAAATTAAGATCTTCCATGACCATGTTTAATGCTGTGCAGCAAGGTGAAAATATTTTTAAACTTGTATTAGATAAATATTTTAAAGGTCTGGAGGATCAAAGATCTCTGGAATTATTGATAAATATAAAAAAATACTAAAAAAAAATTAGCCCTGAAAGGGTGTAATATCTCAACACAGGGTGCAGCCCTGTGTTCTGGCGAAGCCATAAATCTACTAAACTCTATACTTTACCAATCAATCATCATATCTCATAGCTGTAATATAAAATATAACTGCTTTCATAGAATCCTCTAATTTTCTAAACGACAAGCAATCAATATCAATGTTATACTACTCCCATGACAGACACAGAACGCCTTCTATCCCTAAGCCAGGCAGACCCCGGGTTCTACATTCTTGCAATTCACTCATATATTGAAAAGACACTTAAAATAAAATATCCGGGAATTAATACAGAAGTTTTTTGGAGAATGATGGATGAATATAAATCTATTCTTTTTGACATTGGAATAACAACACGTAGAGAACTTGAGTTTATCTACTCTCTTAAACGGGAGCATACACTTACAAACAGAGTCAGGCATCAGTTTGAATTTATAAGCAGAACAGAGGCAAAGGGATCAACCTGGAATTTTCTAAAGTTCCTTAAAACTGAGGGGATGGAAGGAAATATAGATACAGATAAATTACGTAAACTCCTTCAGGACTGGGAGGGTCGGGCTGTCCCCATAGACGAAGATGCTTTTATTTCTCTTAAGTATCAGCTTATTAAATTAAAAAAGGAGCATGAAACTTTTTTAGTAAAATATGAACAGTATAAAAAAGCTGCAGAACTTGTAGACTTGTATGAAAATCAAATTAAAGATTTAAATACAAGTACAGGGATATTAAACAGGCAAATATTAAAAAAAGATGAAAGAGTAGACAGTCTGCGGCAGGAACGTTTTAATCTGCAGAACAAGCTGAAGGAGATAGAGAAGCAGAGGCAGGAGCAGCTGGCAGTTAAAGGTAAGTTTGGAAGTTTTGATAAGTATCTTGATGCACTTGGACGTCTATCTTCTATATCAAGAAGCAGAACAGATTTTGAAAGAGATATTCTTAGATCCAGTCCCGAACAGAAACATATTATTGATGATATCGATTTAACAAAAGACCTTCTTATAAGAGGCAGTGCAGGAACCGGAAAAAGTCTGGTTCTATTGAAAACTTTGGAGAAAGCATTAAATGTTCAAAAGGAAGAACTGGATCTTGTGGAAAAAAAGAAAATCCTGCTTCTTACTTATACCAATACACTTACAAAGTACAATACATATCTTTCTGAAGTAATGAAAATTAAAAACCCCGAAGCAATTATAAATACTGCTCTTGGATTTCTGGAAATTAAACTTCAGGAAATAGAAAAAGATGCAGAACTTGATTTTACACTCTGGTTTGACTGGAGAAAAGAGTACTGCCCTTTGTTTATGAATGAATATGAGTTTCAGAATGAGGTTGAAAATTTTCTGTGGGCAATGGATATAACAAAAGAAGAATATCTGGAAGAGATTATTTCCAGAAAGGGAATGGGAAAACCTTTACATAAAAAACACAGAGAAGAGGTCTGGGATGCAAAAATATTAGTTGAAGCAAATCTGGGTCCCGGATATACCCGTGCATCTGCAGCTGTCCGTATAAAACGATNTTTGGAAANCTCTTCAGAAGATGACAAAATAAAAGATACAGATTATCTGTTTATAGATGAATCCCAGGATATGCTCCCTGTGGAACTTGAAGTACTTAAAAAATTAACCTCCCATGCAGTTATTCTTGCAGGAGACAGTGATCAGTCAATCTACCAGGCCAGGTCTCCGTATTCCAGGGGAGGTTTTCAGCTTAGAGGGAATACAAAAGTACTGCATACTAATTTTCGTAATACAATAGCTATTCATACTTTTGCTGAAAAATTTCGAAATAAAGCTGTATATGAAAAAGGAAGAGAACTTGCAGATGAATCTGCAGCATTCAGGGAAGGGCCTTCTCCGGAGATATATATACCTGATAAGGACCAGCATCTATCAGAGTTGCTAATACAGAAAATCAGGATTTTTATAGAAGAAATTGATTACTCGCCGGAAAATATTGCAGTTCTAATTCCTTCGGTAAAGGTAAAAAGCCGTATAGAGGATGGTTTGAAAAAAGCAGGATACAGTTCTGTATGGATAAAAGATGATGAATTTGATTTTAGACAGGAAGGTGTAATTAGATTATGTCCCATTCATTCCAGTAAGGGACTGGATTTTCCAGTTGTAATGCTTTATCTGCCATTTTTTTATCCTCCTAAAAATGAAGACGAAGAAAAAAAACAGAGAAACCTTATTTATGTTGCCTGTACCAGGGCCATGGATAATCTTAATATATTTGTAGATCCAGGAAAAAACCCAGTGTTAAATGATTTAGTGGAAAGTTTTGAATAATATAAAACCTCTAAAAATTTTACTTGTACAGCCGACCGTGGAAGACTTCTATTTTACTCCACACAGAAGCTCCTCCCTTGGGCCTCATTCATTGGCTGCATCCTGGGAAGAAAGAGGTCATAACTGTCATGTTTATAACTGTGCAATGGAAGAACCCCTGAAAAAGCAGGTTAAACTTCCAACAAGTTTAACCTATCTTGAGCCCTATCTGGTCAAACAAAAAAAAGAAATGAAAGGCAGCTCCTGGTTTAGCCAATATTACAGATTTGGCCCCTCTACTGAAGTTTGTGTTGAAAAAGTATTAAATTATAAACCTGATGTTATTGCTGTTTCATGTTTTGCCTGGAGTTATTCTGATAACAGCAGGAAGCTTTTGGAAAAATTACAGGAATTAAGAAATAACAATTCTTCTTCATTTGTGTTGGTTGCAGGAGGGCCCGGAGTAACTGTAATGCCCGAATATTTTACCCCTTATGCTGATCTGGTAGTTGCAGGAGAGGGAGAAGATGCAATCAGTTCAATAGAAAAATTAGCTGAAAAAAATAGTTTTCCACTACAGGGTAAAATTATTAACCTTGAATACAGTGGTGACTTGCCATTTATATATAATATCAGGATCAGAAAACATTCCCGTTTTACTGTATCTACCATAATTAGCAGGGGATGTCCAAAAAAATGCAGTTTTTGTGCAAACCATCTTGTTTTTGGAAGATCTTTAAGAAAAGTACCTCTAGCAGATCTAAAAAAAGGAATGGATTCACTTATAGATATAATTAAGGTCAAAGGTAATAATCAGCAGGAGAAATTAAAGCTGCATATTAATTTTGAAGATGATAATATTTTATTTTATAAGGAATATTTTCTTGAAATTCTTAACCACATAAATGAAAATTGTAAAAAAAATGAAATAGACTTTTCTTTTACAACAGAGAATGGAATGGATTATATTCTCCTTGATAATAAACTTATTGATAAATTTCACAACCTGAACATTTCACAGCTAAATCTTTCTATGGCCTCTCTGAATAAAGAGCAGTTGAAGGCAGAAAATAGAACCGGAAACATAAAAAAATTGGAATCTATAATTAAATATAGTGCAAAATTAAATATTCAGTCTATTACATACTTTATCTGCGGTCTTAAGGGAGATACTCCTGGAAGTATAGTCGAAACTATAAAATATCTTCACAGTCTTGAAACTTCCATTGGAATCTCTCATTACTATCCTGTCCCGGGACTGGTTGACTGGCAGAATAAAGATATTTTTATTGAAAATCCACAGGCTTTATGCAGAGGTTCTTCTGCATATCCCTGGAACAAAAGTCTGACTACAAAGGAATTAATTACTGCCTTTCGTCTTGCAAGAACATCAAATTACATAAAAATATCAGGCATTGGCAAAAAACAAATAGATGAACTTAAAGTAAACTTTTTACAAGACAGTACTATGGATAATAAAATGTTTAATGCTTTCTTTTTCTATTTGTCTTCCAATTGATCAGAGAACCAGGTAAACATCGCTTTTATTCTATTGTAAAAAGATTCTTTTTTAGATTTAGCCAGACCGAGAAAAGAGCTGGTTTCCGCTACTGTAACACCATAAAACAAAAGACCGTCATCTACAGATGTAATAAATAGGTTAACATTCATTTTTTCAGGTTTAAGCATTGGAATAAATTTATACTTCATTTTTGTTTCATTAATCATATTTATCCAAATTGTATTTCCATTATATTTATAAACTGCTTTATAGATATTTTCACCAAAGGTTTTGTCTGTTTGAAGGAGAAAGCGGGTTAAAGCCTGTGGGATTGATTTATAAACAGGATCCTCCAAAGGTTCTATATTATCCATATCCTTAACTGCAAAACTTTCAGTATAAAGAGTTCTCATTTTTTTTCTGGACTGCGAATAATACTCAATTCCTTTCATTGTTTTAACTGATAAAAGGGTGTTGTAGATAGAAATCATAGAAGTATTTTCTTTTGCAATATTATTACTGTATTTTAAAAAATAGAGGGATTCTACACCTATTGTAATATGCAGCCTTGATATCTCCTCTAAAAGATCTTTATCAAATTCAGTATTAAATAAGTAAGACGGTAACTCTTCATCAAAGAAATATCTGCTTATTTCTCCTTCAGAGTAAAGTTGTTCTTTTTCTGCAGGTGAAAGAAAGCCAATTATATTTTCTTCTGCAGTAATATTAAATGTGCTTAAAATAAGTAGTAGTAAAATGCCTGTTAATTTATTCATCCCACTAATATAGCTCATTAAAAACTTGCTGACAATCTTGTGAGCAGTTTAAAAGTATGTTAAGTTTTATATATGAATAAAATAAAAGCAAATTATGACAATATATTGGAAAATGTTCAAAAAGCTAAAGTAAGATCCGGACGAATAGATGAAAAAGTTCAAATAATGGCTGTAACAAAAACCAAAGATATAAATGTTGTAGAGTCTGCATATTCTGCTGGTTTCAGACTTTTTGGTGAAAATAGAATACAGGAAGCAAGTGAAAAATTTTCAAATTTTCATAAAGACGCCGAACTGCATATAATTGGGCACCTGCAGTCAAATAAGGTTAAAAAAGCTGTAGAAATATCTTCCTGTATACAATCTGTTGATAGATTGAAAATAGCGAATATGATAGATAAATTTGCTATCGAGTTTTCAAAAACAATGGATATTTTTCTGGAATTTAATACCTCTGGAGAAGAATCTAAAAGTGGATTCTTAAAGGAAGATGATTTTTTTCAGGCATTGGAAAAAATTATCAAAATGAAGAATATCAGGGTAAAAGGGTTAATGACAATTGGCCCCTTAAGTTCTGATGAGTCTGCTGTAAGAAAATCTTTTACCTGGCTTAGAAATCTTAGAGATAAAGCAAATGCACAATATCCTGATGCAGGTATAACCGGGTTATCTATGGGTATGTCCGGTGATTATGAAATTGCAGTGGAAGAGGGTGCTACCTTAATTCGTGTGGGAACAGCTCTGTTTGGTGATCGTTATTACTAATGCGGTTTATTACGGTTTTAGTATTATTATTCCTTTCTCTTTTTCCGCTAATCAGTGAAACTCTTCCGGATTATGAACCTTACGAAGAAGATGAATTTCCTGTTTGGGCCAGAGATCTTCGAAGAGCAGAAATAATTTTCTTTGGAACAATACCTTTTACTTTTTTTGTATCTGGTTTTTCCTACAATATATATCAATATGCTTCAAATGATTTTGATCCCGATTCGGCACCTGCACTTTTTGGAAATACAACTCCTCCAATTTTAACAAATGAAGAAAAATTACAGATTATTGCAGTATCAGTTTCATTATCCTCATTTTTAGCAGTTCTTGACTATTTGCTGGGAGAACCCTGGCATGACTAGAGATATATCAGAAAATTTTATAGTTGACTTAGATGAGAGTCTAAGAGCTGATCGTTATTTGGCGGACNATCTGAATATTTTTTCCAGGAGTCAGATTAAAAATAGAAACGTTAGAATATTATTAAATAAAAAAGAAGTTAAACTTAGCAAAATCCTTAATTCCGGGGATGTTATTACTGTTGAATATAATAATCCTGTGCCCATGGATCTAAGTCCGGAAGATATAGATCTGGATATAATTCATGAAGATAATAATACAATAGTTATAAATAAACCCCAGGGTATGGTTGTTCATCCCGGGGCAGGAAATTATTCAGGAACTCTGGTACATGGTCTTTTATATCATTGTAACGAAATGACAAACAGGTTTAATGAAGATGATTTTAGACCGGGAATAGTTCACAGGCTTGATAAGGATACTTCCGGGGTAATTATATCAGCCAAAAATCCCGATGCCCTTGAGTTTCTTGCATCACAGTTTAGAAATAAGACTACAGAAAAATATTACTTAGCTATAGTAAAAGGTGTCCCTGTTAAATCTGAGGGTATTATTGAAACTTATATAGCACGGGATATAACAAATAGAAAAAAGTTTACAGTCTCTGATAGCAGAGGTAAAAAAGCTGTAAGCCATTACAAAGTTGTAGAATCATGGAAAAGTTTGAGTTTAGTTCTTCTAGGTCTTGAAACAGGCCGTACTCATCAGTTAAGAGTCCATATGCTTCATTTAGGAAATCCAATTTTAGGAGATCCAGTATATGGACGTACATCAGGGATTTTCCCCAATGCATCTCTTATGCTCCATGCCTATGAATTGTCAATTGCTCTTCCTCCATTAGGTAATAAAAAGAACACTGAACCTGAAAAGTTCAGAGCACCAATTCCAAGGCGATTTTTAGAAATTATTGAGCAATTAAGTAAGTCCCCAAAGAAAACACTTCTTCTTATAGAAAAAGCTCTGGGTTAAAGTCTTTTTCTGCTTTTACAGTTGAAGGAGGACCATGACTTGGAAATATAAGAATACTGTCATCCATCTTTTTTATATCTTTAGAAATAGATTTACTTATGGATAATATTGTTTCCTTATTTTCCTCTTCTCCAATACTGCCTGCGCCAAGTGTGTCCCCTGTAAAAAGCATTTCTCCCACTTTATAAACAAGAGAATCCTTTGTGTGCCCGGAAAATTCCATAACTTTTACTTCAATCCCGGAAAGATTCAGAATTGTTTCAGGATAAATAATATTTGAAGGGTATCCTGATATGTTTTCAGACGAACTGTAAATTTCAGCATCGTATATCTTAAGCAGTGTTCTTATACCACCTACATGAGGTTCGTGATTATGGGTAATTAAAATGTGTTTTATATAAAAATCATTATTTTCTATAAGGTTCAATAATTTTATATTCATTTCACCGGGATCAATTACTAGAGCATCTCCTCCTTCATCAGGGCCTATCAGGTAGGAATTAGAAAATCCTGTAAGTGAAAAATTTATAAAACAACGCATAATTACCTGTCCCTGTTAAAAAAAGCTTCTTCATAATTGGAATACTTAAAACTTACATTGGATCTTATGGATTTATAAAAATCAGTCTTTTTAAGATTGCATTCTACAAAAGTAACATTTTTAAGATTAGATGAAGTAAAAGTAGAATAGTAGAGATCAGAATCATTAAAAGATAAATTTTCAGCATTTGCACCATTAAAGTTGGAATTAACAATATTTGAATCTATAAACTCGCAGTTGGAAAATGTGGAACCTGCGAAAATTGTATATTTAATAGTTGTGTCGTTAAATTTACAGTTATTAAAGGTTGAATATTGAAAAAGAGAAAATAAAATACTGCTGCCTGTAAAATCGATATTTGTAAATATGCTGTTGGAAAAATTAGCTACAATTATCATTTTCTTTTTTAATTCTACAGAGTTAAGAAGTAAAGTTGAATAATTGCAATTTCTAATCATTTCATTTTTTTGAAGTTCAAGGGAGATTGTTTTTAATAGTTCTTCTCTGTTTTCTGCATGTTTAAGACATTTTTCATTATTTTCCAAAGCAAAATAATTACAGTCAATTCCTGAGCATTTTATATGTGAATACATAAGTACAGATTATCATTTATACAGTATCTGTCAAGGAGTTATAGCAAATTATATCAATATGGCTGTCCCCCCTGTAAACAGGGGTCGGGCTTTTCAGGGGTTTCGTCTGCCCGAGGCAGACCCGTTCCGGCCCTTACAATCCCTGACAGATATAATAAAAAGATGTTTTTTCTTTACTTCAAATAGCAAGGATTCTTTCATTAAATAGTTTTTGAAATTTTTCTATTATTTTCAAGGTTGGATTGCTAGTTTCCGGTCTTTCGTATCTTTGATACGCCTGATACTTTATCCCCATTTTTTCTGCTGCTTCTTTTTGAGTCATTCCCTGTTTAAGCCTTGTTTCTTTTAACCAAATAGAAAATGCAACATTGGTATCAGGAAAAATATTGTACATATTATTCTGTCCTTGCTGAATTATTGTCATTGGTGGTATCCCATGCTCCCTGATTTCAATAGAAGCTAAATAACCTGTAAGAGCCTCTGCTGCATTTATTTGGGCATCTTCAAAAGTTTCTCCATAAGTTAAACAGCCTGGAAGATCAGGAAACTCTACATCATAAACCTCATCTTCTTCATTAAAAATAATTTCTGCCGGATATTTGATCATTTTAGACCTGCCTCTTTCAACAGTTTATTTAAAAGACCTTTTGGAAGATCTTTTTTCCCATGAACAGGAACTGAAAGGGTTTTTGTACCTTTGATTAATATATGATGAGATCCTTGAATCCTATCAAGTTCCCATTTATTATTCTGCATCATTTTAATTAGTTTCTTTCCTGTCATAAATAATAATACAACATAAATGTTGTGTTGTCAAATTTAGAGAGGAGTTATTAACATTCATGGGTGTTGTATTTCTTAAGGATGTGTAAAGCCCTCGTTCTCCTAAAGCTGTTTGTATTCTATTGCAGAGAATCTTAATTGTAGTTAAACTCCCTTTATGTCAGATAATCCAATAGTATTCATCGATTCCGGGGTAGGCGGGCTTCCTTATCTAAAAAGAGCAAAGGAATATTTGCCTAAAGAAAGGTTTATTTATGTAGCAGACAATAAGAACTTCCCTTATGGAGAAAAAGACAGTATGGAGCTGACTAATATAATAATTCAGCTTATAGAAACTATTGTTTTAAAAATAAATCCTAAATTAGTTGTAATTGCCTGTAATACAGCTTCTGTAGTTGCTCTTTCAACTTTAAGAGAAAAATTTGGAATACCTTTTGTTGGAGTTGTTCCTGCAATCAAACCTGCAGGAGAATATGTTGTAAATGGAACTATTGGTTTGCTTGCTACAACAAAAACGGTAACAGACCCCTATACTGACGGTCTTATAAATCAGTTCGCTTCCACATGCAAGGTCGAAAAATATGCAGGCATTAATTTGGTAGATTTTGTTGAAAATAGATTTTTTAATTCTACAGAACAGGAAAAAATGCAAATTGTATCCAGGTCTTCGGATTACTTTAATAATCTGGATATTGATGCTTTGGTTTTAGGGTGTACCCATTTTATATATTTAAAAGATTACTTTACAAAAACAATCTCAGGAAATGTGGATATAATTGATTCTGTAGAGGGTGTTTGCCAGCAGATTCTAAGAATAGTAGAAGATGAGAAGAATAATCTGAAAGAAAAAAAACAGCCAGATAGTTTTTTTATTACCGGCAAACATTATGATTATTCCAAATATAAGAAATTTTCAGATGAATTTGGTTTAAACTGGGGCGGCCGGCTGTGAATACAAAAGAAGGCCTTATTCTTACAGGAATAAACAATATATTTACTGTACACTCAGAGGGTAATTTATATCTTTGTGAAATAAAAGGAAAAGTTTTAAGGGGTTTGGAAAATGTATACAACCCCCTGGCGGCAGGGGATATAGTTAAATTTGCTCTGGATAAAATTAGTGATAAAAAGGGCATGATTTTAGAACGTTTAAAACGAAAAAATGAGTTTTCCAGATGGAACAACAAAAGAAATGCTCCTCAAACAATTGCAGCTAATATAGATTATCTAATATGTGTGGCTTCTGCCGGAAATCCTCCCTTTAGACCAAGGTTTATCGATAGAGTTCTTGTTATGGCAGAATCAAACATAAAAGTGCTTGTTGTATTAAATAAATCAGATTTAGGGATAAGTGAACAAACCAAAGAGCGTATGGAAGACTACAAAAAGACGGGATACGATTATATAAACTGTTCTGCAGAAACAGGTGAAAATATTGACAGCCTTAAAAAAATAATATCCGGGAATATCTCTGCATTTGTAGGGCAGTCAGGTGTAGGTAAATCAACACTCTTAAATGTACTTTATCCTGGACATGAATTAAAAACAGGAGCAGTTTCTATTAAACATGACAGAGGAAGGCATACTACAAACTATTCCAGATTGATTTTTGAAGATGACGGAGGATTTATTGATACTCCCGGAATAAGGGAAATTGAAATATTCGGGGTAAAACCGGAAGAACTGGGATTCCACTTTCGCGAATTTAATAATTTTAGTGAAGGTTGTAAATTCCAGCCATGCAGGCATAAAAATGAACCTGGATGTAATGTTATTAAAGCTGTAGAAGCTGGGAATATACATCCTGACAGATATGAAAGCTACCTTAGGATTCTGGAAAGTCTTGAAGAGAATGGGGCAGTTTAGAATGGATGAACGTAGTGCAGTCCTTCTGGAATTCGATAAAGTCATTAAACTTCTTCTGGAATACTGTTTATCGGAAGAGGGAAAAAGAAGACTGCAATCCCAGAAAATATTTTATAAATCTAATACATTAAAAGATTTTCATGATATTCTTTCTCAATTAAGAATGCTTCTTGAATCAGATGAAGTATTCCCTGCTGTTAATTTCCCGGAAATAGAATACCTGCTTCCCCTGGTAAAGAGAGATGGAAGCTCACTGGATGGAATTGAACTTTATAATATCTCTCAATTTATTAATTCAACTTTAAAGGTGAAGGATTTTGTTCAATTATCTAAAATCCCGGGTTTAGACAAAATTATTGAACACATTGAAAAAATACCTCCAATGGGAAAGCTGGCTGCTGAAATATTGAAAGTAATAAATTCTTCCGGTCAAATAAGAGATGATCATCCTGAACTTAAAAATTTGAGAAAGGGGTTGGGGGTTCTGAATAATAAAATATCAGTTCTATCCTCATCCTATATTTCAGAGAATAGAAATTTATTTCAGACGGATGTTCCCAGTCAGAAAGACGGTCGTATAGTTCTGCCTCTTAAATCTAACTTTAAAGGCAAGTTTAAAGGTATCATCCATGATATATCAGCTAAAGGGAACATTCTTTATATTGAACCATTTGATATTCTGGAATTAAATAATCAGGTTGCTGTACAGGAACATGAAATTAGTATAATTGCTAACCGGATTTTTAGAGAATTTACAGAAAAAATCAGATTAGTACTTGAGGATTTACAATTACTGGTAGATTCTCTTTCTTTCTTTGATACTGTTTACGCCCGGGCAAAATTTTCTTCTAATTACAGTTGTTTCAGACCGGATATTTCCAATTCTGAAATTAAACTGGAAAAAGCCAGGCATCTTCTCCTTGGAGAAAAAGTAGTTCCAATAACAATTTTTATGGAGGAGGGACTTCATACTCTAATAATAACAGGTCCAAATGCAGGAGGAAAAACTGTTTCAATTAAAACAGTAGGCTTATTAGCTATGATGAACCAGTTCGGATTACAAATACCTGCCGCAGAAGGATCTATACTTCCTGTTTTTGATGGTATTTATGCTGATATAGGTGATGATCAGTCTATTGAGGAATCTCTTTCTACTTTTTCCGGACACATGAAGAATATTGCATCTATATTGGGGAAATCAAGTAATAATTCTTTAGTCCTTTTGGATGAACTCGGATCAGGAACAGACCCTGGAGAAGGTGCAGCAATTGCCATGGCTGTTCTGGATAATCTTATAACCAAAGGTTCTATTGTGCTGACAACTTCTCATCATGGATTGTTAAAAAATTATGGTTATACCCGTGAAGGTGTTATGAATGCTTCTATGGAATTTAATGAGGGTACACACAGTTCTACATATCGTGTAATCCTTGGCGCACCTGGAGACAGTCATGCTGTTGAATTAGCCCGGCACAGTGGTATTCCTGAAGTAATTATTGAAAATGTTCAGACTTATCTTAAAGATAAACAGACTGGAATAGGCCGAATGATTAGTGAGTTGGAAAAGAAACACAAGTTAGCCGGAGATAGAGAAGCTGCACTTGAAAAAAGAGAAAAACAATTAAAAAATCAAATAAGGGAAAATGACCTTAAAGAACTTGCTTTCAGGCAATCTGAAAATGAATTAAAAAGAAAATGGAATAAGGAGTCCAGTAAATTCCTGTCTAATGCACGGAAAACACTTGAAAATCTTGTTAAGGAACTAAAAGAGGGTGAATTAACCAAGGAAAAAACAAAACAGGTAAAGGTCTTTCTATCTGATATTAATGAGAGCATAACCAGTGAAGAAGAAAATCTTAATAATTTCATTATAAATAACCCGGATAATATTAATGAAGGAATTCTGGAGCCAGGTATGGATGTTCTGGTTGGAGAATATAGAAGACCGGGTATTATTGTAAGAAAAGGTAAAAAGAAAGATTGGATAATAAATACAGGAGCTTTAAAAATATCAGTTAATCCAAATGAAATATTTCCAGCTCCCAGGCAAAAAAAGAAAGAATCCTATGGGGTTGCGTTAAGTAATATAAAGGCATCAAATGTTGCAAAGTTTACTTTGGATCTGCGTGGATTCAGGCTTGAAACTGCATTACAAAGTATCGAAAAACAGATAGATAATGCACTAATGTCAGGTCTTTCCGAGTTTAATATAATACATGGTAAAGGTGAGGGTGTTTTAAGTACTGGTGTCCATAAATATCTAAGAAATGAAAATAGTGTTAAAGAATTCTATTTTGCACATCCTGATGATGGTGGATTTGGTAAAACTATTGTAATATTAAAAGAATGATGAAAAATAAAAGAATTAATCAATTAGCTGTTATACTAACTGTCTCTTTAATGTTTGTTTCCTGCCTGGAGGTGGAAACTACTGTTAATATTAATAAAGATAGAACTGGTACCTGGTCCCTTAATTACAAATTACTACAGGAAGCCTCATTTATTACTCCCGGAGATGAGTTGAGTCTTTATAACTATTTCCCTTTGAACGAATTGGAAATTACAGATCGTATTAACAGTATAGATGGCCTGGAAGTTATTTCTATAAATTCGAATTCGACAATATTGTTTACAGAATTTCTTATAGAAATAAAATTTACAGATATAAAAGATATTCAATTGTTTTTTAATAATTTTACTGATATTCCATTAATTGATATTAATTTAGCTGATGAAGAGGCATTTACATTAAAAATTAATAATCCTTTTCCTAATGCTGTTCCTTCAGATTTATTAAATCTAATTTCAGATTTATATTCTGATAATACTATGGACATAACTATAAAACTTCCTGGTCTTGTAACAAAATCAAGTCAGGGATTATTGTCTGATAATCCATCAGAAGCAAAAATAGAAATGAAAATTATAGATACTTTCAAATTAACCGAATCTTTTGAATGGATAATCAATTATGAATAATCCTAAAATGAAAGAATGGGAAAAAACTTTAAGAGTAATTTTTGATATTATTGATGACCATCTGGAAGATAGATATGGATATTTGTATCCTCTTCATCCTTCACGTGCCGAAAGAGGGCACACTGCAAATAAATCAACTGATGGACTGTTTAATATAGGGGCAGCATTTTCTGCCGGTTATGGTTCCCGCTATGGACGGGGCTGGGTTATAGATGTAACAATGGTAACTCTATCCAGAGTTCCGGAAAATGTAAAATCAGAAATATATAAAAAGGTAGTTGATGAATTAAAGCGTCTCCTTAAAGAGTATTATCCGGGAAGGAATATCTCCGTTGATAAAGATGGAAATGTTTTTAAGATTTTTGGAAACCTCGGTTTGGAATTTTACGAAAAATAATAGATAAATACTTACAAAAATTATTAGTTATTAGCTGTATTGGAAAACATTCATAATTTTTACTTGCGAATTTACTTATTTACTATTAAAGTTAAAGCATGGTTGTAATAAAATTTTTTAAGATTCTTTCAATTGAGTTTTCTGATCTGGAAGAAAGCATAAACTCTCTTATTAAAGCTATATCAGAAAGATATAATGAGCATGAAATTACAGAACATGTTCTATTAGAGAATAATGCTCTTTTAAAAAGAGAATTAACAGATATGTTAATCATACACAAGAAAATTATGGAACTTTCAGAAAACAATTATTCTTCTGTTGAAGAGGCCAGTGTTGCAGTAATTAATTTAATACATAGCATTAAGGGAATTCCTAAAGCTGTACATACCTATATGGAGGGACGGGTAAAGAAGGTTCTTAAATATATGAATGAAGTTTGTTAGAATAATTTATCACTAGGGGTATAAAAAAAGTTCTGTTGATTAAAATATATTATTTATATATTATCGATATTATATACGATTATTAGCTTTGAGAGGAAAGTATGGATGTACAATTAAAAGAATTGATTGAAAAAATCAAATCTGAGGGTGTAAAGACTGCAGAAGATCAGGCAGCAGAGATAATAAGAAAAGCTGAACAGAAAGCTGAAATAATAATTTCAGATGCAGAGAACCAGGCCAGAGCAGCACGAGATAAGGCCAGTACAGATGCTGCAAGGTTTGAAGCAACAGGAAAAGAGGCTTTGAAGCAGGCCAGCCGAGATCTTGTTATTTCAACAAATAAAAAACTGGAAGAAATATTTGGTCTTCTTTTAAAGCAGGAAGTTGATGATGTATTAAAAGGCAGTTTTTTAGAGTCAGTAATAATAACTGTTGTAAAGAACTGGAAAAATGATCTGGAAGATGTTTCTGTACTCCTTCCCGTTTCGGAATTAAAAAAGCTGGAGTCAGGGCTTAAAGCCAAAATTTCAAAGGAAATTAAAGGCAGTCTGGAAATTAAACCATTATCTGGTATTGATTCAGGTTTTCGTGTTTCAAGTAAAGATGGATCTGCATATTTTGATTTTACCGGAGAGGGTATTTCAGGACTTTTATCTGAACTGCTTAATCCTGGTATTGCCTCTCTCCTTCAGGAAGCTACAGCCGGGGAGGCTTGATTTTGGATCAGTATTATTACGCAGTTTCGTCTCTGCCTTTTCTTGATTTTGATAATACTCCTTCAATAAAGCTGGACGAATTTACTGCTATCTGTAAAAGTACACTTATAGAAAAAGATTTTGATATAATTAAATCAATTTCATTAAATAATTTAAGAGAAATAGATTCCCGCATCCCTGTTTTAAAAAAATGGATATCCTGGGAAGGTACTCTTAGAAATGAGATTGCTAAATTAAGAGCCGATTCTCTTGGTTTTAATCCGGAGCAATATCTATTTGATATTGAAAGCAACTCAGAACCACCAGTTATAGCAGGAACTGCATTTAAACTTGATTCTCCAATACTGGCAGAAGAGCTGCTGGATAAGGCAAGATGGCATTTTCTTGATGAATTGGAACAGGGACATTATTTTGATCTTGAAAAACTGATTGTCTACTCTTTAAAATTACAAATTCTTGAACGGAAAAGTATGTTTACTACAGAAAATGGAAATGTGAATTTCCAGGAAATATATGAAAATATTAAAGAGGCAATACATGAAATGTAATAGTTTATGTACTGCCTATAAAAGCGGAGAACTCAGATGACGAAAAATTTAGGAAAGATTGTCGGTATTAATGGAAATATGGTTTCTGTTGAGCTTGATGGTCAGGTATCTCTTAATGAGGTAGGATATATTCTTGTAGGAGAACAAAGATTAAAATCAGAGGTTATTAGAATTACTGGTAATCGTTTGGAACTTCAGGTTTTTGAAGCTACTTCAGGCGTAGGTATTGGTAATCCTGTAGAGTTCAGCGGTGAGCTCCTTACAGTTGAGCTCGGACCTGGACTTTTAACTCAGATATATGATGGTCTTCAAAATCCACTGCCGGAACTTGCAGAACAGTGTGGTTTTTTCCTTCAGAGAGGTATTTATTTAAATGCTTTACCCCGTAATACTGAATGGGATTTTACCCCTGTTGTAAAGGCAGGAGATACAGTTTCAAATGCTGATACTCTGGGAACAGTGCCTGAAGGTCAGTTTAAACATAGAATTATGGTACCTTTTAATCTCAAGGATAATTTTACTGTCAAAAAAATTAAACCAGCTGGGAAATATACTGTAGATACAGAAATAGCAATAGTAGAAGATGAAAAGGGAAATAGTATTTCCCTGAGTATGATGTTCACATGGCCTGTAAAAAGAGCTGTCACATCTTATTCTGAACGCTTAAAACCCGGTGCTCCTATGGTTACAAAAACAAGAATTGTTGATACTTTTCTTCCTGTTGCACTTGGTGGAACATATTGTATTCCCGGTCCTTTTGGTGCTGGAAAAACAGTACTACAGCAGGTTACAAGTAAAAATGCAGAAGTTGATATAGTAATAATTGCAGCTTGCGGAGAAAGAGCCGGTGAAGTTGTAGAGACACTGAAAGAGTTTCCGGAATTGATTGATCCTCAAACAGGAAAATCTCTTATGGAAAGAACTATTATTATTTGTAATACAAGCTCAATGCCTGTTGCAGCAAGAGAAGCTTCGGTTTATACAGCAGTAACACTTGCAGAATACTACAGGCAAATGGGGCTTAATATCCTCCTGCTTGCAGATTCAACATCCCGTTGGGCTCAGGCTATGCGTGAAATGTCCGGACGTCTGGAAGAGATTCCCGGTGAAGAAGCTTTTCCTGCTTATTTAGAATCTACAATAGCCAGTTTTTATGAACGAGCCGGTCTTGTCAGGCTTAAAACAGGAGAACAGGGATCAGTAACTATTGGCGGAACAGTAAGCCCTGCAGGTGGTAACTTTGAAGAACCGGTTACACAGGCTACTCTCAAAGTAGTTGGAGCTTTTCACGGACTTTCAAGAGAACGTTCTGATGCACGTAAATATCCCGCAATTCATCCTTTGGAAAGCTGGTCAAAATACCCAAGTGTTGTCCCTGTTGAAAAGGTAGATTATGCAAGAGGTGTTTTATTCCGGGGTAATGAAGTCGGACAGATGATGAAGGTTGTTGGTGAAGAAGGAACAAGTATCGATGATTATTTAATATATCTAAAATCTGATTTTTTGGATTTTGTTTATCTTCAGCAGAATTCCTTTGATCCTGTTGATGCTTCGGTAAGTGTAGAAAGGCAGAATTATATTTTTGATATTCTTTTAACAATTCTTGCAGGAAAGTTTAACCTTGAAACAAAAGCGGATGCAAGACAGTATTTTAATAAATTAAGGCAAACATTTTTAGATTACAATGGAGCTGAATGGCAAAGTGATGATTTCAGGAAACTTGAAAAAGAATTGCTTGAAATGATAAAAGATAAAAAGAGCGGCGATCTGGAAGATGCAAAAATCTTTCAGAAGGTTTAGAAAGGCGGTATAAGGAAATGCGGAAAGTATACAGTAAGATTGAATCTATATCGGGGAATGTTATATCTGTATCTGCAGAGGGTGTAAATTATAATGATTTAGCCGTTGTAACATCCTCTCACGGCGAATCTCTGGCAAATGTTATTCGAATGAAAGGCAGCAGTGTTTCCCTTCAGGTTTTTTCCGGAGGACGTGGTGTATCAACAGGAGATGAAGTTAGATTTTTAGGTCATCCTATGCAGGTTTCCTTTTCAGAAAATCTTCTTGGACGGATATTCACAGGAAGTGGTGCTCCCAGGGATAATGGACCGGAGCTGACAGAAAATATGATTGATATTGGTGGACCATCAGTTAATCCGGCTAAAAGAATTATTCCAAGGAATATGATTCGTACAGGTATTCCTATGATTGACATTTTTAATTCACTGGTAGAATCTCAGAAATTGCCTATTTTTTCAGTTTCAGGTGAACCCTATAATGAACTCTTATCAAGAATTGCCATGCAGGCAGAGGTTGATATGATTATTTTAGGTGGAATGGGACTAAAATACGATGATTACCTTTCATTTAAAGAAACTCTCGAAGAGGGTGGCGCTATGAGCAGAACAATATTCTTTGTTCACACTGCTGCTGACCCTATTGTAGAGTGTCTTCTTGTACCGGATATGAGCCTTGCTGTTGCAGAAAAGTTTGCTTTGGAAGGAAAAAAAGTTCTGGTATTACTTACAGATATGACAAATTTTGCAGATGCAATGAAAGAAATTGCAATCACAATGGAGCAGGTACCATCAAACAGGGGTTATCCTGGGGATCTATACAGTCAGTTAGCATCAAGATATGAAAAAGCAGTCGACTTTGAAGGTGCCGGTTCAATTACTATTCTTGCTGTCACTACTATGCCGGGAGATGATGTAACCCACCCTGTACCGGATAATACAGGATATATAACCGAAGGTCAGTATTATCTGCGTAATGGTAGAATAGAACCTTTTGGTTCCTTATCCAGGCTAAAGCAAATGGTTAATGGAGATTCCCGGGAAGATCATAGATCACTTATGGATGGTATGATTAAGTTATACGCTGCATTCAAAGAATCACAGGAAAAAAAATCTATGGGTTTTAGAATGTCAGACTGGGATGATAAACTTCTTAAATACGGAGATCTGTTTGAAGCACAGATGATGGATCTTTCTGTAAACATTCCTCTTGAGGAAGCTCTTGATAGCGGATGGAATATTCTTGCAGAATCATTTACCAGGGAAGAAACCGGTTTAAGAACTGATCTTTTAAATAAATTCTGGCCAACAGAAAAGGAAAGTAGTTAGTTTATGGCTAATATCAAGCTTACTAAAAATGAGCTTAAATCTCAAAAAGACTCTTTAAAAAGATTCCAGAGGTATCTTCCAACATTAATTTTGAAAAAACAGCAACTTCAGATGGTAATACGTCAGGTTGAAGTTAAAATTAAGGAAGTTGAAAAACAAAGAGAGGATTTATACCACTTGCTTCAGGCCTGGATTTCCGTTTATGGAGAAAAGCTGGATTTAACTTCTCTCATAAAAATCAAGAGTATTATTAAAACCATTGGGAATATTGCAGGTGTTGATATTCCTGTTTTTAGTGAGTTAACTTTTGATAAAATTGAATATGATATATTTAATCTTCCTTTATGGATTGATAAGGGTCTTGTAGCTATTAAAGATATGGCTGCTTTCGATGCAGAGATAGAAGTTTTAAGAGAACAAATTAGACTCCTGGGTGATGAACTTAGAGTTACAACCCAAAGAGTAAATTTATTTGAAAAAGTAAAAATTCCTGACACTAAAGAAAATATCAGGAAAATACAGATTTACCTTGGGGATCAGCAAACAGCAGCTGTTGTCCGTGGTAAAATGGCTAAAAACAAGATTGTGAAGGTGTCTTAGAAATGATAGTACCAATGAAGAAAGTTTTTCTACTACTACTTGATTCAGATAAAAACAATGCCCTTAAACAACTCAAGGATATTGGAGCTGTTCATCTGGAAAGTATTACAGGATCAGGAGATAAATTATCTTATCTACAGTCTGAAAAAGATTTAATTTTCAGAAGCCTTTCAATGCTGCCTGATTCGAAGAAAAAAAAATTAAAAGATATATCTTATTCTAAAGATGAAACCATCGAGATAAGTAAAAGGATTATTGGTTTAACAGATGAGTTAAAATCTATATCCGATAGTATGTTAAATAATAAAAAAGAAATTGATCGAATAAAAATATGGGGAGATTTCAACCCCGATGATATAATTCTATTAAGAGAAAGCGGTGTAAATTTAAAGCTTTACGAAATTAAAAAAACTGACTTAAAGGAATTGCCGGATAATACTTCAATTTTTAAAATTGCAGCATTAAAATCAAATGGATATTATGTTGTAATAAGCGAATCATTTGACAATATGGAAGACTTTACAGAAGTGAAGTTACCGGAAATTGGTCTTAATGATATTTATAAACAATTAGAAATTAAACAAGCATCAAAAGAGAAAATATCAAATGAACTGGAAACCCTTTTAGATGCAAAACCCTCTTTACAAAATTTATTACAGGAATTTAATGATGAAATTGAGTTCGAGAATATTTATTCCGGACTTTCTGTAGATGGCTCTATTGCTTATTTACAGGGATTTATTCCTTCAGATAAATGTGATCTTTTAAAAGAGGTAGCTGCTTCTAATTCATGGGGGGTGATGCTCCAGGATCCGGAAGAGGATGATCATGTTCCTACTTTAATTAAAAATTCAAAAGCTGTAAGAATTATACAACCGGTTTTTGATTTTCTTGGAACTGTTCCGGGATACAGGGAAAAAGATATAAGCTTTTTCTTTTTGATCTTTTTCAGTGCTTTTTTTGCTATGATTATTGGTGATGGCGGATATGGGCTGATATTTTTGGGTATTTCATTATATGTTGGGTTTAAACTAAAAAAGAAATCAGGAATAATCCCTGATGGTATTAAATTATTAACCGAAATGAGTATACTTACCATAATTTGGGGTGCTATAACAGGGACATGGTTTGGTTCTATTGGTATTTCAAAAATACCATTTTTAAATATGATGATTATCGATAAAATAGCTTCTTTCAGTGTTGAACCGAATGCCAAATATATCAAACATCTTACTTTTATAATTGGAACTGTTCATCTAAGTATAGCCCATATTTGGAATTTTATTTCAATGCTGAAAAAGAAACCAATGATAAAAGCTTTTTCTCAATTGGGATGGCTGTCAATGGTTCTTGGTTTATATTTTTTAGTTCTTAATTTTGTTTTAAGTGCTGAAGAATTTCCTATGCCTCAATTTGCTGTGTATATGATTTTTGCCGGGCTAATTGCAGTAATTGTATTCAGTGAACAGGAAGGCAACTTTTTTAAGGGGTTATTAAAGGGAATTGCAGGTTTAATGCCTACTTTTCTTAATTCCATTTCTGCATTTTCTGATGTAATATCCTATATCCGTTTATTTGCTGTAGGGTTGGCAACTGTAGCTGTTGCAAGTAGTTTCAATTCAATGGCTTCAGGTTTGGGTACAGGAGTTGTGGGAATTATAGGTAGTATATTAATACTGGGTTTTGGTCATGCATTGAACCTGGCTATGGCCGCTTTATCGGTTGTTGTACATGGTGTAAGATTGAATGTACTGGAATTTTCCGGTCATTTAGGTATGGAATGGACAGGGGAAAATTATATCCCCTTCAAAAATAGAAAAGATTAGTAATTACATTAACAAGGAGATATGTGATGAGTTTTGGATTATTTGGAATTGGAGCAGCAATTGCTCTCGCAGCCTTTGGATCTGCTTTAGGTGCAGGTGCTGCAGGTATGTCAGCTATTGGTGCATGGAAAAAATGTTATGCACAGAATAGACCTGCTCCCTTTACATTAATAACGTTTGTTGGAGCTCCCCTGACTCAGACAATTTATGGGTATATTCTTATGAATACACTTTTAGCATCAACCTCCCCAGATTGGCTTATACTTGGAGCAGGAATCTTTGGTGGAGCTGCTATGGGTGCTTCTGCATTTATGCAGGGTAAAGCAGGTGCAGCTGCATCTGATGCGCTGGCAGAAACTGGTAAAGGNTTTGGTAACTATATAATGGTACTTGGTCTTGTCGAAACTGTAGCATTATTTGTTATGGTATTTTTAATGGGTGCTATGGCATAAGATTATTTTATTGGAAATGAAGACGTAATATTTTTTTTACGTCTTCATTTTATACTAAAAATGGAAAAAAAATCTGTAAAAATTGGTGATGTAATAGTTGGAGGTGGTTTTCCTTTAGCTATACAAACTATGTGGAAATCCCCACTAAACAATAATATTAAATCAATTCTCGAAGGGATAAATGAACTTGCTGATATTGGAGCAGATATAATTAGATTTGCTGTTCCTGATATAGATGATGCAGAGATTTTATCGGAAATTTCTAAAAAATCAAAAATACCTGTTGTAGCAGATATACATTTCGATTACAGGATTGCTTTAAAATGTATCCAGGGGGGAGTTCATAAAATAAGAATAAACCCTGGAAATATTGGNGCCTCATGGAAAGTNGAAGAAGTTGTCAAAGCTGCTTTAGATAGAAATGTTCCNATAAGAGTTGGTGTTAATGGTGGTTCCCTGCCATCTTCATTAAGAAACAGGGAGGATATTGCTGAAGCAATGGTCGAAGCTGCAGAAATGGAATTAAATGTTTTTGAAAAATTAAATTTTAAAGATGTGGTTTTTTCGCTTAAATCATCCGATATTGATAGCACTGTTATGGCAAATAGAATGTTTTCTAATACCTATTCTTATCCTCTGCACCTGGGGCTGACAGAAGCCGGGCCTCTTCTTCCTGGTGTAATAAAAAGTTCTATAGCTCTTAATTTACTAATTAAGGAAAGTATTGGAGATACTTTAAGGGTTTCTCTTTCAGATACAATGAGAAATGAAGTCTTGGCTGCCAGAGAAATTTTAAAAGCATCAGGAAAAGATTCATTAGGTGTTAATATAGTTTCCTGTCCAAGGTGTGGAAGAGCATCATTTAATACTCATGACTTTTTATTATCTGTAGAAGATAACTTACAACGGATAAAAAAGAATGTATCCATTGCTGTAATGGGATGTATTGTCAATGGACCTGGAGAAGCAAGGCATGCTGATCTGGGAATTACTGGTTCCGGTGATAATGTCGTTATTTTTAGAAAAGGTAATATAGTAAGAAAAGGACATTCAGATAATGCTGTTGAAATGTTTGTAGAAGAATTGGAGAAGATTTGAAAAATATTTTCATCATATTATTATTAATCTTTTTTTTATTTGGTTTTAACATTTATGCACAGGATATTGAGGAATTTAAAGATACTCCTCTATGGCTGAAAATTGATAATGCTATTCAGAAAGTTGAAACCAATGAAACTGGGGAAGCTCTATTTCAATTTAGAAAAATTCTTGAAAAATATCCGGGCAATCCAGAATCAGAAATGTGGATAGGAATTATTCTTAACCAGGAAAATGAATATGAACTTGCAATAGAAAATCTGGAACTGGCACTTGAACATAAAAAACAATTAGTTATTTTAGAAGATCAGTACCAAATTTTGTATAAATTAGCCGAAATATATTATAAGCTTGGTGATTACAATTCATATACAGATACATTAAAAAAAGTGATCGAGTATTCAGGTGAAGGAACTGAAACTGACAGATTAAAGCTTGTAATGATCGATACCCTTGAAAAAAGAGGTTATGATAAATTTATAGAACTTTATCGACCTATGAGTAAAATTTCCTTAAAAGCCTATAGTTTACTGGGTAAATATTATTATGATATCAATAACTGGAATCTTTCAATTGAATACTTACTACAGGCTACTGGAGCTATATTAAGTTCAACTATTGAAGAAATAAAAAATATTGATCCATATTATAATTTTCTGTTAGATGATAGTACTGATAAATCTTTGGAAAATGTTTTTAATCTTGTCAAAAAATATGCTGTATTAAAAAAATATTTTGAAGACACTTCTTTTTATGAATACTTCTATTACCTTGGGAATGCACTAAAAAATACAGGTAAAATAGAAAGCGGCTCCTATATTTTAGAAAAGTTATATTTAAGACCTGAATCAGGTAAATGGGGATCACTCTCCAACCCTTTTTAAAATATGACATCAATCAATACTATCATGTCCTTGATTAAACAGTGCCTTATTTTGAGCTTTAAATACAACATATATAAGAGAATATGGGTATAATTATAGACCAGTACAACTTGCGAATACTCATAAAATATCGTACCTTTCTCTAGTATGGATAAAATTATTATAAAAGGTGCCCGGGAACATAACCTTAAAAATATAACTATTGAGCTTCCCCGGGATAAGCTTATTGTAATTTCAGGTATAAGCGGATCAGGAAAATCTTCTTTGGCTTTTGATACAATATTTGCAGAGGGGCAAAGACGTTATGTAGAGTCTTTATCAGCCTATGCAAGGCAGTTCCTTGGAAGAATGGAAAAACCTGATGTTGATTATATTGAAGGGCTCTCTCCTGCAATTTCAATAGAACAGAAAACTACACATCGAAATCCAAGATCTACTGTGGGTACAGTAACGGAAATTTATGATTATTTTCGTTTATTATGGGCAAGAATCGGAAAAGCGCATTGTCCTGAATGCGGGAAACCAATAAAGGAACAGTCAATTGATCAAATTTTAGACACAATTATGGCTTTGTCTGAAGGAAGTCGGATAATGATTCTGGCACCTGTTGTACGTGGTAAAAAAGGAGAGCATCAGCAAATAATAACTGATGCCGGGAAATCCGGTTTTGCAAGAATTAGAATAGATGGAGAGATATACAATCTTGATGATACAATAAAACTTAAAAAGAATAATAAGCATAATATTGAAATTGTTATTTCAAGAGTAAAAATAGAAAAAGACAAAAGAAAAAGAATATCAGAATCTGTTGAAACCGCTTTGGAGATTTCGGATGGTTCTGTCGTAATTGTAGAATTTAATGATAAGAATCAAAAAGAATCTTTTTATTCAAAAAAGAATGCATGCTATGAATGCGGATTCAGTATGCCTGAACTACAACCAAGATTGTTTTCCTTTAATAATCCCTATGGTGCCTGTCCTGAATGTTCCGGATTGGGTAATACTTTAGAATTTGACCCTGATCTTGTTATCCCGGATAGAAGTTTGTCATTTAATCAGGGGGGGATAGCCACTGTTAATCCCAGTGCAGCCTGGCATAGAAGCTGGTTTGAATCCCTTTCGAAGCATTTTAATTTTAGTCTTGATACTCCTATCGAAAATCTTTCAAAAGATATAATAAATATAATTTTATATGGAACTGAAGAATCTATTGATGTTACTTATATAAATAAGGCTAAATCAGGTAAGTACGAATATTCTTCTAATTACAAGGGTGTTCTAAAGGATTTAAAACGAAGGTATCTTGAGACAAATTCCGACGGTGTTAAAGATTGGCTGGAAAAATATATGTCTCAAAAAGAATGTGAATTATGCGGAAGGTAAAAGATTAGGAAAAGAAAGTTTAGCAGTTACAGTTGGAGGTTTAAATATTTATGAAGTATCAGAATTAGATATTGAAGCTTCATTAAAATATTTCTCGAAACTGCAGTTAAATGAAACAGATAAATTTATTTCGGCTCAAATTATGAAAGAAATTCGGGAACGGCTGAAGTTTCTTCAAAGTGTAGGTTTAAATTATTTAACCCTACATAGAAAAGCTTCTACCTTATCCGGAGGTGAGGCTCAGCGAATAAGGCTTGCTACTCAAATTGGGTCTTCTTTAATGGGTGTTTTATATATACTGGATGAACCAACAATTGGCCTGCATCAGAGGGATAATCAAAGATTAATAGAAACCTTAAAGCATTTGAGGGACATCGGTAATACCCTGATAGTAGTGGAACACGATGAAATGACTCTTAGAACTGCAGATTATATTGTTGATCTTGGTCCAGGTGCAGGAATCCATGGAGGGCATGTAATTGGTCAGGGCAATTTAGAACAAATTTTAAAAAATAAAAAAAGCATAACAGGGCAGTACCTTAGTGGTAAAATTGTTATTCCTGAAAGAGAAGTAAGACGAGAAGGAAATGGGGAAAAAATTACAATTACAGGTGCAAAAGAACATAATCTAAAAAATATTTCTGTAGAATTCCCTCTTAATAAACTAATAGCAATAACAGGAGTTTCCGGTTCCGGAAAATCTACCTTATTAACAGATATTTTATATCCCAGTCTTGCAAATAATCTAAGCCGTACAAAAAGAAAAGTAGGTGCTTACGATTCAATATCGGGAATTGAGAATATAGATAAAATAATTAATATTGATCAAAGTGCTATTGGCAGAACTCCCAGGTCAAATCCTGCTACTTATGTTGGCTTGTTTACCCCTATTAGAGATCTTTTTGCGTCTTTACCCGAATCGAAAGCAAGAGGGTATAAGCCTGGAAGATTCTCTTTCAATGTAAAAGGCGGCAGGTGTGAAAATTGTCAGGGTGCAGGTACAAAAAAAATAGAAATGCATTTTTTGCCTGACGTATATATTACTTGTGATGTGTGTAAAGGTAAAAGATTCAACAATGATACTCTTGATATACGTTACAAAGGTAAAAATATTCATGATGTATTGGAGATGACTATAGAAGAAGCAGCTCTCTTTTTTGATAAAATACCTTCAATAAAGAATAAACTGGATACTTTAAATTCAGTAGGTCTCGATTATTTAAAACTGGGTCAATCAGCTTTAACTCTTTCAGGCGGAGAGGCACAAAGAGTTAANCTGAGNCTTGAATTGTCTAAAAGAAGTACAGGTAAAACATTTTATATACTCGATGAACCAACTACGGGNCTGCATTTTGTTGATGTAAAAAAACTAATGGAAGTACTTCATGAATTAGTTGATAAAGGTAATACCATTGCATTAATTGAACATAATCTGGATGTTATATGGCAGGCAGATTATATTATTGATTTAGGACCCGAGGGTGGAGCTCATGGTGGAAAGGTTATTGTTTCAGGAACTCCGGAACAAGTAGCTAATTGTAAAAATTCATATACAGGCCATTTTTTAAAAAGTGATAAATGTTAAAAAATATTGTTATCCTTAATATTTTTTGTGTATTAGTCATATTTGTGCAATCAGCTGTTTTTTCTCAGGAAGATACCCTGTTTGATGAAACTTTAGCTTTGGATATTGAAACTACTGATTATTATGATTTGGTTATTTGGGCAGATAATTTAGGTTTAGTCTCTTCCGGAAGTATTGATGATTTACGAAATAAGATATATTCACATTATAATTTGGAAACGTCTCTGGAAAATAATACCAAACAAAATGGAAGATCTATTATTATTGAATCTGCCAGAGAATTAAATTATAGTAAAAATATATTAATTGATCAAAATTATATTATTTTAGAGGGTAATGTTATTCTTGAAATGATTGATTATGATAATAATACTTCTCATAAAATAACAGCTGATAAAATTGAATTTAACCAATCAGAAAAAACTATTAGTGCTGTTGGCAACATAATATATGAAATTATCAGAGTTGATGAAAATGAATTTTTTTACGGAGACAGCCTGGTATTTGAGATTGATACCTGGGAAGGAGTTTTTTTCGAAGGAGTTAGCCAGACAAATCGTTTAGTCGAGAATAAAGAATTAAATAGTACAGAAAATATTGATTTCTTTTTTTCAGGTAAAAATATTTATCGTGGAACAGGGGATCGAATTGAATTAAATAAGGGAACTATAACCTCAAGTAAAAGTGAGGACCCTTATTACCGGATAGATGCAGAAAAAATATGGATATTAGCTCCCGGAGAATGGGCTATTAAAAATGCAGTTTTATTTGTTGGAAGAATCCCTGTCTTTTATTTTCCTTTCTTTTTTCTCCCTGGAGACGAACTTTTTTTCAATCCTGCTTTAGGTTATAAGGAAATAGAAGGATACTTTTTAAATACAACAACTTATCTTATTGGAGTGAAAGAGGAAACTTCAGAAGAAACTTTTTCTTTTCTAAAAAGCAGTAATGACCAAGGCACTCTTAAAAAAAAATATAGAGACGGTTTATTTTTAAGAGATGGAGAAGAAATTAAAAATGATGAATTATGGCCTTATTACAATGGATCATTTTTAAAATTATTTTTTGATTATTATACTCGCAAGGGTCTTTTTATGGGATTAGATGGTAATTTTATCTTTGACTCAATAGTTAAGAATATAAATATATTTACAGCTTTTTCTATAAGTAGATATTTATATTATGATACAGTATATAATACATATACCCCATTGAAACCTGATGAATCAGGAGTATATGTTTCAGATTACGAAGAAACATATTTTTTTAATTTTATGATACCATTCCGTTTTGCTGTAGATCTGAATCTATCAATGAAAGAAAGCTGGGGAAGCTTGAATATCGATCTGCCTGTTTATTCTGATACTAAGTTTAGATCAGATTTTATGAATCGTGAAGAAGGTATAAAATGGACTGAGCTAATTAGTACTGACCAAAAATTATCAGATATTACAGAATATGATATCCCTTCTCTTAACTGGTATGCTAATGCTTCTCTTAATCCTCAAGTTGAATTTTTATCACCTGTAGTAGAAAATCTAAATATTGATAAATTCAATATTCAATTAAACTGGTTAAGTTCAACTACAGACAACCAGCTTCCGTATTATTATCCATCAAGTTTTATATTTCCGGATATTTCAGGCAAAATATCCGGAACATTATTTGAAAGCAAAGAATTAAAATCAAATGANGTAATTAGTAATGAGGANTTCACTTTACTTAAAGACCCCTGGTCTGATAAAGATAAATCTTTGGAAATAAATGAAATTCCCGGTTTAATTGATATTCCTGAATTNATGGAATCTATTCCTGTAGAAATNAATAAAACTACTTCTATTTTTACAAACACATTAAAATATTCNATAAACCCTATTTTTTCAATTAATACAATATTTGGTTCAGAAATACCCAGTTCAGGACAAAATATAGATTTTAATTCGGATTATTCACTTTTGTCTCTGCAAACAACATCTTATATTGATTATTCTTTTAATGTTCATGATTCATTATTAAATTTCAGCAATATTTCAATTTTTTCTTCTAATTATAAAGAACATTTTGATTCTGACCTGGAAGATTCAATTTTAAGTTCTTATATTGCTCAAGATAAAAATACTACAAATTACAAGCTTACAGATAATATTACTATTACTAGTAAACCTTTTGAAAATAAAATCTTAAATGAATCAATTTTTTCCTATAGCATAAATACTACACTTTATAACAGATATTGGGATTCTNNCTCAGATGATTTTCTTAATAAATATATAGTTTGGAATAGTGATACTATAACAAGCCATAAAGCAAGTTTAGAATTAAAAATATTTGATTCTACAAATTACCAAACTTTTAAACTGGATACAGTTTTACCTCCTGGAAATATTGAATTATATCCGGAGATAATCTATTTATTTGGTAATTTTACAGGTGGTTTAAAAACAGAATTCCATTATATTAAGGGAACTTATAGTAACTATTGGTTATATAAACCTTATGAAGGTTACTTAAAGTTTGATTTCTTAGATAAGGATTTTATTAAACAATCGTTATCAATCGATTTTGAAGATATGGAGAATAGTTATAGCGAAAGTGAATTATTTATAGATAAAGCAAATTCTAACATTATTATTAAAGAAAATTTGATATTAAATATTGATAAAATGGATTTAAAAAAATCATCAACTGATCTTCAATTATGGTTTTTGTCTTTTAATTATTTAATGGAAGATATTGTCGGTTATAATTTTATAGTTCCTACTGGCTGGGAATCAGATGGTGAAAGCAAATTTCAACCTTCAAAAGCTTCTGCAGGAGTAAATTATTTGTATAATCCTGATCCATTATGGAAAAATCGTCTTCAAATAGCATTAAATGTTAACTCTTCATGGACTATGAATTTACAAAAATATACAGATACGGCATTTACCTTTGATTTAGATCTATCTTTTAGTATTGCTGAGTTTNTTGAATTATCTTTTAAATCNAAATCAGTNAATAGGGCNACTTACAGNTACTTACCAGGTAGTTCTTCTGAAATNGATCTTCCAGGATTAAATATATTTTCAGATTTATTAAAATCATTTAATTTCTTTAATAATCAGGATAGATTGGATTCAAATTTTAATTTAGAATCCATTGGAATAAGTGTAATACACCATCTACACGATTGGGATCTTAATGTTGAATATTCAGGAGAACCCATTTTAATTACTGAAGATACTCCCCCAGGATATCAATGGCAATCAAATTTCAGTATTTTTGTTACATGGAAACCAGTGCCTGAAATAAATAATTCTATAAACTATTCAGAGAATGACATTATTTTAAATTAAAAAGACTTGACGTTTTATTTAATTGCTAGATAATATCAAAATCATAAGGGGTAAAGTTGAGTCGTCAATGTATTGTTGTTATTGAAAATAGTAATTTACTGCAAAGTATTTGTGGAGCTAATGATATTAATCTGGCTGCTATTCAGAATTCTATGGGAATTGAAGTTTTTACTCATGGAAATGAATTAATTTTAAACTCCGTTGATATTATTATTCAGAAGAATTTTAAAGAATTAGTAGATAAACTTATTGAGCATTATAATATTGGACACATACCTGATCCCCAGTTAGTTTCGACTCTATATCGATCTATTATTACCAAAGATGAAAATACTACCGATTTATTAAAAGATTTACATATTTCTTTACCTAAAAGTTCAAAAGTTTTTCCCAGAAATCATAATCAGGCTTTATATATAGACGGAATGTTTAAAAAAGATATAATTTTTGCCATAGGACCTGCCGGAACAGGTAAAACGTATCTCGGAATTGCTCATGCCTTAAAAGAAATTCTTGAAAAGAAAAAAAGGAAACTTATTTTAACAAGACCTGTTGTTGAAGCCGGTGAAAGCCTTGGTTTTCTTCCTGGTGATTTAAACCAGAAAATAAGTCCTTATCTCAGGCCGTTATATGATGCTATAGATTCCTTAATCCCTTTTAACATAATCAAAAAACTGGAAGAAAATAGAGTTATTGAAATTGCACCACTTGCTTATATGAGAGGAAGAAGCCTGAAAAATAGCTATATTCTTCTTGATGAAGCCCAAAATACAACAAAGGAACAGATGAAAATGTTTCTGACAAGAATAGGTGAAGGATCCAAAGCAATAATAACAGGTGATATTACTCAAATAGATCTGCCTTCCAGGAAAATATCAGGATTAGTGCATAGTTTAGAAATCTTGAAGGATTTGGAAGATATTCACTTTTCATTTTTTAGTGCTCAGGATATTGTTAGGAGCCCACTGGTAAAAGCTATTGTAAATGCTTATGAACAGGAAGGTAGAGAGTAGTGTTAATAGAATGAAAATTAAGGAATACTTAATACGTGAAAATAGACAAATAACTGTAACTCTACTAATTTCCTTTTTTGTAGTTTTTACAATAATTATAATTTCAAGTCATTTTAGTACATTTTTTACACAATTCAGGCTTTCAGGGTTTGAAGTAGGTATGGTTGCACCCAGAAATCTTATTGCAGATCATAAATATAGTTATATTGATAAAAATGCAAGTAAAATAAGAATAGACAATGAACTTGCATTGGTTTTCCCCATATTCGAGATGGATAATGAAAAAACAAAATCTCTAATAGATGATTTTTCTTTATTTACCCGGAAATATTTAAAATATTACGATTCACCATCTTTGAAACTTAAATTAGAAATTCAATCTAAGTATACAGATGTTTTTAGCATAGAAGAAATTAATTTCTTATTGGATGATGTTGATCCATACATTGCTATTCCCCAAAGTTCTGAATTAATAGAAAATATTTTAGAAAAAGGTGTATTTGAAAGGACTGATAAACTTAATTATAGTGATTTCTCAAAAATACAATTGTGGCAATGGGTAAAAGGGCATAAAATTTTCAACATTGTCGATTCTGAAAATTTGATTACCCTGGATGGGATTGATAAAATAATTGAATCCGGATTATCACTAAAAACATTACCTGATACAGAAAAATCCGCTATCAAAATAATTGCAATTTCATTTATTCAGGAAAATATATTTTTCAATGAAATACAAACACAACTTAGATATGATGAAATAAGAAAAGAAATAGAACCTGTTCTCGAAGAAATAAATCCAGGGGATTATATTATTAAACGTGGATATATAATAACTGCTAATGATATGGAAAAAGCCCTGGCAATGAATAAAAAAAATAAAAAAATCAGTATTATTCAAATTGTTTCAAGTTTTTTCTTTCTTTTACTTTTATATATTTTTGCTGTTCTTATGTTTAAACCATTGTTTTCCGGGAAAAAAAGAAAATATCAATATATTTATTTATTGAATTCTATTTTTATAGTATTTGTACTCTACAGTGCAGTAATTCTTCAATTCAACTTTACAGAAGGTTATAATCTTTCTCTTTTTTTACCTACTGCACTTTTTGGTATGATGATTGTAATATTAATAGGTTTTGAGGAAAGTATATTAAGTGTAATGATCCTGTCAATTTCACTATTTTTATTTCAGGGAACCAATGTATATGTTTTTATATTTTCATTTATAACAGGAATATCATCTTCTTTTCTAATGAAAGGTGTAATAAAAAGAATCGATTTGTTAAAACCAGCCATTTTTCTTGCAGGTATAAATATAATAGTTCTTTTAATTGGTTTTCCCCAATACGATGATATTAATCGCCTTTTTATTGTAGTTATATATGCAATTCTAAATGCATTTATTTCCAGTATTTTAAATTTAACGTTAATACCCGTTTTTGAACATCTGCTTAATATCCCGACAGTTTTTAAATTAATGGAGCTCTCTGATATGAATTCTCCAATATTTCGCAAGATGGTTACAATGGCTCCAGGGACTTATGGTCATTCAATGGCAGTTGCAAATCTTGCAGATGCTGCTTGCAGAGATATAAAAGCTAACCCTATACTTGCACGGGTAGGTGCATATTATCATGATTTAGGTAAACTCGATCAACCGGAGTATTTTATTGAAAATCAGACTGATGCAAATAAACATGATATGTTAAATCCCAGCTTGTCAGTTGCGGTTATAAAATCACATGTTAAAGTCGGGATAGAAAGAGCCAAGGAAATGGGTTTACCTTTTGAAGTGATTGATATTATAGCACAACACCATGGTAGCGGTTTAATAGGATATTTTTATATTGAGGCAATTAATAAAGAAGGGAATAAGAAGAATATCCAACGGGAAGACTATTCTTATACAGGCATACCTCCGGAATCCAAAGAAGCAGCTGTTGTAATGTTAGCTGATACTGTTGAAGCAGCTTCCAGAGTATTAAAAAATCCAACAATTTTAAAATTAGAAAAATTTATCTGGAAATTAATAATGGAAAAAATTGATAGTGGTCAAATGTCAAATACAACACTGACAATGAATGATATGCTGATAATTAAAAAGAGTTTTGTTAATATATTATCAGGGTATTTCCATACAAGAATTGAATATCCCAAGATTAAGCGGAAAAATGCATGAATATAATTGAAGTAAATTACATAAATATTACTGGAGTTGAAATTACCAATAATACAGTAAATTTCTGTAAAATGGTTTTATCAGAGTTAAATATAATAAACTGGGAAATATCAATACTAATATGTGATGATCAGTATATTAAAAATCTCAACAAAAATTACAGATCAAAGGATGAACCTACAGATGTATTATCTTTTAATCAGGATCTGATCCCTGTGGATGATATTATTTATGCAGGTGATATAGTTATTTCCTTAGAAACTGTTAAACTTCATTCCCAATCTTTTAGTGTTTCATTGGATGAAGAATTGAAAAGGGTTATTATTCATGGTATTCTTCATCTTTACGGATTAGATCATTTGACAAATGAAAAAAATGAAAGCATGCTTAAGTTACAGGAGAGTATTTTAAAAAATGTTTCAGGAGAGAAATTACTTTGAGTCAAAATAGTTTTTTAAATAAAATGTTTGGAAAATCAAGTGAAAAGAATAATAAAAATCTTGAAATATTTGATTATGATACAAGAGACATGATTAAGGGTATCGTTGAGTTATCTGAAACAGCCGTAAAAGAAGTAATGGTACCAAGAATTGATGTAGTTTTCCTTTCAAAAGATGTTGAACTATCTGAAATGTTTAAGATCATAATTGATTGTGGTCATTCACGATTCCCGGTGTATGAAGAAACAATTGATAATGTAATTGGTATCTTATATGCAAAAGATCTTCTTAAATATTTGACTGACAGTAAAGATATAGAAATAGAAAAAATATTACGTAAACCGTATTTTATCCCTGAAAGCAAGCGTTTGGATACACTCCTGCGTGAATTTAAAAGACGTCATGTTCACATAGCAGTATCTGTTGATGAATATGGAGGAGTATCAGGGATTGTTTGTCTTGAAGATATTATCGAAGAAATTGTTGGTGATATACAGGATGAATTTGATAATGAAGTTGAAGATATTCTTAAAATCGATGACAATTCATTTTTATGTGATGGAAGAGTTGATATAGAAGATCTGAATGAAGAACTAAAATTAAATATTCCAGAAGATGATTTTGATTCTTTAGGTGGATTTGTTTTCGATCTGTTTGGGAAAATACCAGTAAAGTTTGAAAAAATTACTTATAATAATATTGAATTTATTATTCAGGAAATGAACGGACATAAAATTGAGACTATAAAAATTGTGTTAAAGGCAGAAGATTGAATAAAATAATAAGTATTGTACTTTTTTTTATTTCATTTATGATTAGTGCAGAAACATTTTCTACAATTGATATGCAGAAAGCTGCAGAAACAGCTCTTCAGGAAAATAAAATTTATAATTCAATTGCTTTATTTAAACAAATAATAGAAACCAATCCTACATACTTTGATGCACAACTGGGTATATCACAGGCATACTTCTTATTAGGTGAATATCAGGAAGCTTCATTACATATTAGTAAAGCAATCTATTTAAATAATAATTCAATTTCTGCAAGAATTCTTTATGCAAGGATTCTTACAGGTAAAGGTGATTATCAGCAAGCCAGAACATTTTACAATACTATTCTGGAAGAACAAAAAAATAATATAGATGCAATGCTTGGTTTGGCAGAACTGGAGGTTGCAGAAGGTAATATTTTAATAGCTATTGATTTATATCATCTATCCCTTTTAAAATTTCCAGATAATAGAAAAGCCCTGATTTCATCTATTATTTTGTATGACAGCCTCAAGAAGAATGAAATCTCACAAAAATATGTTGATCAGGTTTTATCTGTCTATCCTGAAAATCCTTATGTTAATTATATTGCTGGAAAGCATTATTTTGAAACTTCAAATCTTGATTCAGCTCTTGTTTATACAAGTAGATCCTATGATATTAATTCTGAGAATTTAGAAGTAATTTATCTTTTAAGTCTTATCCACATATCTCTGGGAAATTACAGTACAGCTATTAATCTAATCGAGGATTCCATAAGTAAATATAGAAATAATTCTGATATCTGGTATCTTCTTGGAGAATTGAATTTAAAAATAAATAATAGTGACAAAGCAATTTATTGTTTTGCAACTTCTATTGAATATTCAGAAAATAATGAACTCCCGGAATTAGCTCTTGAAAATGCTTTAATACTGTACAAGCCAATTAATGATCCTGTACGAAAAAAATATGCAAAGTATCATTTTCAAAATGGAATTGATCTTATTAACAAAAATCTTTCAATTCAGGCTAGAAATGAATTTCGGCGGGGACTTCAACTGGACCCTCACTCTATTGAAGGACAAATTTTATATTCAAATTTAATAAAAACTAATGGTTATTTTAATAAATATATTTCGATACTGGAAAACATTGTTAAGGAAAAACCGGATGATATAGATCTGAGTGATCAACTTGAAATATATAATAGTATTATATCTGATACCGTTTCAGAACAATGGGGAATAGATCAATTTCTAATTGAGGTTCCCAGATATAATATTGATATTTTTCTAAATGAATTTAGTGTTCCTTTAAATTCTTTCAACGAAGGGTCTTATATTGGTTCATTTTTAATTCATTCTTTTCATGGTTATGAGAACATTAATGCAAAATTTTATGACTCCCCTGCAAATTTCAATGAAGCCTTTAATATTGCGAGGGAAAGTGATAGTGATTATTTTTTTATATTTGATTTTATTGATACAGATCGATCTTTCTCTATAGTTGCCAATATGTATCATTCCGGAACGGGTTCACTCCTCACAAAAATACCAATTTTTAAAACTGGTAATAGTCAAATAGTTTTATCTCTTCATAAATTAACAAGAATTATCAGTGAAAGTCTCCCAAAGTGGGGCAATATTATTGATAGAAAATTTAATCGTATTTTAATGAATATTGGGAATATACAAGGAACAAGTGTTGGTGATATCTTTTATATATTGCGAAAAGAAGATCTTAGCTATAAAAAAGATAGTATTGGTTTTAATTTTGATTCAAATTTACTCCTGGGTGAAGTAGTTGTCACAAAAACAGATGATCTAGTATCTGAGGGAGTTTTAACGAAATATAATTTTTTTGACCTCGTTAATCCTGGTGATTATCTAATAAAAAAAACAGAAACAATGGTTATCCCTGAAGTTAAAGAAATTAAAGATAAACAGGGAATACCCAAGGATTTATATAAATCAATACTCAGTATCCCCTGATTTATTGACATTCTCCATTACTTCAGCATATATTACACATAAATGTTTAATTATAACATGGAGGAAATATGAAAATAGCAATAAATGGTTTTGGAAGAATTGGTAGAAGTGTTTTTAAAGTAGCGTTTGAGAAAGAAGGTGTAGATATTGTTGCAATAAATGATATTACAGACCCAAAAACTTTAGCACATCTTTTAAAATATGATTCAAATTATGGAGTACTTAAACATTCAGTAGAGGTTAAAGAAAACTCAATTGTTGTTGGTGGAAAAGAAATAAAAGTTTATGCAGAACGGGAACCTAAAAACCTTCCCTGGAAAGATCTTGGAGTTGATGTTGCAATTGAATCAACTGGTATTTTCCGTACAGCCAGTGGTCCTAAGGGTGGTTATAAAGATCATATAACAGCTGGAGCTAAAAAAGTAATACTGACAGTTCCTGCTAAAGATCAGGTTGATAAAACAATCGTTCTTGGTGTAAATGATGATTCTTATGAATCCGGAGATATTGCCGTTTCCAATGCTTCATGTACAACAAACTGTCTTGCTCCTGTAGCAAAAGTACTTCAGGATAATTTTGGTGTTATAGAAGGTCTAATGACTACTGTACATGCATATACAAGTGATCAGAGTCTCCATGATTCACCTCATGCAGATCTTAGAAGAGCAAGAGCAGGTGCTGTTTCAATCATACCTACTACCACTGGAGCAGCTGCAGCAGTTGGACTTGTAATTCCTGAACTTAATGGTAAATTAAATGGTATGGCTTTAAGGGTTCCTACACCTACCGGATCTTTAGTTGATCTTACTGTAAGACTTGAAAAAGATCCTACAGTCGAAGAACTTAATGCTGCTGTAAAAGCGGCTGCTGAAGGACCTATGAAAGGATATCTTGAATATACAGAAGATCCTATAGTTTCTATTGATATAGTTCAGAATCCTCATTCATCAATTTTTGATTCTTTATCTACAATGAAAATTGGGAAAGGCTTTTTTAAAGTATTATCCTGGTATGATAATGAATGGGGTTATTCAAACAGAGTTGTTGATTTAGCTGTTAAAATTTCAAAATAGGAATTATTATATGAAAATCATTACTGTAAGAGATCTTGATCTAAAAGGTAAAAGATGTCTTGTCCGTGTAGATTTTAATGTTCCTTTAAAAGATGGCATTATAACTGATGACACCCGTATAAAAGCAGCATTGGAAACTTTAAATTATATATTGGATCAGGATGGCTCGTCACTTGTAGTGATGAGCCACCTTGGCAGACCAAAGGGCGAAGTTAAAAAAGAGTTTTCACTGTCCCATGTAAAAAACAGACTTTCTGAACTTCTAAATAGAGAAGTTAAAATGGCGAGTGATTGTATTGGTGAAGACGTATCAAATCAGATTAAAGCACTTAAGTCTGGTGAAGTACTTCTTTTGGAGAATCTCAGGTTTCATAAAGAAGAAACATTAAATGATCCGGATTTTGCTAAAAGTTTAGCAGCAAATGGTGATGTTTATATTAACGATGCATTTGGAACTGCTCACAGAGCTCATGCTTCTACTGAAGGGGTTTCTCATTACCTTCCTTCTGCTGCCGGATTTTTAATTGAGAAGGAAGTTAATTTCTTTGAACCACTTGTGACTAATCCTGATAAACCTTTTGTTGCCATTATTGGTGGAGCAAAAGTATCATCAAAAATTAGTGTTCTTGAATCATTACTCAAAAACTGCAGTACATTAATAATCGGTGGTGGAATGGCTTATACTTTTTTAAAGGCTCAGGGCTTTAGTATAGGTAATTCATTAGTTGAAGAAGATTTTATTGATACTGCTAAAAACTTAATAAAGAGTGCAAAAGAAAAAGGTGTAAAAATACTTTTACCCATTGATCACCTGGCAGCTTCGGAATTTTCTGAAAATGCAGAAGTTATTAAAGTTGAAAACACAGATATACCAGACGGTTTAATTGGTATGGATATAGGCAAAAAAACTTTGGAATCATATACACAGGTAATTAAAAGTTCTAAATCACTGGTTTGGAATGGTCCACTTGGTGTGTTTGAGTTCTCCAATTTTGCAAAAGGAACTTTGACAGTTGCAGAATTAGTTGCAGCTTGTGATGGTACTACAGTTGTGGGTGGAGGTGACTCTGTTGCAGCTGTTAATAAGTTTGGATTTGCAGATAGAATAGATCATGTTTCAACTGGCGGAGGTGCTTCATTGGAATACCTTGAGGGTAAAATATTACCTGGAATTGCAGCGTTAAAGGAGAAATAAATGCGTAGATCATATATGGCTGGAAACTGGAAAATGAACTATACAAAAAAAGAGGCTTTATCACTTGTAAAGGAGCTTCTGGAAAATGGTAGTTTTAAAAATAAAATTCTTATAGCACCACCATTTACAGTATTGGAATCTGTAGCTGAAGCAGTTAAAGGATCTGAATTAATTCTTGGTGCACAGAATATGTCAACTGATGAATCAGGGGCTCATACTGGCGAAATATCTCCTTTAATGTTAAAGGATATAGGTGTAGAAGCTGTTATACTGGGACATTCAGAAAGACGATCCATTTATGGTGAAACTGATGAAATTATAAATAAGAAAGTTCATTTGGCTTTAAAGCATAATTTGGAAGTTATATTCTGTGTAGGTGAAACACTTAATGAAAGGGAAGCCGGTTTAGCAGAGAATATAGTAAAGAATCAGGTAATTAATGGCTTAAAAGAGATTAGTGAAGAACAGCTTGGATCTATTACTATTGCATATGAACCAGTTTGGGCTATAGGTACAGGTAAAACTTCCAGCCCTGAAGATGCTGATGAAATACATAGTGTGATCCGGAAAGAAATATCATCATTATACAGTAATGATGCATCTGAAAAGGTGATTATACAGTATGGTGGTTCAGTTAAGCCGTCAAATGTCAAAGAATTGATGGCTAAACCCAATATAGATGGAGCCCTTGTTGGCGGTGCTGCTCTTAAGGCAGAAACTTTTATTCCTATAATGGAATATAATAAATAGTTTATTCAGTGGAGAAAAATTAATGGCAATAATAGGAACATTACTTTTAGTAATATTCGTAATCAGTGCAATTTTGCTCATAATAATTGTTATGTTGCAGGATGATCAGGGTGAAGGTCTTGGAGGAATATTTGGTGGAGGAAGTAATGCTTCTTTCGGTTCAAGATCTGGAAATATTTTAACTAAAGCAACATCAATCATAGGGGCTATTTTTATTTTAAGTTCATTAGGCAATGCCTGGGTTAATCGCACAACAACAAGTGGTGATGTACTTGGCGTAGCTCGAGAACAAATAGTCGATAATACTACAGAGTGGTGGAATACTACGACAGATCTTGATGGTACAAGCTCAACAGAATAAACCATATGAGGTTATTATGAGAGTATGCATTGTTTATTTTACAAGTTCGAATAGTAAAAAACTTTTTAGTATAGTTAATTCACTTTCCGAAGGAATAGGTAAACAGGGACACCAGGTTGACATTATAAATGGAAACCTGGATATTAATTCAAAATTAACTATTTATAATTATGTTGCTATTGGAGTTGAAGGTACTAATTTTCTGGGTGGTAAAATACCTTTGAAAGTTTCAACATTTTTAAGTAATTCAGGGTTCTTAAGGGGTAAAAGATCTTATGCTTTTACATTACGGAAAAGTTTAAGACCTCAAAAAAACCTAAGTAAACTTATGTTTTCGATGGAACACGAAGGCTTGTACTTAAAAAAATCAGATATAATATCATCATCGGAAGAAGCCAAAAGTATAGGTAAGAGATTGCATATTTCCTGATTATTTCAGATTCTTTGGAGTATTTTATGAAAAGATTAATAATTTTACTAATAACTCTATTTGTTGTTGTAAATACTTATGCTGATTTATTAAGTGAACCTTTGGCTTCAGTTAATCTTATACATCCGGTAATGATAACTTCTCTTGAAGTAGATCAAAAAATTGAACTTTATAAAAAGCAACTGACTAATAGTGGTATGCCTATGCAAAATATTAGTCGAAAAGAAATGCTTGATTCATTAATATCTTCAATTTTAATTTCTCAGGCAGCTGAGAAAGAAGGTATTGTTGTATCTGATATAGATATAAATAGAGTAATACAGGCACAAAAAAAAAGTGCAGAAGGTCAAATTAGACAAAAAATTAACGATGAACAGTTTAAACAATTAATTATTAGTCAAACTGCTTCGTCATGGGATGTCTATTTAACTGGAATTAAAGATCAGCTTTTGCAGCAAAGTTATATTACACAAAATAAAAAATCATTATTTGAAAGTATTACAATTCCGGATAATGAAGAAATAGAAAATAAGTATAATGAAAACTTACAATATTTTTTTAATCCTGAATATGTAAGAGTAAGTATGATATTTATTCCAGTACTAAATAAAACTATTGAAAAAAATAACAATGCGAAATCAAAACTTGAAAAAGCTTTCCTTGAATTGAAAAATGGAAGTATTGGTTTTGATGATGCTGTGTTAAAATACTCAGAAGAAGAAAGTATTAAATATAGAGGCGGGGATATTGGTTATATAGGAAGAGATAATCAGAATCTAAAACAACAGCTTGGAGAATTATTTTTTAATAGATTATTTAAACTTTCTGTAAATGAAATATCTGGAGTTTTAGAATCTAATACAGGTTTTCATATTGTTAAAATTACTGAAAAAATAGAACCTAGATTATTATCATTAAATGATAAAATCACTCCTGATAATTCATTATTAGTAAAAGATTATATTCGTGATGGGATTATTCAGGAAAAGCAGCAAATAGCTTTATCAAAAGCTATAAAAGAAATTAATATCGAATTAAGAAATCAGGCAGAAATAATTTACTTTTAATAGGAATAATATGAGTTCACGAAGGAAAGGGCGTATTTTAGCTTTTCAGACATTGTTTAGTAAAGATTTTAATAATAACAGTATAGAAGAATTAATTAAATTTAATTGGATGGATGAATCTAAGCTTGAAAATTTTGACAATGAAACTTTAAATTTTGCAAAATTATTAGTAACCGGAACTATTGAAAATTTGGAAGTAATAGATTTATCTATAAAAAAGCAATTAAAAAGCTGGGATTTTAATAGAATTGTAAAAGTTGAACTGGCAATTTTACGATTAAGTGTTTATTCATTACTGTATCAAAAGGATATACCCAGTACAGTAACAATTAATGAGGCTGTCGACATAGCAAAAGATTATGGCAGTGATGATGCTTTTCGTTTTATTAATGGTATTTTAGATGGAATAAAAAAATCTAAAAAGAATGAAAATTAAATCAATTATCCTTAGTATAGTTGTTTTAATTTGTTTAATTAGTTCATATTTTATCGTAAATTTATTTTTAGATAAAAATAAAAAATTAAAGTTTGAAAATTATGTTTTAGATATAGATTCACTAATTAAATCGGAATCATTCTTCGAGGTAGATTCATTAATTTCATCAGGAGAATCATTGTTATATGATTCATTATCTTATAAACGTCTATTAAAACGTTTATATCTGTTAAAAAAATGGGATTACTTAATTTTGTTAGCAGAAAAAGCTAATACAAAATTTCCTTCAGATAAACAAATTTTATCAATATATATATATTCTTTAATAAAATTAAAAGAAAATGAAAAAGCTTTTGAAATTATTGAGAATACCAAAAAAATAATCATTCCAGAATACCTTAAATTAGAAACTAATATACTTTTAGATAAATCCAGTTTGGAAGATAATATTTTTTATCAGATTATGGAAAATGATAGTACTTATTTATATAGCAAACTATTTGAAATAACTAATGATAATAATTTTCTAATAAATAAAGTCCTGCTCGATTTAAAAGCTGGTAAATATGATGAAGCAGAAAAAACATTAAGTAATACAAATATATCTGATTTTAATGTTAATAAATTATCTTTATTAACATTATATAGTAACCAAAAATATGACAAAGTCCTGAATCTATTATTAACTTATGATTATAAATTTTCTGATGAGGATTTAAAGCTTATATATATAGATATAAGCTTTAAACAAAAATTATATGTTAAAGCATTTAATTTAATAGAAAAATTTCTATATTTTTATCCGGATTATTCTCCTGACCCTTATATTAATTTAATTCATCTTAAAAATTTTTTGGATATAAATAATATGGATAGCTATATAAAATCTGCTTTACTGTATTTCCCAACAAACCCAAAATTATTATATACAGTTGTAGATTTTTATAAAAATAATAATAATGAAGAAGAAGCTATAGCACTTATTAAAAAGTACCTTAATAATAAAGTTAATAATAAAGAAATTGAAATTATTCTCAAACAGTTAAAAGGAACAGATAATCCTGATACATTTATAAATAATTTATACGAATTTGTTAACTTACATCCCTCTAATACTATTACTTCAAGATATCTTGCATGGAATTTATTTGAGAGTAATGAATTTATTAAACTTAAAGATTTCCTTAATAATTTTGATACTGCTTGGGCCTTATTTTTCAATGCATTAATTTCTGTAAATAAAAGTGATAGTTTAACTGCAGTTGATCAATTTCAAAATTCATTTGAAATTGAAAAGAATTGGGAATCCATTTTTAACCAGGGTGTAATTTACGAATATAATAAAAATTATCANAATGCAATTGAATTTTATCAAAATGCTGAAAATCTAATTGTAAACTCTCCGGAAAATTACAAAATTAAATCANTAATAAGAACTAATTTGGCATATTTATATTATGATATTAANGAATATGATTATGCTTACAGACAAATAACAAATGCTATCGATCAGGATGAAAATAATCTAAAGGCTCATCTTTTATTAAAAAAACTTGAATCAAGTATTTTTTAATGCTAATTTAGTGTATTATCTAAGGATAATTAGGAGATTTAATGATAAAGTTAAAATCAATAAATGAAATAAATGGGATAAGAGAATCCTGTAAATTTCTTGCTGAAACACATGTTGAACTTTCAAAACTCGTTGAAGTTGGTATAAGTACCCTTGAATTAGATAAATATGCAAGAAACTATATTGAACAAAGAGGCGGAACCCCTGCATTCCTTGGATATATGGGTTATCCTGCATCTTTGTGTACATCCTTAAATGAAGTAGTTATTCATGGAATACCTTCAAAAAGAAAACTAAAAGAGGGTGATATCATAAGCCTGGATTTAGGAATAGATTTAAAAGGGTTTTTTAGTGATGCTGCTATAACATTACCAGTGGGAAAAATTACAAAAGAAGCAGAAGATTTAATAAGAGTTACAAAAGAATCTCTTTATTTAGGAATTGAACAGGCAATTATGGGTAACCGTGTTCATGATATTTCAAGAGCAGTATACAAACATGCTAAAAAATATAATTATGGAGTGGTAAGAGATTTTTGTGGACATGGAGTTGGGTTTAGCCCTCATGAATCTCCACAGGTTCCAAATTATGTAGGATCAGGTGCAAATCCAAGACTAAAAAAAGGATTGGTAATAGCAATAGAACCTATGATAAATTTAGGAGTTGATGATGTTAGGGTTCTTGATGATGATTGGACAGTTTTGACTATGGATAAAAAGATTTCAGCACATTGGGAACATACTGTAGCTATTTTTGAAGATCATACAGAGATTCTTACAACATTAGATTAATATAAGAGGATATTTTTATGACAAAAGATTTTATTTCATATAATACTGTCAGAGATAATGCCTTAAAGCTTGCAAATGAAATTCATTCAGATGGTTTTGTTCCTGATGTGATCTATGTTCTTTTAAGAGGTGGTGCTTATCTTGGGAATGTATTTAGTGAATATTTTAAAATTGTTAAAGGCAATGAACGTCCTGTTTTTTATGCAGCAGTTGTTGCACGTTCATATACAAATATTAGAGAACAATCATCTGTTATGATTGACGGATGGACTTATAATCCTGAATTCCTAAGAAATGGAGACAAAGTATTACTTGTTGATGATATATATGATTCCGGAAGAACAATAAATCATCTTGGAGAAGTGATAATAAATCATGGTATACCCAGAGAGGATTTAAAAATTGCAGTACATGATTATAAAGATTTACGTTATAAAGACGAGAAATTACCATTGATTCCAGATTATTCCTGTAGAACTCATATTATAAATAAACCGGATGATGATGTTTGGATTCATTATATGAGTCATGAATTAGTAGGCCTTGCAGATCATGAACTAAAAGAATACTACAAAGATAGCCCTGAATTAGTTGATATTATAAAAAAACAAATGTTATGAAAATAAAGTTTTCACTATTTTTATTTTTATTTTGTATTTCTTTTTTTCCTCTTTACAGTTTAGAACGCATTATTACTCCTTCATTTGAATCAGGTGTTTTTAATAATGATAAAGAATTATCATTTGATAATTCTTTAGGGATTGATATATTTTTTTACTTTAATGATAGTTTAGACAAAACCCCTGTAAAATATCAATATCCAATAAGTCTTACTGCGATGGAAGGTGAATACCGCAGCTACAGTCTTAGCGTATTTGCAATTGATGGCGATGCAGTACTTGAGCAAAAAGATTTTAAGTTTGTTATTGATAAAGACTTGCCTTCAAAGGCTGTATTGGATTCAAGTGATGGAATTTATAATGATACTTTAAAGTTAAAATTTAAAGAAAGTGAAGATTCTATATATTATACAATTCATTCAGATAATTCTCATAACTACAAGTTATGGGAGGGTGAAATAATTACCATATCCCAAAAAAAAGATCTGAACACTGAATTTATAAAAAGTTATACTGAAGATTTAGCAGGCAATAGAACTAATGTCAGTGTTAATAAGTTCATTATACTACCAAAAGAAAATATAATTGATACAATAAATATTAAGAGTCCTGTTGAAGGTAGTTTTTTAAATAGTCAATTACTTTATATTGATAGCACAGGATTTAAATGGATTAGGTATTCTTTTAATGATGTTGACCCTGTTCTTCGGGGAACAACCTATACCAATCCTGTTTTATTAAAAACAATAGGTGACTTTAAGCTCAAAATTGCCGCTTTACCATTAAATTCTGAAGAAATACTTAGAAAAGACGTTAAATTCTCTATTATAGCTAATGATAATATTATTCTTAATAACAATAGTGGTCTATATTCAGAAGAATTAAACCTGAAGTTTATTAATAATACAATGTTTTATAATTTAGAAGACAGAAAAATACAAAACAATGATCCGTTGTTGCCTGATAGTCTAAGCATTATGCCGGTTCCTGGAGTTATTAAATACAGGACAGTTAGAATTGGTAACCAAAAAGATTTTAGTGAGTATAGATATTTATATGTTCTTGATAAAAAAATCCCTGCTGCTCCAATTATTTCTTTAACACCTGATCAGCCTGTTGCTGCAAATACAGAAGTAAGAATACTTGGTGTAGCTGGAACGGATGTATTCTATACTACTGATGGCTCAACACCTGACAGGTATTCAAATTATTATAATAAGCCATTTATTATGAGACTCCCAAATGGTCTTAACTCAGGTTCAATGATTATTAAAGCTATTTCTTATTTTAATAATAAATCTTCAAGTCAAATTACTACAAAACTTTTAACTTATGATATAAAAAAACCAGAATCACCTGACATAAAAGTTTTATACGCAAATCTCAGACAAGTTGAATTTACTATTTCAAATAAAGCTGCAAATAGAATTATATATACTGTTAGTTATAATGGCCAAATACCTGAAGATCCTGTTTTTACATCATTTACAGGTAATGAAAATATGTTTTTATCTCTTCCATATGGTGTTGAGCAAAATGTTCTAATTAAAGTTGCTTTAATTGATAAAGCTGGTAATATTTCTGATCCAGTAGTAATGGAATTATTACACTCTGATACTATCCCTCCTAAAGAACCGGAGATTTTATATTCAGAAGGTACAATAACCATTTCAGGAACAGATAATATCTATTATAGAATTATAAATAATCTGAAGATAAATCCTGAAATATTTGTTTTATATGAAAAACCAATTTTAATAGATTTAAATAACGAAGTTTTTAATAATTTTAAAATTGAAAGCTATTGTGTTGATAAAAAAGGTAATAAAAGTAATTTAAAAATATCAAATGACATAATAATTGATAATAGAATACCAGTTTTTCCAGAATTTAGTGGAATACAGAATAATGGTATTTATAATAAGCCCCTAAGTTTACGTTTTCATTCATCTGATGATATTAATGTATACTATTCTGTAAGCCAGGGTTCTAATACTCCCATAGAACCAATTCTTTCTAAAGCAAATTTGGTTAATGATTTTATTTATTTTGATTGTCCGGTAAATGAATCCCGTATTTATACATTAAAAATGATTGCGGCTTATGGAGAAGATAGGCTCTCTACATTACCTGTTACATTATCATTTCAAATTGATAGAATAGCTCCCCGTGCACCTGTAATTTCTTCAATAATTAATGGGGGAATTTATAATGATGATGTAAAAATAGCTTTAAATGATAAAGAAGAAGTAGTTTGGATTTTAATAAAAGAAAAAATAAACGAAGCCGATTTGAATTATTCATATTTTCAAATGAATGGTGTTTTACTTAATACTGATTATACTCTTAAACAAATGGATAATACTGAAAGAAATTACCAAATTGCAGCACTTTCAATTGATTCTGCTGGAAATACAAATATTAGTAGAGAAATTTTAAATTTTACTATCGATAAAATACCACCAAAGGTTCCGATTATTATAGAAGACAGATCTATTGATAATGATTATTTTTTTCGTATTATATCGGACTCTTTAGATGAAATTGTTTATGAAATAGGTACTGATGGAAGGCAACCAGGAATACCTGATATTAATTCAGATCATTATTTAATTCCAATTAAAATTGATAATTTAAATCAGAATACAGTTTATATAAGTGCCAGGACTATTGATTCAGCAGGTAATTTATCTAATGAAACTGCTAAATATAAATTCTCGTTAGAAACAAACAATTTGACTACACCTGTTATTAGTTTGAGTAAATTAAGTTCGTCAATTTTTTCTATTTCATTTTCAACTTTAACTGGAAGTAAAATATTTATAAAATACGATGATACTGATTTTTTGGAATACAAAGAGCCTTTGGAAATTGAACTGAGGGAAAAAGATTATTTGGATATTTTTTATTATTCAATTGACAATTTTGAAAATAAATCACCTGTTGCTGTTCATAGACTGGAAAGAACAAGTTCTTCAGGGGATTTAATTCAGGGTATTTCTGATAATAAAATTTATAATAGTGGAAGAGTTGTATGGAAAGCAAATGAATTAAGAAAAGTACGATATGAAGTTGCTATTGATAATAATGAACCAGCAAGTGTGACTGTTTTTTCTCCTGAACTAAGTGATCCAATTCTATTTGATTCGGCACAGGGAGAAACCCTTACNGTCTCACTAAATGTAAAAGAGTTTAATGAAAATGCTATAATGCAGGAAAAATATGATTCAAATTATAATTTTGTTATTGATAAAACGAACCCTCCTTTACCAATTATAGAAGGAGCAGAAACTAATGGTTATTATCAGAATAATTTAGAGCTGAAAATTAAATCAGATGAATCTGTTTTTTATAAAATAACTTCAGATATGAATAATTTATATCCACTTGATTTCAGCAAATATAACTCAGCTGTAAAAATTACTACAAATGAGGGTCTTTATGAAAGTTTTAAAGTAGAAGCTTATTCAGAAGATAGTGCTGGAAACCGTAGTTTGTTAAAAACATTGGATTTTGTTATAGATAAGGCAAATATATATGTATCTGTTAAAGGAAAAGATGGAAATAATGGATCCAGGTTGAAACCTTTTAAGACAATGGAAAGGGCATTACAGTATTCAGAGCAATCCGGACGAACAATAATAAACCTGACAGAAGGCGAATTCTTATTAGATGATACTATCTCCATAAAAAATAATGTAACAATTACAGGTGGATTTACAATTGGAGGTTGGTCTTTAGGAAGAGGAGAGACTCATATATCCATTTCTAAAAAATACCCGGTTAATTCCTCTATGTTTTCTATAGAAAGTAAAAATATAAGTATAAATAAAATATCAATTTCAAATATAAATTTAAACGCATCTTTATTTAATATAAAAAATGGTGACCTAAAATTAAATAATATAAAATTACTCCATGAAAATATTAAAAATAAGATTTCTATTGAACTTAATAATTCTAATCTATTATTTATTGACAGTGAGTTAATATTCGGTTCAATTGAAGAAGGAAATTTTATTACCTCGAGTGATAGTTCTATCGTTTTTGATAACTCAATAATTAAAGGAAAAGGCTTTTCAAAAAATATTACTATATTTAACTTAAAAAAATCAGAATTAGATTTGAATAAATTTAGTATTTTACCAGGGGTTTCTCAGACCCTGGAGATTATAAAAGCAGATAATAGTGAATTAAATGTTAATAATACTAACTTTGATACAGGTTTAAGTTCAATAAGTACAAATATGTTTTTATTACAAAATACAAAACTGAATATGGAAAACACATCAATAAATTCTATTAATCAAAGTAGAATTTTATCTTGCTTTAATATTAAAGATTCTTCAATTTCAATTAATAACTCAAAATTTGATTTAAATGCAGAATCAGGAATCTCTTTTATAAAAATAGATAACTCCAGTATGGAATTATCGAATTCCAGTATATTTTCACATAATACAAATGAATTTTCCTATTTTCTAAAGGGAAATACATCAATTATAAATTTTAATAAAAATGTTATATCTCTGTTATCCAGTGATATTGTTGAGGGTTTTAATCTGACTAACAGTGTTTCATTATTTCATAATAATAACTTTACTTTTGAGGGTGGTACTACTGTATTTAACTCGTTTATTTTTTCAAGCCCATTAAATATTGAGTTTGTTTCAAATAAAATAATATCAAAAAATTTAAGTTGGATTTCTTCAGAAGATCAGGCTGCATTTACCATAAAAGGCGGTAAACAAAATGTTGCTTTAATGAGCAATAATTTTTATGGCTGGGAAGCTGTACTAGATTATAACGGTGAGTATATTACTACACCAGGAGAACTTAATAGTTTCAGAGGCTTTATGGATATTCCTGAAGGGAATTATTCTAAAGAAGACTGACTATGATTTTGGGATTTAAGGATTATTAGGATTTAAGAAGGATATGTAAAAGGGCAAACTTATTTGTTTGCCCTTTCTTAATATAGACTAGAAAATTAGGATGGNTACTTACTGTTTTGAAAATGTTCCGTCAGCATTTCTTATCCACAGACCATTGCTGGTTGCAAGGTAGAAATATTCTCCTGTAACACCTGCTGTTGACTGATAGACCTCATAGATAAGGCTTGTTGACAGTTCAGGATATGCTGTTGCAAATTCAGTTTCACTGGTTGTTTCTGTAGGGCTGACAACACTCCCGGAAGTAGTAATATTCATTTCGTAATAACCATTGTTTGTACCTATTATTAGAAACTCATCCCCTATGTCAACAACTGCAAGACTTCCGGATACTGGAGTATCACTTGAAATAGTTCCTGACAATGTCCAGTTAGCACCATTGTCGATAGAACGAAAGATTTGGCCAGAAGAAGTTGTAAGATAAAAATAATTACTTGCATCTACTGCAATTGCGCAGAAATCACCGGATTTTGTTGCAGGGGATGGGACAGTAACTGAATCAAGCGATCCTATAGTAGTCCCATATAAATCATCTGCTGAAATAAAAATATTGACTGTACCTCCTGTATGTGATGCACCATCTATTAAAAAATCAATAATGGCTTCATTATCAGGCATATTAGAAGGATCAGAGGATGTTGCTACAGAATCTACACCACTAATGCCCTTTACTAATACATAGGTATCATTAGCTTCAATAAGATGTAAAT
>JGI24023J19991_10000135_pt1 | contig 51019 bp, 51 predicted proteins | sample Cruoilmetagenom1_FD_19991 | JGI IMG/M metagenome (IMG submission 19991)
ACAATGGAGAGAGGAATATAGCGAAGGGATTGTACTTGAAGGTCAATTTGGAAGACCTGTTTAAGATATACAGGAGTTCCTCCATTCATAACATAAAAACCGTACACCTTTTCAAGCACATGAGTATTATTGTAGGAATAATACTTCATGTTTAACGCTACATAGAATTATTGTTGAGGATTGCTGTAAATAAACTATAGGTGTACGCTTATGTCTAATGTAGGAAAGGCTCAAATTATTATGACTTTTATATCTCCAACTGAACTTGTGGGTGTTTTGTCTTCTTCGTGATTCCAACCANAACCNAGCTTNACAAAGGGTGAGCTGTACAGTTGTTATAAGCTATTAATTTTTATTGATTTTTTTGTTATAATAGTATTATCAACATGTTTGTCGGAAGGTGAATGAAATGGACCGTGAAAAAGGTTTAGGAAAAGATGTAGAAACCCTTAAAGAGGATATATCGAAATTAAGGGAAGACTTTGCCGGTATAGCTCAATCACTACTTGAGAAAGGTAAAGCTGAAACTGAAGCTGCTAAGGGCAAGATAAGTGAGGGGCTTCGAGATGAATTTCAATCTGCCCGTGAAAAGAGTAAAGAATCTGTAGCATCCTTGGAAGATCAGATTAGGGAAAAACCTTTAATGAGTCTACTGATAGCTTTTGTTATAGGTCTTTTCCTTGGGAAGCTCTTTGACCGCAGGTAAATCAGCGTGAGTAACCTCAATAAAATTATATCAACAGCCTTAAAACCGGGTAATGAATATATGAAAACGGTTATAACCCGGCTTGTTATATTTGCAGCGGCTTTATTTCTTTCAACAATTCTAGTAATTATAGGATTAGGGTTTTTAGTCTGGTCGTCTTTTCTTTATCTTAGTACAATATTAAACCCCTATGTTGCCGCATTGATTAGCGGTCTGATTGCTATTATACTGGCTGGTCTGGTTTTTGTAATTGTAAGTGCTTTAACTAAAGGTTCCGGTGGTAAAAAAAGTAATGAGAAGCGGGGCAAAGCATCAAAATTTATCGATACATCGCAAGTAATTGAAGAATATCCTTTAGAGTCAGGGCTAATGGCTATGGCTGCAGGTTTTATAGCAGGTTCCTCTCCCGATTCGCGGAAGATTTTAACAGAGCTCTTTATATCCTTAAACCAAAACTCATCAGATTAAATCCTATTTTTCACTATTGCATTCATCTATAAAAGACTTAAATATCCTGCTAGAAATCTCTCCATCCTCTAGCTCCGGATGCCATTGAATGCCCAATACGTAGTTTTTGTTAGTAGATTCTATCCCTTCTACTATATTGTCTCCTGATCGGGCGCAGCTTTTGAGTCCGTTCCCAATTTCATGCACCGCTTGATGGTGGTAGCTTTTTACTGTTACTTGATCTTTCTCAATTATCTCAAATAGTTTGCTGTCTTTGTCAATACCAACATCGTGCAAAGCCCCTTTTTCATGGGCTAGAGCGTCAAGAATAAAAGAATCTATATCTTGATAAAGCGACCCTCCGAAAAAGACATTCATTAACTGCATTCCGCCGCAAATTCCAAAAACCGGAAGTTCTCTATCAACCGAATGCTCTAAAACTGAAAATTCCATTTCGGTTCTTTCAAGGCTCATCGGCCTTAGCTTAGGATGTGGCACTTGATTGTAATATTTCGGGTCCATATCTCTAGATCCAGGCAATAGTAGACCATCTATTCTTTCCACAGTTTCTTTGATCAGTGATGTATTTTGGGGCATAGAAGGTATTAGAAGCGGAATTCCACCTGCATTCGCTATGGCGTGGGAGTACTTTTCCTCTATCTCAAAGTTCCCGTTTTTGATATCAGTGGTTATGCCAATAATCGGTTTATGACTTTTCATCGGACCCAAGTGTGTATAATATAGGTTTTCAGCTTTAACTAAAGATAAATATACACACGAAAAATGCAAGCCTCTCTCATGTTAAATGCTTTATTTCCATTTATAATTTATCATAGGCCGCTTCGGAGAATAGTTTGAATCGGTCTGAAAAATTCACACGCCAATTATTAACTGATATAAAGGCTCTCGATAAAATGCTTGAATCCGGAATGATAGAGTCGGGAGTAAAGAGAATTGGGGCTGAGCAGGAACTTTATATTATAGATGATAGTTGGCGACCGAGTCCCTCTGTCTACGAACTCCTTAAAGATTTAGATGACCCACGGTTTACTATTGAAATAGCGCAATTTAACCTGGAAATAAATATCGACCCTCTAATATTTGAGGGCAACTGTCTCTCAGTAATCGAAGAGGATATCAATCAGATGATTTCAAAACTAAGGGATGTCGCCGCAGATAAAGGTCTAAAAATTATCATGGCAGGTATATTGCCTACTATAAGAAAATCGGATCTTAAATTGGAAAATCTTGTTGATGAGCCCCGTTATAAGACTCTTTGTTCAGTTTTAAATAAGGAGCGGGCAATTCCCTATGAGTTAAGGATAAGAGGGGTTGACGAGCTTATAGCCCGCCATGATTCGCCTCTATTCGAAAGCTGCAATACGAGTTTCCAGGTTCATATGCAGGTAAGCCCGGAAGATGCTCTCATGCTCTATAATCTTTCCCAGGCTCTGGCGGGACCGGTTCTGGCTTGTGCTGTTAATTCCCCACTTCTACTCGGAAAGCGCCTTTGGAAAGAGACGAGGATAGCCCTTTTCCAGCAGGCCGTTGACACTAGGGTGGTTTCATCCCACTCGCGTGAAAAGAGTGCAAGGGTAAGCTTTGGAACAAGTTGGATTAATAAGACGGTACTTGAAGTATTTCATGATAATATTGCGAGGTATAATGTACTTCTATCGCCAGAATTAAAAGAAGACTCATTAAAATCTTTGGATGAGGGGAAAATACCTTCTCTTAAGGCTTTACAGATTTTTAACAGCACAGTATGGAGATGGAACAGGCTTTGCTATGGTATTTCGGAAGGTAAGCCCCATTTGAGAATCGAGAACAGGGTACTGCCTTCAGGACCCACTGTGAGAGACGAGGTGTCTAACGCGGCGTTCTGGCTTGGTTTAATGAGCGCTATGCCCGGTATTTATCCTGATATAACTGAGGTAATGGCTTTTGAGGATGCGAAAGAGAACTTCATAAGAGCCGCCAGAATGGGACTGGACACGAAGCTGAAATGGGTAAACGGATCAAGTATTGACGCTTCAGAGTTGATACTCAAGGAACTTCTCCCTATATCCAAAGAGGGTCTCTGCTCGGAAAATGTTCCTTACGATGAAATAGATTTATATCTTGGTATTATAGAAGAGCGTGTAAAAACGGGGAAAACCGGCTCCAGCTGGATCGTTGACTCGTTCATAAGTCTTGGTGAGAAGGCTCTTAAACAGGAGGCAATTGTTTCCCTCACGGCTGCTATGTACAAAAGACAGATTAAAGGAGACCCCGTTCATATGTGGGATAAAGCGGAACTCGAAGAGGCAGGAAGATGGCTTGACAGATGTAGCTTTGTCGATCAAATCATGTCAACAGATCTATTCGTCGTCAAGGATGACGATTTGATTGATCTTGCTGCCTCGATTATGAATTGGAAACACATACGGCATGTCCCGGTCGAAGGTAAAAATGGAAAATTTGTGGGTCTTATTACATCGCGGATAATATTGAAACATTACGGCTCGAGCTCAGCGGATGACTCAAAGACTGTTTTTGTGAGAGACATTATGCTCAAGAATCCGGTCACAGTTAGTCCGGAAACAAAAACATTGGACGCCATTTCGGTTATGCACAAAAAGAAGTTAGGTTGTCTCCCTGTTGTAAAAAACGAAATGTTGCTCGGGATCGTCACAGAGCATGATTTTATGAACCTCTCGGCGAATTTACTTAAGGAAATAGCGAATGCAATTGGATCAAGAGGCAAGGGGGAAAAATAGGGGGTCGGGATCGACTGGGTTTAAGNGTAGGATCATAGGCAGATACGCAGAGGCTGAAGGGCCTACTGTGNTCTGCATCGGAGGCCTGCATGGAAACGAGCCCGCCGGAATAATTGCGCTTGAGAGGGTTTTCGATCGGCTGACGAAGTTGTCCCCTGCATTCAGGGGGGAGTTAATCGGTGTTTCGGGCAATCTCAAGGCTCTTGCCAACGGTGTGCGTTATATGGAGGAAGACCTTAATAGAATGTGGAAGCCACATATAATAGATGAGTTGTTAACGGGAGGTAATCAAAATCAGGACTACTCAACCGAAGAGGCTGAACGCAGAGAGCTAATTGAGGTTTTTGCCCAGTCCTGTCAAAAGAAAAACTCCGCCGTATATTTTCTTGATTTGCACACGACTTCGGCCAAGGGTCGCCCGTTTATCACTGTTGCCGACACTCTTAGAAACAGGGCTTTTACCGAAAATTTTCCTGTGCCCAGAATCCTGGGTATAGAGGAGCAGCTTGATAGTACGCTTTTAAATTATATAAATGAGTGGGGCTTCGTAGCGGTTGGTTTCGAAGCGGGCCAGCATGATGAGAAAAGTTCGGTTGAGAACTGTATTGCCGCACTCTGGATTATGCTACTAGCGGCCGGTTGTATTGACCCTCAAGAAATTCCCGATTATCAAAGTTCTTACTTGGAGTTAAAAAAGGCTTCAATGAATAATGTGGGTATTTATGAGGTTTGTTACAGGCACGATATAGAAAATGACGCAGGTTTCTTGATGGAGCCCGGATACCTTAATTTTCAGGATATAAGAAAGGGGGAAGTTTTGGCGAGAAATTCAGGTGGTGAGATAACATCCCCGGAAAATGGCAAAATTTTTATGCCGCTTTATCAAAAACAGGGCAACGACGGTTTTTTTGTTATTAAGCGCATAAATCCGTTGTGGCTGAAATTATCCTCCATCTTGAGGAGAATGCGAGCGGATAAGATACTTACTTATCTCCCAGGGATAAATAGCCATAACGGCACTGATGGCACCATAGCTGTAAATTTAAGCATCGCAAAGTGGTATGTGATAGAGTTACTACACATACTCGGTTATAGAAGAATGTCGATTGAGAACGGAGTGCTGATAGCAAGCAGGAGAAAATTCGATATTAAAGCCCCCAGTGACTATAGGTTCAGTGTAGAATTTAAAAATGTTTGAAAATTGATCCAGCCGAATCACGTGAAGGTTTGGCCGATTCTTAACTTCGTATATATTAATTCTCTGAGGGGGATTTATTTACAATGAATAGAAAATATAAATTAGCTATCCTATTTTCCTTTTCGCTTTTATTGATGACCGGATGCAGCTCGATAGAAAAGCTGGGAAACCCTTTCGTTGGCAATTGGGTATCGGGGGCTTTTAATCTTGAGTTAAAAAGGGATAAAACGTTTGAGCTCTCAATCGGCAAAACTATATCCGTTAATTTAAATGGAAAATATGATTATAATAAAGATACATTAACTTTGGATATTGAAGGAGATAGCAATCTCGATTTCACATATGAGTTTAAGGCCGATGATAAAAAATTGGTTTTAAAGCCAAAAAGTGAATCTAATTACTTCAATACAAAAATAGAGTTTACACGAGAGTGAAATAACTAAATTTATGTACATATTTATTCTGCTTATATGATTCAGCTTAAAGATATATCCCTCTCATTTGGATCAAGAGACATTTTTAAAAACCTTTCCTGGCATATTAAAGACGGCAAAAGGATAGGTCTTTTTGGTCCAAATGGTGTTGGAAAGACAACTTTGTTAAACATGTTGGCGGGTTTATATACCCCGGATAACGGAGTTTTAAGTATTCCGCCTTCATATGTAGTCGGATATCTTCCCCAGGAGGTTGAAGAGTCCGATACGGATAAGACAGTCCTAGAAGAAGCGCTCAGCGTCTTTAAGGAAATACTGGATCTTGAGCGTGAATCCGAATCCATTGCCAAAGAATTAGAGAATATCTCTGACCACAATTCATCTGAGTATAAAAAAACACTTTCTAGACTAGATGCCATACACGCTGAATTAAAAACCAGGGATTCCCACACGATTAAATTCCAAACTGAAAAGTTGCTCCTTGGTCTAGGTTTTGAAGTAGGTGATTTAAATAAACCTCTGAATACTTTTTCTGGTGGATGGAGAATGAGGGTTGCACTGGCAAAACTCCTTTTGCAGAATCCGAATATTCTTTTATTAGATGAGCCCACAAACCATCTTGATATTGAGAGCATAGACTGGCTTGAGGATTATTTAAAACAGTTCCAGGGATCGGTAATTTTGGTATCTCATGATCAGTATTTTTTAAACCGTATGGTGACTACGATTGCAGAATTAAGTATGGGGCAAATTACAGAGTACGCAGGCAATTATTCGTCTTATGTTCAAGAACGTCAGTCCCGCCTGGATATTCAGAAATCCTCTTATGACAATCAACAGCGAATGATCAAGGAGACGGAACGGTTTATTGAGCGCTTTCGTTACAAAAACACGAAAGCCAAGCAGGTGCAAAGCCGTATAAAGATGCTCGAAAAGTTAGATCGCATACCACCTCCGGAATCTGACGATGCGTCTATTAAATTTAAATTCCCAGAGCCTAAGCAATCCGGAAAGAGCGTGCTTGAGNTATCAGAATTCTCCAAATCATATCTGAACAAAGACGGTGCAGAGCTCAAGGTTTTTGTAGATGTGAGGCCTCTTCTTATATCTAGAGGGGATAAGATTGCTCTCATAGGAAAGAATGGAGCTGGAAAAAGCACACTTGCAAGAATGCTGCTTGGCACAGAGCCCTTTGATGGTATTAGAAAATTGGGTCACAATGTAGAGTTAACATACTTCGCCCAACATCAGGCCGAGTCTCTTGATCCTTCAAATACGATAATTGAAGAGCTTAAATCTGCAGGCCACACACAGAACGATACTGAGATCAGGACTTTATTAGGAGCCTTTTTGTTTAAAGCGGACGATGTATTTAAGCCTGTGAGTGTATTGTCTGGTGGCGAGAAAAGTCGTATTGCCCTCGCAAAAACACTGTTATCCCCAAAGAACTTTATGATATTGGACGAGCCAACTAACCATCTGGATATACAATCCAGAAATGTACTTGTAGATTCGTTGAGAGACTATAAAGGCACTTTCGTTGTCGTAAGTCATGACAGACATTTTCTTGACGAGGTTGCCAACAAGATTTGGTATGCTGATGAAAAAGGCATAATTACATATCCCGGTACCTACTCAGAATTTCACTATCATCAGACTAAAAGGGAGACCCAATCATCCCTTGTTATTAATGAGAGTGAAAATGGTGCTCTTGAATCGGATGATAAACCGAGAACCACCCAGGATAAACGCAAGCAAGCTGAGAGGCGTAACCGTCTTTATAAGGAGCTCACTGAGCATGGTATCGAGAATATGGACAATTGGGAAGAACTCTCTGCAAAACAGCTTAAGTCTGCTTTGTCTGATCTAGAGAAGAAAATTCACTCCTATGAAAATAAAAAAATAGAGCTTGAAGGATTTCTGGCCGACCCCTCAAATTTTAATGAAAAAGGACATGCCGATGACGTGTCTCACGAGTACAGCAAGGTAACTCAAAATCTTCAGAAATCCTATGATAGATGGGAACTAGTAACAGCTCATATTGATGATATAGGTGATCATGGAGACTCTGCCTAGCTATAAATATTAGGGAGTAGCGAAAAATTATATCTCAGACTAGTTTGATATCTCAAATTCTTCTACTTTTAATTCCGGGTGCATTTGAGGGATACCAACTCTATACCATATGAATGGAAAGAGCGGGTTAGGTAACCAATAAAGCCAGGCTAGATTCGACACTTTGCTGCCGTTTTCCAAAACTAAATTCATCCAGACATATAGGAATTTATAAAAACATAGCCCAGGTATATAATTTATCTTAAAGTTGTTAGTCTTAAGATATTTCTTTTGTATATAGTAATTACTTTCAAAAGGCGTAATGCCCCATCCGATAGGTCCTTCGGCTAATAACATGCCAGAAGTTTTGTGGGTAATTCTGACGCACTTTTTTGCTTTAGGCATGTCTTATTTGATTCTGGAATCCTTGATTCGATTCTTCAAATAAAATTAACTCATACCAGTAACCATAGCTTCAAGTCTTCTAATCCTCTCTTCCATTGGAGGATGAGTGCTAAATAAGGAAGCGAGTCCTTTTCCCGAAAGGGGGCTTGCTATAAGCATGTGCGATGTGCTGTCAGCAGCTTGTTCACTGACTTGAAGTGGTATCCTGTGAGAAGCCGCCCCTAATTTTCTAAGAGCGTTGGCTAGATAAATAGGGTTGCCGCATATTTCAGCTCCGCCTTTGTCAGCGCCATATTCTCTTGTTCTCGAAATAGTCATTCTTATAACGGTAGCCGCCATGGGAGCAAGTATGATCATAGCAATCAACGCAATTGGGTTTCCACCTCTATCTCTTCCTCCTCCAAAAAACATGGCGAAGTATGCCAGATATGTAATTGCTGTAGCGATTGTGGCAGCTATAGAGCCAATTAAGATGTCTCTATTTTTTATATGAGCAAGTTCGTGCGCTAGAACGCCTTTTAGTTCTTCTCGACTAAGAAGCCTCATTATTCCGTGAGTAACAGCAACTGCTGCATGGTTTGGTCCTCTCCCGGTTGCAAAAGCGTTTGGCTGGTCCTGAGGGGTTATGTATACCTTTGGCATAGGAAGCCCCGCGTTCTGAGCTAACTCTTGCACATCTCCATAAAGTTCAGGGGCGTCTTCATATTTTACCTCTTTTCCCTTGTACATTTTTAGTACGATCTTGTCACTCCACCAATAGCTGGCAAAGTTCATGACTAACGCTATTCCAAATGCTATAGTGGCGCCGCCCTGACCGCCAAAGTATGCCCCAATCCCAATTAATAGTGCGGAAAGCGCTGCAAGTAGTATTAAGCTCTTTAATGTGTTCATTTTTATCTCCTGAACATATTCCTAATTGATAATCAAATTAGCTAATATTTCTTGATTTAAGTACTATAATCAAGATAATGCTCAAGGGCGAAAATTCAAGTAATATTTAACAATAAAAACTAAACAATAAAGGGTATAAATAATATGGATACAGGAATACTATGGTCATTAATCGGCTCTTTCACAAATGTATTTATTCTTACAAGAGTGCTGCAGTATTTGTTGAAAAGAACCAATCTCGAGGATAGAAAGAGAGCATTTGTAGTATTTTCTATTGTAGCCGTAATCGACTTAGTAGGTTTGTTTTTCTTCTTTGGAAATCTTCTTTTGGCGCTGCATGGCTGGCTTTTCTATTATGTTCCATTCTTGGTAATGTGGCTTCTTAAAGATTTAATGGAAGCATCAAGAAAGAAGAAGCAGCAGGAAGCTTCCCAAGAAGAATAGTCAGTTAAATAATACAAATTAAAATCTAAAGAGCCTAAATTATGAATCAAGACAATATCGTAATGGAAACAAATTTTGAAGGAGCCGGTGCTCCTAAGAGAGGAAAAGTAAGAGATATATATGATTTAGGAGACACATTATTAATCGTTGTGTCCGATCGCATTTCTGCATATGACGTTATTATGGAAGAGGGCATTCCGGGAAAAGGGATCGTTCTAAATCAAATTTCTAAATACTGGTTTGAACAAACTAAAGACATAATACCTAACCATGTAATCTCAACTGATGTTTGTGATTATCCTCACCAATTTCATAAATATAGTGATGTGCTTGAGGGAAGGAGTATGCTGGTAAGGAAAACTAGCCCGCTTCCAGTGGAGTGTGTCGTTAGGGGCTATGTGGCAGGTTCCGGCTGGAAGGAATATCAGGAAAGCCAGTCAATCTGCGGAATACACTTGCCTGAAGGAATTGTCGAGTCAGACAAATTAGACGAACCAATATTCACACCGGCAAGCAAAGCAGAAGTGGGGGATCATGATGAGAACATTACTTTTGAACAAACAATAGAAATAATAGGCATCGAAACTGCTGAAAAAGTAAGAGGTATGAGCATTGCTCTCTATTCGAAAGCCCGGGATATAGCCGAAAAGAAAGGTATAATAATAGCCGATACAAAATTTGAATTTGGAATAGACGAAGATACTAATGAACTTATATTAATCGACGAAGCCTTGACCCCTGACTCTTCAAGGTTTTGGCCCAAAGATGAATATGAGCCAGGAAGATCGCAAAAGAGTTTTGATAAACAGTATGTTAGAGATTATTTGAGTACTTTGAACTGGGACAAAAACCCGCCGCCGCCGCCGCTACCAGCTGATGTGATTAGTGCAACTTCTGAAAAATATAAAGAGGCTTTAATCAGATTAATTGATTAATAAGAAAACGAAAACAATGTTTCTCAGAGTAAAAAGTAATTATTATAAACTTGGGGTATCTTTGTTATTCAAGGGGAATAGCCTATATACCAAACTTAATTCGCAACAATGAAGCGAGGTTGTAATTGAGTTGTTTAAATGGATAGAGCTCAATGTCGGCAGCAATTTTGTTTCTCAGAACCCGGTTTAGTTCATTTTAATTAGGTGAAACAGAACTTATAAACAAAGTTCGAATAGATTGGCTTGATGGAGAGACTACTGTCCTTCAAGATGTGACACCAAACCAATTTCTAAAAGCCGATCACCCGAATTTATAGAGTTATTAGCTAATCCGTTATAGGAATTCAAATTCTATGGAGACAATAAGCATATTAGGTTGTGGTTGGTTAGGTTTGCCGTTAGCTGAGTACCTTATTAAATCCGGATATAGAGTTAAAGGATCAACCAGGACTAAAAATGATATTTCCATTTTAGAGGCAAAGGGTATTATCCCGAGCCTTTTAATTCTCGATCCACAAATCCATGGCAATAATCTTAACAACTTTTTTAATAGTGATGTCCTAATTATCAATTTTCCGCCTGAAAGACGAGACGATATTGTTAAATACCATGAACTTCAGATAATTTCATTAATCAAGCGTATTATACATTCATCTATTGAGAAAGTCCTTTTCGTTAGTTCAACCTCTGTTTATCCAGATGTGAACGGTGTAGTTTCTGAAACAGAATCACAGGCGCCATCTAAACTTTCAGGGCAAGCATTATTAAAAGTGGAGCAATTGCTTATGGACTGCAGTGAATTTGAGACTACAATCTTAAGATTTGCCGGTTTAATTGGTTATGAGCGTAAGCCAGGCAGGTTTTTAGCTGGGAAAAAAGAAGTAATTAATGGAAAAGCACCCGTAAACCTTATCCATAGAGATGACTGTATAAAGATTATTCATCAAATAATTCAGAAAAACATATGGAGAGAGAGGTTTAATGCTTGCGCTGATCTACATCCCACAAGGAAAGATTATTATATAGATGCAGCTAATAAGCTAGGACTGACTCCACCCACTTTTGTCGAAACTAATAATTGCAGCTATAAAATTGTTAGTAATGAGAAGTTGAAGAAGCAGTTAAATTATATTTACAAATACCCTGACCCATTTGAAATTGATAGCGATTGAATAAATAGAAAAAGTTTGGTTTTGATTACCCTTCTGTTATACTTTATTATAATATTTTCGTGAATGCTGATAAAGTAAAAAAATATAATGAAATCAGATAATAAAACTGCTTTAATTTGTTCTTTAGCCTTCCGGGTGATATAAATATTCGTACTTTTAAATCCATATGATACTTTTTTGTTCAAATACTTCTTTTAATGACTTAACAGCCTGGGGAAACTCAATTTTGTTGAAGAAACTATAGGAGGATACTGTATACGCATATGCAGGATACAATCACAATCGAAAATGGTATTAATAAAGATCTTCAATTTGAAGATAACAATATCGTGAGAGAACTTTACGGACAGCAGAACGAAAACCTTAAGGAAATTGAGAATTTATATGGGATTAGGATTCACTCAAGGGGTGGTAAACTAAGTCTTGAAGGAAAAAACAATGAAGTTGAATCGGCTTATAAATTTTTGAATAAAATTTATAATTTGATGGAAAAAGGCTATTCGCTTGACCCTGGGGATCTTGAGTTGGCTTCTAGGATAGTGGATGAAAATAGCATCCAGCTTGAGGATATTTTCTTAGATACGGTTTGTGTTTCAACACGAAAGAGAATAATCGCTCCTAAGAGTCTAAATCAAAAACTTTATATTGAATCAATTAGAAAGCACGATATAGTTTTTGGAGTAGGCCCTGCCGGAACCGGAAAGACGTATCTTGCTATGGCGATGGCAGTATCGGCTTTTGTGAATAAAGAAGTCAACCGGATAATTCTTACCAGGCCGGCCGTGGAAGCAGGTGAGAAGCTCGGCTTTTTACCTGGGGATCTGTCTCAAAAAGTCGATCCCTATTTAAGACCGCTGCTTGATGCGCTATATGATATGATGGATTATGATAAAGCGTCAAGGTTGATTGATAAAAATGCAATTGAGGTTGCACCTCTGGCTTTTATGAGGGGTAGGACATTAAACGATGCATTTGTTGTGCTAGACGAAGCTCAGAACACAACGCCAATGCAAATGAAGATGTTTCTTACTAGGCTCGGTTTCAATTCAAAAGCTGTCATTACTGGAGATACAACCCAAATAGATCTTGGCAAAGACGAAAAATCGGGTCTTCTAGATGCTGAATCATTAATGAAGAAAATTGATGGAATTTCCTTTGTATATTTTTCTAAAAACGATGTTGTTAGGCATCCGCTTGTAAGACAGATTATAGAAGCATATGAACAAGAGACTTAAATTTTAATATAATATTTCTCAGTTATTCTGTATTTTGCCGGGAGGCTATAATGAAAAGAAATTTATTTGTAGTTGCGGCATTTTTCTTACTAATCTTTACTTTAGCATCCTGTAGTCGCACTTGGCAGGCTCCGGACACTTCCATAGCTTCCCAGAGTGTCAGTATCGCAAACCTTATCTCGAATAGACAGGCTTATGCTAGTGCAGGAGTATCGCTGATAGGAAAGGTTTGGAATCTAGAAACCGGCACCACTACAGGTAAAAATGATGAAGGGGTTACGGGGACTTATACAACCTTCATGTTGGCTGATAGAGCAGGTACCTCAGTTGATGTTTATGCCACAGGAGAGGTGCCAATTCAAGAAGGAGATTTCGTGAGAGTAGTGGGAATTTATAGAAAAGAATTCCAGCCTGCTGGTGATTACTTCATAAATGTAGTTAATGCTGTTCGTATAGAAGACTGGAAGCCCGGATTAGGTTATTGGCTTAGAGAGTTAGAGTTTGATTGATTTTATTAAGGAGAGCTACTAAGAAAATAGTTCATGAAGAAATATGATCTTTTCTCTTGATGGTCCTAAAGAAACTGTATAGATTGGTACACCTGTTACTTCTTCTAACTTTTTCAGATACATTCTCGCTTGTACTGGAAGTTCAGAGATGTCTTTTGCATCTGAAATGTCTTCCTTCCATCCCTCCATCTCTTCATAGATAGGTTCGACCTTTTCTAANACATGACTTGTNGATGGGAAAGAAGAGAGTTCGTTACCCTTGTATTTATAACCAACGCAAACATTAATCTTGTCAAAACCGGAGAGTACATCCAACTTTGTAAGAGCAACCCATGAAATTCCGTTTATCTGAACTGCGTATTTCATAGCAAAGGCATCAAACCATCCGCATCTTCTTGATCTTCCAGTTGTTGCCCCGAATTCTCCGCCAGCTTCACGCAGTTTCTCTCCAAGGTTGCCTGAAATCTCTGTTGGAAAAGGTCCTTCCCCAACCCTGGTTGTATAGGCTTTAGCAATACCTAAAACAGTATCAATTGTTGTTGGACTCACACCAGTCCCTGTGGATGCGCCGCCTGAACCTGAGCTTGATGATGTGACATAGGGATAAGTGCCGAAATCTATATCTAAAAGAGCTCCCTGAGCTCCTTCGAAGAGTATATTTTGACCCTTGGAAATAGAATCATTAAGTAGTGTAGAAACATCACATGAGAATTTTTTGAGCTCTCTACCGTATTCAGAATATTCCTTGAAAATTTCTTCAAAATTGAGCGGGTCCCCACCTAGCACTTTGGTCAGATAAAGATTTCTTTCTTCAAGCACTTCTTTTAATCTTGAAGAAAGTGAATCAGAGTCGATTAAATCAGCAAATTTAATTCCCCTTCGAGCGGCTTTGTCTTCATAGACTGGCCCGATTCCTCTCCCGGTTGTGCCGATTTTGCCCTTTCCATTCATAGACTCACGAGCCAGGTCTATTGCCCTATGATAAGGCATAATTACGTGAGCTCGGTCGCTTATTTTAAGATTTGTCTCATCTGCCCTATATCCTGCAGCTATTAATTCTTTTATTTCCTGAAGCAGTACTTTTGGATCAACTACAACGCCGTTTCCTATAAGTGATAGTTTGTCGTCTCTAAGAATGCCGGAAGGCAAATGGTGAAGAATAATTTTTTCATCGCCAATGACAATTGTATGTCCAGCGTTGTTACCGCCCTGATACCTGACTATTATATCTACCTTGTCAGATATAAGGTCAACAATTCTTCCCTTGCCCTCGTCTCCCCATTGAGCGCCAATTACTACTACATTCGGCATTCTAAATTCCCCCTTTAAGAAGTTCTTCGAGGTTCGAGAACTCTTTACTAGAGCCTCTTCTGGATTCGATTAGTTTCAATTTTCTTGGCGTTTCTAAGAGTATTACTCCATAAAAATTTGAGGTGCGGTTTTCCTTTATTCGAAGTTCCTTTTGTTTCGGATTTAGGTTTAGGTCTAGTATAACTTTGAAACCGCTTGATCTGAGCCACTCTGTTAGATGAATTGCTTCCCGTCTTAAGGACGGTCTTTTAGGTATAACAACAAAGTGTATTTGGTTATTTTCTATGTTGTTTTTTGAAAAATCCAATAAAGATTCTACATCAACGGCAAATCCTGTAGCCGGGGAGTCATGACCGTATTTGCCCATTAATTCATCATATCTTCCTCCTCTAATTAGAGGGGAAGGTAGCGCATGGGAAAGTATTTCAAAAGTAACTCCTGTGTAGTAAGTAAATCCTCGTAACTCAGTTAAGTCTATATTTACTTCACAGTCCAGTTGGTAGTCATCGACAACATTTAATACATTCTCAAGTTCTTTAATATATTTTCTTATGGAGACTATATTTTTAGCTTCTTCAAGTACATTTCTACCCCCGTACAACATAGGCAGGCGTTTTATTGCTTCTTTTACGTTCTTAGGCGCTTTTGATTTTCTTAAAGCTTTCTCTAAAGCTTCTTGGTCTTTCTTCTTAATTGCCTCTTCAATTTGAGCTCTAACGTCCCCGGTTTTAGATAGTAAATTTCTTAAAATCCCGGTATGCCCAATATCGAGAACTAATTTTTTTATGCCGGATTTGCCTAGAGACTTAATCCCCAGAGCAATAATTTCAGCATCAGCCTCGGCAGAATGTAAACCCACAAGCTCACATCCTACTTGAAAGATTTCTCTTTCTTTACCACTTCCCTTTTCCTCAAATCTGACCACTCTTCCGTTGTAACATAATCTTAAGGGAGAAGTAGGATCAATTAATTGTGTGGAAACAATTCTTGCTATTTGAGGTGTAATATCAGGTCTAAGAGCAACGATCTCTCCAGTGGAGGGATCAACGAATTTCATGACTTTATTTTTAAGCTCATCCCCAAGTCCAATTGAAAGAGGCTCCAGGTATTCAAAAAGAGGGGTTATTACTTTTCTGTATCCCCATCTGGAAAATTCTTCGAGTAGTCCCTCTTCTATTCTCCTAAGTTCTTCCGCTTTTTCAGGGATATAATCCTTAACCCCTTGGGGGTGACTTAAACGATCTACCATTTAAAATTTAACCTGCGCAACCGAAATAATATCGGATAGATTTGATATTTGCTCTATAACCTCTGCCGGTACCGGGGAATCTACATTAGTAAATACAATAGCTCTTCCACCGATAGCTTCTCTTCCTAAATGAAGACGGCCTATATTTACACCATTATCACCAAGAATTGAGCACATAGAACCTATAAAACCGGGTTTGTCGTTATTCTCGCTAACCAACATATAGCCCTCTGGGACTATGTCAATTGTAACACCATTAACATTTACAATTCTAGGTTCTTCTTTTCCGAAAATAGTACCTGAGACTTGGTTGATCCCTTCTTCCGTTTTCACTTTCATCGTGATAGAGCTAGTATAGTTTTTAGCTTCAGATGATTTGGATTCAACTACTTTAATTCCTCTTTCTTTAGCGATTACTGGGGCGTTTACGTGGCTTACTACAGCGTCAAGCATCGGTGTAAGAAAACCTTTAAGCGCTGCTACAGTAATTGGAGGAGTATCGAGTTCCGATACCTCGCCGTCATACTCTATATGCACTTCTTTGATTCCACCCTTGCTTATCTGTCCCTGTAACGTTCCAAGCTTTTCAGCTAAGTTGAGATACGGTTTCATAACTGATAAAGCTTCAAGGCTTACTGAAGGCATATTCACAGCATTGTTTACAACTCCGTTTACTAAAAAATCAACAACCTGTTCAGCAATTGCGAGCCCAACTTTTGTCTGTGCTTCTGCAGTGGATGCGCCCAGATGAGGGGTTATTACTATATTTTCATCAATAGATAGTATTGGGTTATCTTTAGCCGGAGGCTCGCTTGTATAGACGTCAAAAGCAGCTCCCGCAATTTTTCCGGTTTTTACAGCCTCTGTAATATCCTCTTCGTTTATTACTCCGCCTCTGGCGCAATTAATGATTATCAATCCTGGTTTTGTATTTTCAAATGTATCTTTGTTAATAAGGTCTTTAGTGTCAGGAGTAAGGGGTGTGTGTATTGTTATAACATCAGCCCTTGTAAGAAGATCGTCTAATGAAACGAGCTCAACACCAATTTTGTCAGCAGCTTCTTGTGTTAGAAAAGGGTCATAAGCAATAACATTCATTTTAAGACCCATGGCTCTTTCTGCAACGAGTTTCCCTATGTTTCCAAGCCCTATGCAGCCAAGTGTTTTGCCGTATATCTCAATACCTTTGAATTTGCTTCTTTCCCACTTGCCAGCTTTAAGTGAGGCATGCGCTTCAGGAATCCTTCTGGCCAGAGAAAGCATAAGAGTGATTGTGTGCTCAGCGGTTGTGATCGCATTAGCCTCAGGGGTGTTCATAACAACAATACCCTTTTTAGTGGCGGCTTCAACATCTACGTTATCTACTCCAATTCCAGCCCGCCCTATAGCTTTGAGGTTTGTTCCTGCTTCAATAAGATCTGCTGTTAAATTGGTTGCGCTTCTTATAATAACAGCTTCAAAATCGCCTATTATTTCCATTAATTCTTCTTTTGGTATGCCTTTTCTTACATCTATATCTAGTTCTGTGGCTGCCTCAAGGATATCAAGACCATCCTTAGCCATACCGTCTGTTATTAATACTTTCAATTTGTCCTCCAAGAAATGTTTAGGGGTGTTTATTAACGGCATAACAATATATGCGAGCTATGAATTGTTGTCAATTTGGTGTTAGCGGACGCGTATATGAAAATTTCAGCATAAAACATACTTATTTAAAGAGCATCTATTTTTTGTTCTACTTTCTATGATCAACAATTGAGAACCCCTAGCTATTAAGTTAATCTTTTGCCCAATCTTATGAACGAAGAAAAAATGTCATTTATTGATCACCTAGGGGAACTAAGGCAGCGACTGCTATGGTCACTACTTGCTGTTGTCATATTCTTTATTCCAGCTTATTACTTCTCTAATGAGATTTTCGACTTTTTAATGAAGCCGTTAATTGAGAACTTGCCCGAAGGCAGCTCTCTAATCTTTACCCGTCCAGCCGAAGGTTTCACTACATATTTAAAAGTTTCTTTTTTTGCTGCTCTATTTTTAGCGGTTCCTTTTATACTCTATCAAGGATGGAAGTTTATAGCCCCTGCTCTCTACAAAGAGGAAAAACAAGTAGTAATTCCGTTTATATTATTCGGATCACTTTTCTTTGGACTAGGAGCGGCTTTTTGTTACTACGTCGCATCTCCCCCAGCGTTTAAATTCTTGTTAAACGAGTATTCCTCAGAATACGTGAAAGCCTTTCCAACAATTCGTGAAGCGCTGTCTTTTTTTATGGCGCTCATTTTTGGATTTGGATTGGTTTTTGAATTTCCCCTTATAATTTTCATATTAGCGAGAATAGGTGTGGTCTCAAGTAAATGGTTAAGGGAGAAAAGAAAGTACGCAATTATAGTAAGCGCTATGATTGCAGCCATGCTTACACCTACCACTGATGCCATTTCAATGATGTTAATGTTTGTCCCTATTATAATCTTCTACGAGCTAGGTATTCTGGTCGCATGGCTTTTCGGAAAGAAAAAGAAAAAAGAAGATGACGATAACGATAACGAAGAAGAGACGTTTAACTAGTACTCACATTGACTTTGTTCTCATTAGAAAATAAATTTTTCTCCTGGNCTAAATTTTTGTAAACTTGTAATAGTCTAAATAATTTGATTGGACGAGGTGATATGGATGGCTGCTAAAGGCGCNAAAAAGAAAATCAGGGATCTTAGACACCCGATAACTTACAAAAGAGAAAACGGCAAATTTGATGTTGAGTGGTATTTAAAGCACGATAAAAGAAACTGGGTACTTCCTAAGGTACTAAAAGAACAGGCCAAAAAGCTGGGCAAAAAACCTTTCTTGCAGTTTGGATACAACAAGCCAATTAGCTTTTATCAAACCAATCAGCTCGCAAATAAAGTAGCAAACGGTCTTTTAGAATTGGGTATTAAAAAAGGCGATAAGGTAGCTGTGTATATGCCCAATTCTGATGACTATGTAATTACATGGTTCGGAATTTTAAAAATGGGCGCCGTTATGGTACCTATTAATACCGGCTATAAGATGGATTTTCTCGAGTACATAATAGACAGCTCCGACTCTATCGTACTATTCATTGCAGAAGAGTATTTAGAGCGTATGCCCCCAATAGCAAAAAAAATCCCTCAGCTAAAAAATGTAATCGTATGGACTAGAGACGGCTCTCAAAAATATAAAAAGCATGGATACAACTTTAAGAAGATGACTTCTTATTCTGAATTCATCACTCCGCAAAAGACTGCGGAACCAAAAGTTGATATAACTTTTGTAGATCACGCACGTCTCATGTATACGTCGGGAACTACAGGAAGATCAAAGGGTGTGGTTAGACCATGCGCTGCTGATTACTCAAGCGCTCGCAACTATGCAGAGATTATGGACGTTGGCCCTGATGATGTTTGTTTCACCTGCCTCCCGCTATTTCACTCTAACGCCATGGTTATGAGTGTTTACCCGGCTCTAATAATGGGGGCTAAGGTCGTAGTTGAGGAAAAATATAGCGCAAGCCAGTTTTGGAAATGGATGGTAGATCATCAAGTGACAAAGTTTAATCTTGTAGGGACTATTTCCTACTTCATGTGGAATACTCCAGCCGTGCCTGAAGAAAAACAGCATAAGGTAAAGCTCGTTCTAGGATCACCCGCGCCTCATGACATTATTGAAGAGTTCATGAAAAGATTCAACATTAAATTTATGGAAGGCTACGGGTTAACAGAAATCGGACAATGCACCTGGATGCGCCCGGGCGAAGTTTTCAGAGTAGGTTCATGCGGCAAAGAAGCTCCGGGATATGAAATTAAGATTGGAGACCCTGAGACTGATGAGGAAGTAGCAAGAGGAGAGATAGGGGAGATAATTGTTCGCCCTAGAACCCCTAATGTGATGCTTCATTACTACAACAAAATGCCTGAGAAAACTGTAGAGGATTTCCGCAACTTCTGGTTTCACACAGGTGACGCAGGGAGAATGGATAAACAAGGCTATATCTATTTTGTAGATAGAGTTAAGGACTATTTAAGGTGTAAGGGGGAGAATATAAGCTCTTTTGAAGTTGAAAAGATTGTAGGTTCTCATCCTGATGTTGAAGAGTCCGGCGCTATAGGAGTAAAAGCTGAGAGCGGCCGTTATGCGGAAGATGAGCTCATGATAGTCGTGGTACCCAAAAAAGGTAAGACGATCGATCCGATAAAACTTATAAAGTTCCTAGAGCCAAAAATGCCATACTTTATGATCCCAAGGTTTATCAGGTTTGAGAAATCACTCCCCAAGACAGGAACCCTAAGAGTTCAAAAAAACAAACTACGCGATAAAGGAATTACAAAAGACACATGGGATATGAAAAAAGCAGGTTATAAAGTTAAAAGATAAATATAATTTAATCTGAAATTGGGTTACAATATTAAAAGTACAGCTCGTTAAAGGAGGAGTATATGTTTAGAATAAGTTACGTTTTAATTCTAGCAATTTTCATTGGCACCTTGTCATCATTTAATACATTAGCGGAAGACTCTCTCGGGGTGTCTGAGTTCCGAAAGCTCTATGACAGTCTTATGTCCGGTAAAACTCTTGTGAATGAATCTGAACAGGATGGAACAGTTGCAAAAAAAGAAAGGATCTACGGGAAAGCTGTAGATACTGGAGACGGGGATTTTGATATTCCAGTGACTCAAGTAGTTACATATACAAAAGACGGCAAAATAGAATTGAAGGTGCAAGTTAATATTATTGATAGAGTAAATGATCTTGGTGGTCATGCGATTATTCAGGAAGAGATTACTGGCATTAGCGTGCTTGAGGAAGGGGATAAGGTGCCTGAAGAATCATACGGGATTGAGTTTGGTGGAGTTTACCGTGTGGCAAAGAATGCTCAAGGCGGATTTGATGTCCACAATTTTTCACTAATTCCTTCATTATCAATTGAGGGTGAAAAACTTTCTCTAACTGGATCGATGATCACATATTCTTGCTCCGCTCAAGATGCAAAAACAGTTTGTAACAATACGGTTCGTGATAGTGAGCTGGGCGATTATGTACCTTTTAAAGGTTACCAAATAAAGGATCCGATTGGTGATGATTTTAAAGAGACTTATGTGAGTAAATAGTTTATTAATAACGCAATGGAGGCGAACTAATGAAAAAAATAACATTTATTCTAGCTCTACTGATAATTTCTTCGACATATGTTTTTGCAGATCCGGTTGTAGATCCTGCAAGTATTAAAAATCAGGACAAATATTATAGAGACAATGCAGAGTGTAAAGCGTTAGCTAAGGATAATAAGGGCGGTGTGGGCAACGTTGCTAAAGACACCGCAATTGGGGCAGGTGTTGGGGCCGGTACAGGAGCATTGCTTGGCGCAATTGGCGGTAGCGTTGGCAAGGGTTTGGGGATAGGAGCNGTTGTAGGCGGTGTTGCTGGCGGTGGAACTAGTGTTTACAAAAACCACAAGAATTATGATGAAATATATAANAACTGTATGAGAGGCAGNGGTTATANAGTCTTGAATTGATAGCGTTATGCAGCTGTGTACATTGTGACGGTTTTTGATAGGAGTAATTATAAAAATGCCAAACTTATCAAAACTGTATTAAGTGGCTGTTTCCAGTACTAAAACGATAAGAAACCCCACAAAAAACATTGTTGTAGAAAAAGCTGAGTCCTGCTCTCCTTTGTGAGCTTCAACCAATAGCTCTTCTGTAACTAAATATAGAAGCGCTGCTACTGCAAAGGCTATAATACCTTCTAAACCTGGGCCGTGGATTCCTCGAAGTAATGTTCCTCCTATTGTTGCTCCAAGCAATACTAATATTGAAAGAATAATTGTTGTTCCTATTATTCTTGATTTGCTTTTGCCTTCTCTGGCTAGAGTTGAGGCAACAGATAGCGCCAAAAATAATAATTCAATTGCTAGTGCAATTGTGATAATAATTCCAGCTTTTAAACCTACATCGAAGCTTACACCTATTAAGAGACCATCAATAAATACATCTACTCCCGCAGCAATTACCAATCCTCCGGATCCTCCTGCCCCTTCAATCTTTTCAGACACCTTCCTGACGACCAACATTAGAGCTACTCCGGAAGAGAACCCGATTATCAAAGGAAGAATTTTTAGATTGGTAACTAGCTCCGGTAAAAGCTCAAGCGCTACAGCGGCAAAAACAACACCCGCCGCAAAATGCTGAACGGTAATTCGGGTTTTTTCTCCGGGTGTTCTGTATGCTGCAATTATCCCACCTATAATAGTTACGGCTACAGGTATTAACACATATGTAAGAACAGTTTGTAGGGAATCTTGCATCGGTTTGTCCTTAAAACCTTTAAAATTTAACTGTTTAGCCCTGAGTAATCGAATTTGATAGAAACTTTTTCTTTGACTTCCCATCTAATTTTCGGGTTCTGAGTTAAATTATAAGACACTTTAGATTTTTTTGATAAAGTGTTAATGTATCTCTGAGGGTATTCACATGAAAAAGAAGCTTGTTCTGCTGTTGCTTATCACAACACTGCTTGCATGTGGTAAGGCTGAGTATAAGTCCCCTGATTTAGGCGGGTTATATAGTAAAGCTGCCAGAAGGTCGCATGATCAGGGTAACGCTGTAATTGTAATACCCGGGATTCTCGGGTCAAAATTAAGAGACAGCGAGAGTGGACAGCTTGTGTGGGGAGCTTTTGAAAAGAGTACAGCCGATCCAGAATCACCGGAAGGGGCAAGACTTGTCGCTATACCCATGAAAATGGGAGTGCCTCTGAGCGAATTGAAAGATAACGTCCATTCGGACGGCGCTTTGGATAGGGTAAAGGTAAGTCTGTTTGGATTGCCGATTGAGTTAAATGCCTACATTAACATCCTGAGCACTTTGGGCGCCGGAGGTTATTTAGACGACCAGCTTGCTTCAAATAAGTTAAATAATATTGACTATGGAGATGATCACTTTACCTGTTTTCAGTTTGATTATGACTGGCGTCTCGACAATGTGGAAAACGCCAAGAGGCTTAATGATTTTATAGAAGAGAAAAGGGCTTACATATTAGAAGAATATAAGAGCCGAGGCATGGCTAAAGACGATGTTAAGTTTGATATAGTGGCCCATTCAATGGGGGGGCTGCTTACAAGATATTTTTTAAGATACGGACCAAATGATCTTCCTAAGGATGGCTCAACACCTGAAGTTACATGGGAAGGCGCTGAGCATGTAGACAAAGTGATAATAATTGGAACCCCTAACGCAGGCGCAGTAGGAGCTGTTGAAAACTTATTAGAGGGAAGGGATTTTGGACCTCTTCTGCCAAAATACGAGCCGGCAGTAATCGGGTCAATGCCCTCTTTATATCAGCAATTGCCAAGATCAAGACACCGCGCAATATTAGATGAGAACAGAAACGAGGTAGATATTATGGATGCCGATTTATGGATTGAAAACGGATGGGGGTTAGCAGACCCAAACCAGGCATACGTTCTTGAGTGGTTGCTCCCTGATGTTTCGGATCCAAGTGAAAGAAGAGAAATCGCTATTGACCATCTAAGAAAATCTATAAAAAGGGGTAAGCAGTTTCAAGACGCTATAGATCAGCCGGCCACGCCTCCTCAAAATTTACAACTATACCTTTTAGCCGGCGACGCCATACCAACCGGATCTGCAGTCACTATAGATTCTACCGAGAAGCATTTTGAAGTTACGGACTATCAGCCGGGTGATGGTACAGTTACCCGCTATAGCGCCCTTATGGACGAAAGGATGGGCGGTACGTGGACCCCTTATCTCCAATCTCCTATTAAATGGTCAAACGTAATGTTTCTTTTTTCAGACCATTTGGGATTGACGAAAGATCCCGGCTTTAGCGATAATGTGCTTTACATATTGCTCGAGCAGCCGGTTCAATAAACTGCTTGTTTAATCAGCTATACAATTCTTTAGAATTAGTAGACATCAATCCTATGCTCTGGAGTAATATTATTGCCCGCAAGTAAATCCTTTAAAGAAATACTTAAAAGTTCCGAAAAAGCGCTCTTAGTTGGTATTGGAGGGGGAGGGGATATTGTCGGCACTATTCCAACAGCTGATCTTCTCAGTATGTTTGATATTAAATGTGTCTACGGAGGTTTGTCCTGGGAGAGATTTACTTTTGACCCAATGCCTGGCCCAAGGAAATTTGAAGAGACAAAAAATGTCCGGAAGTTAAATGACGTTGTATGGTATGCAAATAAGGATAGTATAACAATTACAGGGGCCAGGTTCGCTGAGTCCGGATTCTCGGAAGTTATTGGCGAAGAGACCTTACTTGTTGGAATACACTCCGGTCCACAGGCTATATCTGAGGGTATTTTAGACGCTGCCAACAAACTTGATGCAGATTTAGTAATAGGTGTTGATGTTGGCGGAGATGTCATAGCTCAAGGGCACGAGCCCGGTCTTATGAGCCCGCTTGCGGATTCTATGATGACAGCTGCTTTTGCTAGACTGGAGAAGGAAATTCCTTCAATTATCGGACTTTTTGGGTACGGCAGTGACGGTGAGCTTACGCATGAAGAACTTGAGGCCTCCGTAAAAATTAAGTTAAGAAAAGGCGCAGTAATCGGCAGCTGGGGTATAACCCACGATGCTCTTAAAGAACTTGAAAAAGTTATTGCGGTTGTGCCAACTGAAGCAAGCCGTTTGCCTGTTTTATATTCAAAGGGCAAATGTGAAGAAACTACTATAAGAAAAGGAACCAGAAACGTATCACTCTCAATGGCGTCTACAGTTACATTTTACTTCTCTCCGGGAGTCTTATATGAAAACTCCAAGCTCGCAAAAGCTGTTTCTAACTGTCGGGGCCTCGAAGAAGCTAATGATGCGCTTCATTCGTTAGATATACATACGGAACTAGACCTTGAAAGAGAGATGCTTCAAGAAAAAGATAGTTAGATTCAGATTTGTTTTTTTTGCGTGCTATATGTCTTGTGGATTATTGTTATTTAGCCTAGTAATAAAGTCTTAAAATACTATTGAAAGGAAGCTCTTTTGGCTCTGAGTAAATATTGAGTTTGATATAAGTTTGACACCCAGATTTAATCATGTTAAATACTTAGGATTTTTTAAATATCTACCCAAGGAAATGCACTCTTAAATGAGTTTAGAAGAATCGGGACATCTCTCGATAGAACAGTTCTTTATAGCACTTGCTCTTATTCTTATATTCTCCAAGATTTGCGGGGAGTTAGCCGAGCGTATCAAGCAACCTTCTGTGCTTGGGGAGCTTGTGGCTGGTGTGATTCTGGGAGGAAGCGTTCTTGCCATTGTGCCTTCTGTGGCCGGAATGGCGGGATACGATACCTTCCATTTGCTCGCTGAAGTTGGCGTTGCAATACTTTTATTTGAAATTGGCTTAGAAACTGACCTCAAAGACCTCATCAAAGTCGGATTTACCTCTACAATTGTAGCAATCATCGGTGTTATAGTTCCTTTTGCTCTTGGTTTTGCAAGCATTCTAGCATTTGAGAAGTACGGATTGCTAGGAGGTATAGATCCGAGTTTAAATATCTTTATTGCTATAACTGCAGGAGCCACTTTAACTGCGACTAGCGTTGGAATTACTGCTAGAGTGCTTTCGGATATGAATCGTCTTCAGAGTGGAGAGGCTAAAATCATTCTCGGAGCAGCCGTCATTGACGATATTTTGGGTTTGATAATCTTAGGTGTAGTGACCGGACTAATAGAATCTTCAGGAAGCGGTGAAGGGGGCGGAATTTCAACACTGGGCGTAGGAATAATATTTCTTAAAGCATTCGGTTTCCTAATCGCAGCTATAATAGTTGGAAACTTGATATCCAAAAAGCTCTTTAATCTTGTAGAGACAATGAAAGTCAGGGGAGTTCTTTTATTAAGCGCTCTTTCCTTTGCCTTTATCTTTGCTTTTCTCGCCAGTCTGGTAGGCTTAGCACCTATTGTTGGTGCATTTGCCGCAGGGTTAGTTCTGGCTAACACCAATCAATTCAAATCAATTGAGCAGAATTTAAAGCCGGTTTCGGATTTCTTTACGCCCATATTTTTTATTATGGTCGGAGCCGCAGTAGATGTTGCGGTATTTAATCCGTTTGTCAGTGAAAACATACCAATACTTTTAATAGCATTGATACTGTTCATTGTTGCTGTAGTGGGTAAATTTGTTAGCGGATTTGCAGTGTTTCAGAAGGGTATAAAGAAAAGCGTCATAGGTGTGGGTATGATTCCCAGGGGTGAGGTCGGGCTTATTTTTGCCCAGGTAGGTCTAACCTATGGAATATTTACATCAGAGCTATTCTCAGCTGTAACTGTGATGGTTATGTTGACTACATTTATTGCTCCGCCGCTATTAAAAATTATGTTTGCGAATGGCGAGGACACTGCGGAAGACTCCGCATAGGAATATTAAGGAGATAAAACTATGCATTTTGAACGACTAAAACAATTTATCTTTTATTCTCTGGCGTTTGTTATAATAGCAAGCAGCGCACATGCTGCTTCAGGGGATTTATTGAGTGTAAATTATACTGTTTTCATCCAGATCGTAATATTCCTGATCGCTATATTTATACTAAACAAACTGGTTTTTAAACCCTTCCTTAATCTTGTTGATAGAAGAGACATGCTCACAAGAGGAGCAATAGAAGAAGCTCATGAGCTTGAAGATAAAGTAAAGGCAATTATTGAAGAATATGATCTAAAGTTAAATGAAGCTAGAGCGCTGGCTGCCGAAGAGCGTAACAAGTTAATTTTAGAAGGGCAGACAGTGGCTGGAGAAGTAATAGGCAAAGCAAGGGAAGAAAGCGGGACTCTTTTAGAAGAGGCTAAAACCAAGCTTGAGGCTGAAACCAAAGAAATTAAAGAAAAAATAAAAGGCGATATAGATGAATTAGCCACAGATATAGCCTCAAAAGTTTTAGGAAAGGAGGTGGAAATTTGATAGACTTTGAAATAATAAACCTTTTACTTACTAATTCCTCTGAGGGTGGAAATACTTTTAACTGGAGATATGTTTTTGAGCATACGGTTAACTTGTTAATTCTCCTAGGAGTTTTAGTCTACTTCTTAAAAGATTCCGTAAAGAATTTTCTGACTGAGAGAAAAGGATCAATCAGCAGTGAAATCGATCATGCTCAGCATACTATTACAGAGGCTAAAAAGAAATATGAAGAGTATGCGGACAAACTCAAAGGGATAGAAAACGAAATTAACAGCATAAAAGACAGTATCGTTAAACAGGGCGAGACGGAAAGAGAAGAAATTGTGAAGCAAGCCAATATAGCTTCTGAAAATATTAAAAAAGAAGCTCAAGAGACAATTCAGTTTGAAGCCAATAGGGCAAAACAGGAAATTCAGTCTGATGTTATTACACTGGCTCTCTCTATAGCTGAGAAAATAATTAAAGAGAATTTGAGCGAGCCTGATAAGCAAAGATTTGTTGACGAGTTTACTAATAACATGGGGGATGAGAAATGGCATCAATCGCAACACTAAGAGACCTATCTGAAGCTCTCATTGAAAGCGCTAAAGAAGAAAATAAACTTGATAAAATAACTTCTGACATTGAAGACTTCTATTCCATACTCTCAGTCAGCACAGAGCTTAAAAATGTCCTCTGGAGCTCAACCTATGATCTTAAAGAAAGAGAAGGGGTAACGATAGATATTGCATCAAAAAGAGGATACGACAGTCTTACTAGTAATTTTCTTAGTTTGGTTCTTGAATTAGGCAAATTCAAATCACTTTTGAATTCTGAACAAACTTTTGTTCAAAAGCTAAGAAAAGCTTCTGGAAAAATTAAAGCTGAAATAGTTATGGCTTCAAATCCTTCGGAAGAAGATTTGAGCAAAGTAAAGGCAAAATTAAGTGAGATTATGGGGCAGGAAGTTGAGGTTGCTTCAAAGGTTGACCCTGAGATAATTGGGGGAATAATCGCAAAGGTTGAAGATAAAGTGTTCGATGGTAGTATTAAGACCCAACTTGAGAGAATCAGGGGTATCCTCTCTCAATCCTAAGGCGGTCAAAAATTGAAAAGTTATGAGTTTATAAAGTTATAAGGAGTCAATAAGATGCAGGATTTAAAGATAGAAGAGATTGGCGAAATATTAAGAAATAGNATAAAAGGCTACGACACTAAGGTTGAAACCTCAGAAGTCGGAACTGTAATATCTATTGGTGACGGAATCGCTCGCGCATATGGACTTGATCAGGCAATGGCTGGTGAGCTTGTGGAGTTTAAGAGTGGTATTATGGGTCTCGTTCTAAACCTTGAAGAAGATAACGTTGGTATTGCTCTTTTTGGTGAAGATACTGAGGTTCAGGAAGGCGATATAGTAAAACGTACCGGTAGAATCGCAGAGGTTCCTGTTGGCGAAGATATGAAGGGAAGGGTAGTAAATGCCCTAGGACAGCCAATTGACGGTAAAGGCGAAATCAAGAGCGCTGAGACAAGGCAAATTGAGGTTAAGGCTCCTGGAGTTGTCTACAGACAATCTGTAAGCGAACCTCTTCAGACAGGAATTAAATCAATCGACTCTATGATTCCGATTGGTAGAGGACAAAGAGAATTGATATTGGGTGACCGTCAGATCGGAAAGACGGCGATTGCTATCGATACTATAATTAACCAAAAAAATGAAGATGTATACTGCATCTACGTAGCCATAGGGCAAAAACAGTCAACTGTAGCCCAGGTTATGGACAAATTAAAAGAACACGGCGCTATGGAATATACTACTATCGTTGCGGCTACTGCCAGCGACCCGGCTCCGTTTCAGTTTATTGCTCCTTATACGGGTTGCGCTCTTGGAGAATATTTCAGAGATACCGGAAGACATGCGCTAGTTATTTACGATGATTTGACCAAGCATGCTTGGGCATATCGTCAGTTGTCTTTGCTGCTTAGAAGACCTCCTGGTCGTGAGGCTTATCCCGGTGATGTTTTCTATCTCCATTCCAGACTATTAGAGCGCGCTGCTAAAATGAGAGACGAAGACGGCGGCGGATCATTAACAGCGCTTCCAATTATTGAAACTCAGGCAGGAGACGTTTCCGCATATATTCCGACTAACGTTATTTCTATTACAGACGGTCAGATCTACTTAGAGAGTGATCTTTTCTACTCAGGTATAAGACCAGCTATTAACGTTGGACTTTCAGTTTCCAGGGTGGGTGGTTCAGCTCAGATTAAGGCTATGAAAAACGTAGCCGGTACTTTGAGATTGGAATTGGCGCAATATAGAGAGGTTGAGGCTTTTTCTCAGTTTGCCTCAGACTTGGATAAAGCAACTCAGGCTCAGTTAGCCCGTGGAAGTAGATTGGTTGAAGCTCTAAAGCAAGGTCAGTACGAACCGCTTGCAGTTGAGAAACAGGTTCTAATTATCTATGCGGTAACAAATGGATTTGTAGATGATTATCCTGTCGAGTCGGTTGGCAAATATGAGAAGGAACTCTACTCTTTTTTTGATTCAAATTACGCGAATCTTTTAGAAGATATAAAGACTAAAAAAGTGATTTCAGATGAATTAGAAGAGAGTGTTAAGAGCGTTCTTGGCGAACTTAAAAACCAATTAGGAGATTTATCATAGTAAATGAGATTCTACAATCTCTAAACTAATAAAATCATGGCTAGTTTAAGACAAATTAAAACTAAAATAAGTAGTGTTAAAGGCACAAGCCGAATAATGAGCGCTATGAAATTGATTTCTGCTGTAAAGCTAAAGCGCGCTCAGGATCTTCTAATGGCCTATCGTCCATATTCTGATGCTTATCAAGAGACAACAATGAATATTGCAAAGAGATGTGATCAGGAATCACATCCGTTACTTAGAAAAACGGATGATCCAAAAAAGCTTCATCTTGTTTTTATAACATCAGACCGAGGGCTTTGCGGTAGTTTTAACAGCAGCCTTATCCGAAAGCTCGAAACATACCTGGTTACCGATACCAAATCTTTTGACGAAGTTACATTTAGTTTCTTGGGCAGAAGAGGTAGAGATCACTTTGGAAGAGAAGGGTTTGATATCAAAAATAGTTTTATAGGTATTACAGAAAGAAACTACTCAGATATATCGGAGAAAGTATCTGAAGAGTTAATAAAAGAATTTATTAAAGGTGACAGTGATGAAGTTATATTAGTATATAATTACTTCAAATCTGCATTGACTCAGGAAATTACCTATGAGAAAGTCCTCCCAATAAAAGCTGATTCTGAGATTGAGGACGAAAACCTTATTGATTATCTATATGAGCCCACGAATAAGGGAATCTTAAGCGAGCTTCTTCCTAAGTATGTTCAAGTCCGGGTTCAGCGGGCAATTCAAGAATCAATGACTAGCGAGCATGCTTCTCGTATGACTGCTATGGAAAATGCAACAAGCAATGCAAATGATGTAATCAAAAACCTCACGCTTTTATACAATAAAACAAGACAAGCCATGATTACAACAGAACTCATGGACATAGTAAACGGAACTGAGGCATTAAGTAAAGGAGACGAGTAAGATGGACACAAATACTAATATCAATATGGGAAAAGTAGTACAGATTATGGGACCAGTTATTGATGTTGAGTTTAAAGATAGCGAACTGCCCCCGATCTATACTGCGCTAAAACTTACAAACCAGCTCATTAATGATGAGAAATGGAATCTAATAGTTGAAGTAGCGCAGCAGCTTGGCGGCAATCGCGTCCGTTGTATTGCTATGGATTCAACAGAGGGTATTAAAAGAGGAGAGGATGCGCTCAATACCGGGGAGGGTATAACAGTGCCTGTCGGAAAAGAGGCGCTTGGTAGAATGGTAAACGTTGTTGGAGAGCCTATTGATGAAGCTGGCCCAGTAGCTACTAAAATGCGCTGGCCAATTCACCGTGAGGCCCCTAAATTTGTTGAACAAAGCACTAAACTGGAGCTTTTTGAAACTGGAATTAAAGTTATTGATTTGATTGCCCCGTTCCTTAAAGGAGGAAAGATCGGACTGTTTGGTGGCGCCGGCGTGGGAAAAACTGTTCTTTTAATGGAGCTTATCCATAACGTTGCTAAAGAATACGGTGGAGTTTCCGTGTTTGGCGGCGTAGGAGAAAGAACTCGTGAAGGAAATGACCTCTGGCACGAGATGAAGGATTCTGGAGTTATAGGAAATACTGGCCTCGTATTTGGACAGATGAACGAGCCGCCGGGCGCTAGAGCAAGGGTTGCTCTAACAGCATTAACGCTTGCAGAGTATTTCCGTGATGAAGAGGGTCAAGACGTACTATTATTTATTGATAATATATTTAGGTTTACTCAGGCGGGGTCAGAGGTGTCAGCGCTTCTGGGAAGGATTCCTTCTGCTGTGGGTTATCAGCCTACGCTTGCTACTGACCTTGGAGAGCTTCAAGAGAGGATTACATCAACGGTTAAAGGTTCTATTACATCTGTACAGGCGATCTATGTTCCTGCGGATGACTTGACTGACCCAGCTCCCGCGACCACATTTGCTCACTTAGACGGTACGACTGTTCTTTCACGTCAGTTAACTGAGCTTGGAATTTATCCTGCTGTGGATCCACTCGATTCAACCTCGCGTATTCTTGATCCTCAAATCGTAGGACAAGAGCATTACGAAGTTGCTCGTCAGGTTCAGGAAGTTCTACAGCGTTACAAACAGCTTCAAGAGATTATTGCTATCTTAGGTATGGATGAGCTTTCAGAGGAAGACAAACTAGTTGTAGCTAGAGCTAGAAAAGTACAGAGATTCCTTTCACAGCCGTTCCACGTTGCTGAGCAGTTCACAGGTACGCCTGGTAAATATGTGCCTATTAAAGAGACTATAGAGGCTTTTAAAGAGGTTATTTCTGGTACAATGGATGATATCCCCGAGCAGGCATTTTATATGGTCGGAAACCTCGACGAAGTTCATGAGAAAGCAAAAGAAATTATTTCATAATAAGAAAAAAAGTATGAGGGGCTTAATTGCCCCTTAATTAGTTTTTAAGTTGCATTAGATTATAGAGGAGAGATTGAAAATTGGCTGACGGCATACATCTAAAAGTGATCACACCAACTGAGCTTGTCGTAGACGAGCAAGTTAACGAAGTTGTAGCTCCTGGACAGGTCGGAGAATTCGGGATCTTGCCCGGTCATATTCCGTTCATAACAACTCTCCACACAGGCGATCTTAAATATAAGATAGGCAATTCAGAAACTAAGCTATTTGTAGAAGGCGGAGTTGCCGATGTAAGGAACGACACCGTAAGTATTCTTACAGATGGCGTCAAAAAGAATTAGTCTTATCCAATATAAGTCTTAACTTCTAACTATTTATCTCTTTCCAAATAGCTAGATATTTTCATCAAATATAATACAATTACACCTGCCGTATATATTTCTGGAGGTAAATCATGCCAGTGACTAAAGAAAACGCTGAAAATTCAATAATTCGAAATGATATCGATGGAATTTCTAATCTTATACTGAACAGACCTAAGGCTTATAATTCTTTTACAATAGAGTCTATGGAATCAATTATAGAAGAACTTGATGATATATCTCAGGATTCTTCTATAAAGGTTATAGTCATATCAGGCGCTGGAAAAGGGTTTTGTGCAGGTCACGATATGAAAGACTTACGTGCGAACCCAGAAAAATCATTTTATGAAAAGACGTTTCAAACAAGTTCTAAGATGATGATGTCTATCATAAGCTGTCCAAAGCCTGTCATAGCTAAAGTCCATGGGATTGCGACAGCTGCTGGATGTCAGCTTGTTTCCACATGTGATTTAGCTGTAGCTGACGAGAATACAAAGTTTGCCACTCCAGGGGTGAATATTGGACTATTCTGTTCTACTCCTATGGTTGGTTTATCACGCAATGTTTCTAGAAAGCATGCTATGGAAATGTTATTAACAGGCGATTTTATCTCAGCCCAAAGAGCCTACGAAATCGGTTTAATAAATCGAGTAGTTGCTGAGACTGAATTGGATAATGCTGCTCTAGAATTTGCTAATAAAATAGCAGCTAAATCTCCATTAACGCTAAAAATTGGCAAGAAAGCATTTTATGAACAGCTGGATAAAGATATGGCAGGTGCATATGAGTACTGCAGCAGGGTTATGGTAGAAAATATGATGGCCCGCGACGCTGAGGAAGGTATTGATGCATTCTTAGAAAAAAGAGACCCTGTATGGCAAGGCAAATAATAAACTTTCGATCGTTATGTGCTAAGGTTTCTAGACGGCTCGTTGGTAAAATTCGACTACTTAGAGTAGTTCAGAAGTTTAGTGTTCCATATAGTAATCCTATAAGTCATTCCCATAATCACTTGCATGATACCGCCTANATAATAAAAAACCGGGATGCNATATTAAATGTCTGTCCCGGTTTTACTATCTTCTAAAATCTTTTGATGTCAAATTTGTTTCTGTTTGTTAGAGAAAAGTTTTAGCTGCCATTTGTTGCAGGTTCTTCCTGAACTTCCGGCTTGTTATTTTTTTCTATTACCTCTGGTTCAGGTTTTACATTCGTTTGATCGGGATCTGTAGCTTTAGCATTGATTTGATCAAGCCTCGATCTTTCTTTAATTCTACTAGCTTTCTTAGAAAGTCCTCTTAGATAATAAAGTTTGGCTCTTCTGACTTTTCCTTGTCTCTTGACCTCAATCTTGTCGATCAATGGAGAATGAAGAGGGAATATTCTTTCAACTCCTACTCCGTAAGATACTTTCCTAACGATAAAGGTCTCGCGAGCTCCGCCACCTTTTTTGGCGATAACCACNCCTTCGAAAACCTGGATTCTTTCTCTCTCACCTTCTTTGATTTTGTAATGCACCGCTACAGTATCGCCCGGGCGAAAATCAGGAAGGCCTTCTCTCATCATTGTTGTTTCTAATTCGCTAACGATATTCATCATAAATCTCCTATTTCATATTTTACATGAAAATAATCTATCTAGTATAATTGCGGCTGCACTGCGAACAGAAAGATGATTATAGTTTGTATAACCGCTAACAGGTTTCAATCTATAGTCTGCGCTTTCCATAATCTCTTGTGCTAAACCCCAACCAGTTCCCAATAATAATAAGTAAGGTTTTTGTTCTCCTGAAAAAATTAATTCTCTTAAATCTTCAAACCCAATCATGTTATCTGCTGATCTTGCGTCAGTAACAATCGTTACGGGTTTTTTCCCTTCGATCTCTTCAATCTCAAGAACTACTTCTTCAAGTGTATTTCTTAATGTTACTATATTAAGGGCTTCTGATCTTGATTCGTTAAATGATGCTCCCTCACCCTCTGTCCAATGTTTAAGTACACGATTTACTAACTTCTGCTGCTCTAGGTTGGGCTGCACTAGGTAGAATGTCTCAACCCCATATGTAACAGCCGAGCGCGCGATATCATGTACATCTAAATTGGTAAACGCTGTATTAATTATTTTAAATCGATTATTGTATACGGGATAATGGATTAATGCAATATATGCTTTAAAAGTAGGAGAGCTAGTATCTTTAAGTTCTTTTATAAGCTCGATGTCTTCGGTTTTTAATATGGCATTATCAAGCATGTCTGGTCTTTTCTTAAAGGTTCTTTTGATACTTTCTTTTTTTCTCCATTCATCGATATCTCCATGGTTTCCAGATAAGAGTACATCAGGCACCTTCCTCCCTTTGAACTCTTCCGGCCGAGTATACTGAGGGTATTCCAATAAGCCTTGGTTAAACGAGTCATTCTGTGGAGATAAAGCGTTTCCTAACACCCCAGGTATAAACCTTGATACACTCTCTATTATTACTGAGGCTGCATTTTCTCCTCCTGAAAGCACATAATCTCCAATTGATATCTCTCTATCTACATATAGTTCTCTAATCCTTTCATCTACTCCCTCATATCTGCCGCAAATAATGGTTATCTGGTCATAGTCTGCCAATTCCCTCGCCATTTTGTCTGAAAACTTCTCACCGTCAGGGGTTGTTAAGACTACTAGTGATTTTTTGTCAGTGTTTTTTACATTTTCTAGAGCGGATGCGACAGGACCAATTTTCATTAACATTCCTCCGCCCCCACCGTATGGAGTGTCGTCAACAGTCTTATGTTTGTCTTCGGAATATTCCCTTATATCGTGAGTTCTAATATCTAAAAGACCCTTCTCTTGAGCTTTCTTTAATATGCCAAAGGAAAAAGGGGATTCAAATAATTCAGGGAATATGGTTAGAATGTCGTATCTCATTTTATTGAATGTAAAGCTAACACTTATTGTGAATAAGTTTTAGTCCAGAAGACCCTTAATGGCGTTAATAATGATTTTGGACTGTCCAAGGTCAATTTCCTTAACTATCGGTTCAGTAAGAGGTATCAGATGCTCCTTGCCCTCATTCTTAACTATTAATAAACTCTGTAATGAACGATCGATTAAATTTTCTACCTCACCTATATACTGTCCTTCCTCTGTATATACCTTAAGACCGATAAGATCAAACCAATAATATTCGTCATCCCCAAGGTCTTTCAGATCTGAAATTTCAACGTGTATAACATTTCCTACAAGTTTCTCAGCATCTTCTATTGAATCAATTCCTTGTATTTTGAATACAGCAGTGTTGTTATGTATACGACTTTTTGCAATTGCCAATTCTATGGGGGAGCTACCTGGGGATTTAATTATAAAAATTCTTTCCAGAGTAGAAATGTTATCTAGTTGGCGGCTAAAAGGAACAAATTTTACTTCTCCCGATAGCCCATGCACTTTGGATATCTTTCCGAACGAAATTAGTCCCATATTTCAAAAGGGGACGTCACTTATTCTAAGATTTCGAGCACTGCCCTCTTTCTCATTTTAGCAGCAGCAGCGCCTAAAATAGTTCTAATGGCCTTAGCGGTTTTCCCCTGCTTACCAATTATTTTGCCTAAGTCTTCTTGGGCAACCTTTAATTCAAGCACCGCGGTTTGCTCTCCTATAACCTCACGTACTTCCACTTTCTCAGGACTGTCTACTAGGGACTGCGCAATGAAAGTTACAAGCTCCTTTAGTCTATCCATAACTGATACCTCCCGTCTATAGTATCAATATCCAAGTACTTTCTTCTCGTTACTGTTCTAGTCCTAGTTTAATGTAGAAATCAATTTACCGACTCTGTCGGATGTCTGAGCGCCTTTACCGACCCAGTCATTTACTCTTTCTGTATTAACCTCTAATACATGCGGGCTCTTTCTTGGGTCGTAGTATCCTAAGATCTCAAGAAATTTACCGTCGCGTGGTGAGCGAGAATCAGCTGCAACTATTCTGTAAAAAGGTCTCTTTTTCGAACCAGCTCTCATAAGTCTTATTTTAACCAAACTCTTAATACCTCCTAACTGTATATCAGTATAATAAACTATATTACCTAACTTTCATCATTCTTTTTGCTAACTTCCCCATTTTACCCATATTACCCATCATTTTTCTCATTTGCATGTAGTTCTTAATCATGCGATTTATATCTTCAACTCTTGTTCCACTACCCTTAGCGATTCTTTTACGTCTGGAGCCGTTTATGATAGTGTGATTGAGTCTTTCTTTGGGTGTCATGGAGTCAATCATCGCAATTGTTTTTTTGATTTCTTTTTCGGCCGTCTCTAATGCTTTAGGATCCTTAGAAACATCTTTCATTCCAGGAATCATCTGAGTCATGCTTTCAAGTGATCCCATTTTATTCATTGTAAGCATTGCATCCTTAAAATCAGCTAATGAGAATTGTTTCTTGAGTAGCTTCTTTGCCATCTCCTCAGCCTCTTTGTCTTCAAAAGCTGTTTGAGCTTTTTCTATGAAGCTGAGAACATCGCCCATCCCTAGAATTCTGGAAGCTATTCTGTCTGGATGAAATACTTCTATTGCGTCTAGTTTTTCGCCGGTACCGAAGAATTTAATCGGTTTACCAGTTACTGCCTTTATTGATAATGCAGCGCCGCCTCTTGCATCACCGTCCATTTTTGTGAGCACTACACCATCTATGTCTATTGCTTCATTGAAGCTGGCAGAAACATTAACCGCGTCTTGACCAGTCATCGCATCAGCTACCAGAAGTATTTGGTGAGGATTTACTGCAGCTTTAATATTCTTGAGCTCATCCATTAGCTCTTCGTCAATATGGAGCCTGCCAGCCGTATCTATGATAACGGTGTCATAGCCGCTATTGCGGGCTGTTTCCATAGCATCCTTACAAATTTCTACAGGTTTAGCTCCAGGCTGGGTGTCGTATATGCCTGCTCCAACTTGACTGGCTAAAACTTTAAGCTGGTCTATAGCAGCCGGTCTGTAAACGTCTGCAGGTACCAGATAGGGGTTTCTATTTAGTTTTTCTTTTAAATACCGAGCTATTTTAGAGGCTGAAGTAGTTTTACCTGAACCCTGAAGACCAACCAGCATTATGCCAACAGGGGGAGTGGCTTTCAAATCAAGCTCTGAGCTTTGGTCACCCAAAACGCCTATGAGTTCTTCGTGAACTATCTTAATAAATTGTTGGCCTGGTGAAAGGCTCTGGGCTACTTCTTGACCTAAGGCTCTTTCTTTAACCGAATTTATAAAGTCTCTAACGACTTTAAAGTTAACATCTGCTTCGAGTAGACTGAGCCTTACCTCTCGTAAAGCTTCTTCAATATTGCTTTCACTAAGCTTTCCATAACCTCTAACTTTCTTTAAAGTCGAGTTTAGTTTTTCAGATATTCCTTCAAACATGGTTTCTTAAATACAACTCTCCCGTCAAAATCTAAACGTTAATGATTATCATAACTTATATTTGTTGTCAAATATATAAGCGGTTATCGATTATGCTTTTTTTAATCAAGATGAAGGTTTCTGAGAGTGATTGGTATATTAGAATCCAATTTGCTCATCTATTGTGAACTCCCGCTCCTCTCTAAACGATAAATATTCCCATCAAAGGAGGCTATATATGGTTCTCCTTGTTCATCTATTCCGAAAGCTACAATTGAAAATGGATCAAATTGGAGTAATTGAGTGTTGTCTAGCACATTTACGCCATTATGTTCAAGCGCCCAGACCCTACCGGACACGAAATCGCCATAAATATAGAGCCCAGAGAGCTCAGGAAATTCATTTCCATGATATACAATTCCTCCGATTACAGCGCCACCTTGATCTCTACCGTATTCAAACACCGGAAGAACAAGTCCATTAAGATTGCACTGTATTGGAGGATTGAAGCATAAAGTTCCTTCTATAATAGGCCATCCATAGTTTTTTCCATTTTCTATAATGTTTACTTCCTCTCTTGAGAACTCACCAACATCCCCTGTCCATAATGTTCCAGTGACCGCATCGAAAGCGAGTCTCCATGGGTTACGGAATCCGGAAGCATATAGTTCTTCTCTAAAACCTAAATTATTATTTACCAAAGGGTTATCAGGCGGTATGCCGTAGTTAAGCTGATCTTGTGGATTGTCCACATCTATTCTAATAATTGATCCTAATAAATTTGTGAAATCTTGACTTGTTCCGTTAGATCCAAAAGGAGGGCCGCCATCACCTGTTGATATATATAAATAGCCATCGTTTGGGCCAAATACCAGCTGACCCCCATTGTGTAATTGGTGTGGCTGTGGAATTTCAAGTAGAACAACCTCGCTATTTGGATCTGCTTGATTTGGGTTTTGAGTGTCTACTGAGAACTGAGAAATTATACTTCTAAGTGGATTAGCTGCTGTATAATTTACATAAAAGAGACCATTATTTTCATAATTAGGATGGAAAGCAAGACCGAGCATTCCTAATTCGCTATCATCGAATTCAACTCTGTCTTGTATGTCTAGAAATACGCTTGATGCCGGATCTAAATCGCTTAGCTGAACTTCGCTCTGATTATTCAGAGGAACTCCGTCAATGACTTGTATTGCCCCCTTCTGTTCGACCACAAATAGCCTGTTGGTGTTGTCTCCGGAATTCTGAATATCTAAGGGTTTATCAAGACTGATATTGGGGAAAGCGTTTACAAGACTAAATTGGTTTTCTAAATCGGGCTCTGGTTCTGGAGTTGGTGTCGGCATTGGCATTTGACCATCCCCAGATTCTCCCCCCGAATCGCATGATAGATTAAAAGTAAAAGCTAATATGCTTATAATTAACAGTAATTTATAATTCTGCATTATATCTCTTAGTTCTGTTCAGCATTAACTGTTTATTTTAAAGTTTCACCCGGTTTAAGCTCAATTATTTCTATATGCTTTATATCTTGGGTTAGATTCCTCAAATCTGCTGGTGTTCCTGTTAATAGCGGGAAGGTTCCATAATGCGTAGGAATTACGTATTTAGGTGATAAGAAACGGCAAGCATGCGCTGCTTCAACTGGGGACATAGTAAATAAATCTCCAATGGGGATCATTATAAGCTCAGGCTTATAAATTTCAGCAATGAGTTTCATATCGCTAAATACTGCCGTATCCCCAGCGTGATAGACCTTAAACCCATTCTCAAATTCTATAACATATCCAACTGCTTCACCGCCATAAGTTATACTTCCGTCCTCTTCCTGTATGCCGCAGCTATGATCCGCATGGACCATTGTAAACTTTATTCCATCAACTTCTTGCGTGCCGCCTTTATTCATTGGTAATATGTTCTCAACACCTTTGTTGTTAAGCCAAACACAGGTTTCAATTATGCCAACTACTTTAGGTTGTAACTTATTTCCAATTTGTACAGCATCTCCTATATGGTCAAAATGGGCATGTGTTATCGCGAGGATATCAACGTGGTCAATTTTTTTTAGTTCTTCTGGACACTTCGGATTGCCGTCCACCCAAGGATCCAGGATTAATATCTTCCCTGAAGGAGATTTGATCTTAAATGTGGAATGACCCATATAGGTCAGTTCGATGTCCTTTCCGAGTTCAGTCATGTATTTTCTCCTATATATATTTTACAGCAAAAAAATAATGTTAGTTACAGCATGCTAATTATTATAAGAAAATTGCAATACCTTACAATAGCAAAATTTGAAAAGGGAAAATGCTGATGATAGATTAAGTGTCACTAATTATTTCAAATAGGAATATATTCCCTGCAAAAAAGGAAAAACATAAATGCTTGATTCGAAATTGATGGAAGAGAACATGTTAGAAGTTAAGAAAAAATTGGAATCCAGAGGGTCTGTAGTGGATTTCGATCAATTTATGGCTCTGGACAGGGGTAGGAAAGAAATTATTAAGAAGGTAGAAGAGCTTGAGCGCGAACGAAATATAGGTTCAAAAAAGATGGGTGAGTTAATGAGGGAGGGTAAAAAAGATGAAGCAGGCGCTCTCCAGGAAGATATGAAAAGGATTTCTGTACAAATCAAGGATTTTGGAGAACTAAGAGTTAAAGCAGAGGAGGAGTTTCGTAATTTTATGTTAATGATCCCTAATCTTCCAAATGATTTGGTGCCCATCGGAAAGAATGAAGAAGATAACGTTGAGATTCGAAAATGGGGTGAGCCCAGGGATTTTGATTTTGAGACTAAGGATCATATAGAGATTGGAAAAGATCTGGATATTCTGGATCTTGATAGGGCAGCAAAAATTACAGGCGCAAGGTTTGCATTATATAAAGGTTTGGGCGCAAGGCTTGAAAGAGCGCTAATTAACTTTATGCTCGACCTTCATACAAACGAACATGGATACAAAGAAGTTCTACCGCCTTTTATGGCCAATACGGAGAGTTTTATTGGTACAGGAAATCTACCTAAGTTTGAAGAAGATCTATTTAAGATTCAAGATACCAATTTTTACCTAATTCCTACAGCAGAAGTTCCTGTGACAAATATTCATAGGGACGAGATATTAAAAGAGGATGAGCTTCCTATAAAATATGTTGCATATACGCCATGTTTCAGGAGTGAGGCGGGATCTTACGGGAAGGATGTAAAAGGTATTATCAGGCAGCATCAATTTAATAAAGTAGAACTGGTAAAGTTCTCAACCCCTGAAAAATCATATGAGGAGCATGAGTCACTCACTCAAAATGCAGAACGAATTCTGGAGCTCCTTGGACTTCCCTATAGAGTAGTTGTTCTCTGTACAGGTGATATGGGTTTCTCATCAGCGAAGACTTATGATCTTGAGGTTTGGGTTCCAACTGAAAATACGTACAGGGAAATATCATCCTGTAGCAACTTCGAAGATTTTCAGGCCAGAAGAGCGTCGATAAGATACCGCCCTAATGAAGGTGGAAAAACAAAACTCGTTCATACTCTAAACGGATCAGGGCTTGCAGTGGGTAGAACTGTTCTAGGGATTCTAGAGAATTATCAGGAGTCTGACGGCAGTGTTACCATTCCTGAAGTTCTGGTGCCATATATGGGTGGTGTTACAAAAATTAGCAATTAGAATTAGTTTTCAGATGTTTGAGAATCAACCTTATATGATAGATACAGGAAAGTAAGAGATAAAATTAGACTAATGATAAGAATGTATAAAAGTATGAATCCTGTTTGTCTTTCAAGATCATTCGTTGAAATGAAATAGCGCCTCAAAAATATAATTATTGTCCCAAAAGCTGAGAATAATGCTACTAATGCAGATATCATAAAGAGATAAGAAAAAATACTTGGTAGGGAATTTCTCATTAATATTCCTTTTTTTCCTATAAACAATAATAGCATTTTACATAAGAATTTGGAAAGTATGTACAGAATTAGATTAGAAATAGTAAGAGATTAAAGGAGTTGGCTACATATAATAGATTAGACTTCTAGTATTTCTTTTTCTTTCAATTCTAAAATCTCGTTAATGTTTTTAATGTGTTTATCTGTTATTTTTTGGACATTATCAAGATTCTTTTTAACACGATCTTCAGGAAGCCCCTCTTCTTTTTCCAGATCTTTAACAAAATGATTGATATCGTGTCTGATTTGCCTTATAGAAACCCTGAATTCTTCAGCAACTTTAGAAACATATTTAACTAATTCTTTTCTCCGGTCTTCTGTTAATGTTGGTATACTGAGTCGAATTACTTTACCGTCGTTTGAAGGATTAATGCCTATTTCCGATTTCATAATGGCTTTTTCTACTTCTGGTATGGCGCTTACATCCCATGGCTGTATCATGATTGTCCTCGACTCCGGGATAGATACAGTAGCTAGCTGGTTTATAGGAGTTTCCGCTCCGTAGTAATCTACGATTATGTGATCTACAAGTCCTGATGATGCTCTACCAGTTCTTATTTTAGTAAGTTCTGCGTTAAAGGCAGAAATGGTTTTGTCCATTCTCTCTTCAGTATCATTAAGAATGTCATTAAGCATATTGTCACACATCTTTATCACTCCTTACTATGGTTCCTATCTCACTTCCCATTATAACCTTTTTTATATTACCACTTTCAAATAAATTAAACACTATGATAGGAATATTTCCCTGCATGGATAATGAGATTGCCGTAGCGTCCATGATCTTTAATTCATTTTTTAAAACATCCATGTAGGTTAATTTTTTGAATTTTACTGCATCTTTGTGTTTTAAAGGATCCTTATCGTAGACGCCATCAACTTTAGTGGCTTTAAGTATCAAATCAGCCCCGATTTCTAAGGCTCTTAGGGTGGCTGCTGTGTCAGTAGTGAAAAATGGGTTGCCTGTTCCGGCTGCAAATAGTACTACCCGGCCTTTTTCAAGGTGTCTTACGGCGCGTCTTCTAATATAGGGTTCGGCAACCTGCTCTATATTGAGAGCAGTTTGAACTCTTGTGTTGACCCCCTTTTTTTCAAGTGAATCCTGAAGCGCAAGAGCATTCATTACTGTAGCCAGCATGCCCATATAATCTCCGGTAGAGCGGTCAATGCCTTTAGATGCGCCAGCTACGCCTCTAAATATGTTTCCACCACCGATAACAATCGCTATCTCTATGCTGAGCCTGCTTACATCGGCAATCTCATTAGAAATAGTGTCGAGTACTTCTGCGCTAATACCGTACCCTTGTTCTCCTTGAAGCGCTTCCCCGCTTAACTTTAATAGGACTTTGCGGTATTTAGGTTCTGGATTGGAAGGAGTTTTCGAAGATGTCATAGTTGTATTGGTTTAATCAAGAGGTTCCCCTAATTGAAACCTTGTGAACCTTCTAACTTTGATGTTTTCTCCGATCTTGGCTATTAGAGCCTGTAAAAGATCATCTATTTTCAATTTTGTATCTCTAATGTAGGTCTGGTTTAGTAAACATACTTCTTCGTAATACTTCTCTATTTTCCCTTCAATGATCTTCTCAGCAATTTCTGCAGGTTTACCAGATTCCAGAACCTGAGCTTTCATAACTTCTTTTTCTCTTTCAAGTTCTGCCTCCGGTATCTCTTCCTTGCTTACATAGGTAGGGTTAGCTGCTGCTATTTGCATTGCAACTTCTCTCGCAAATGCTAGAAACTCTTCATTTCTAGCAACAAAATCTGTCTCGCAGTTTATTTCGATCATTACTCCAATTTTTCCGCCTGCATGGATATAAGACATCACTGTTCCTTCCGGAGTGTCTCTTCCAACTTTTTTTGATGCTTTGGCAACACCTCTAATTTTTAGTATATCAAGCGCTTTCTCCATATCGCCGGATACTTCTTCTAATGCCTTTTTGCAATCGATAAATGGAGCTCCAGTTGAGTCTCTAAGCCCTTTGACCATTTGTGCTGTAATCTCAGTCATAGTAATTCTAAGCCTCCTTCTTAGGTTCTTCTTCAGATTGTGTTTCAGTTTCTACTGCAGCGCTTTCAAATTGGGATTGGGTATCATTTGATGGTTCTGCTGAAACTGCGGTTTCTATGGGAGCATCAGCGCTTTCAGCTGGCTGACTCTCCTCAACTTTTGGTTTTTCAGGTTGAGCTGTTGTTTCGCCTGGTGTGGATTCCGAGACGGCTACAGAGGTTGAACCCTCTTTTGCGCCTTCCTCTCCATATTCTTTGAATACAAAGACTTTTCTTTCTACCACAACTTTGGATTCCTGTTCTTTCACAGCCACTTCGCCTGCTTGTAGCTTCTGCTCATAAATGTGCTTACCTTCAATACAAGCGTCTGATATCCTGGATGTAAATAATTTAATCGCTCTTATAGCGTCGTCATTACTTGGTATGATAATGTCGGCATCTGCCGGATTTGCGTTAGTATCGACGACTCCTACAATTGGGATCCCTAATTTCCTTGCTTCGTTTACAGCGATATGTTCTTTTCTTGTATCAACTATATATAGAGCTTGAGGAATACTTTTCATATTTACTATTCCACCCACAAGATGCTCTAGTTTTTGTGTTTCTCTTTTTAGGTTTTTAACTTCTTTTTTTGGAAGGTGGTCCATATGACCTTCTTCCTCAAGTTTTTTTAGTTCTAGTAAATAATCAACTCTTGCGCGAATAGTGGAGAAATTGGTGAGTGTTCCTCCCAACCAACGCGTGTTAACATAGGGCATGCCGGACTTTAAAGCCTCTTCTGCGATAATCCCTTGAGCTTGTTTTTTTGTTCCTACGAAAAGTACCTCACCACCCTCTGAAACAATATTTCTTACAAAGTTGTATGCGGTTTTAAATAAACCCACAGTTTGTTGAAGGTCTATTATGTGTATTCCATTTCTGCTGCCAAATATATAGTCCTGCATCTTTGGATTCCAGTGACTTATCTGGTGACCAAAATGAACCCCAGCTTCTAGAAGCTGTTTCATGCTTATTGCTTCATTAGCCGCTTCGGACTGTTGTGTTTCTTCTGCCATTAAAAATGCCTCCTGTTTTTATCAATACACTTATCAAGATAAACAAAGTTATTTAACATATAATATTGTTTTTCCCCTCAAGTATCGTTCGTGTAACTTGAGCTTAATACAAAACAATATTACTGTGGTAAACTGTAGGGAATTTTACAGCAAAGAGGGAATATTGAAAGAGCTTAACTATATATTTATTGTGAATCCTACTGCTGGACAAGGCAGAACGAATAACGCCTATAGTCTCATAAGAGATATGATCGCTGATAAAAATGTTAACTGCGACTTTAAATTTACCTCCGAACAAGGACAAGCAGAAGAATTTGCAAAAGAAGCTGAAACAGGAGGATTTACTCATGTGATTTCGGTAGGAGGAGATGGGACCTCTCATGAAGTAGTAAACGGTCTTGTTGGATCATCAGTAGTTTTTGGAGTTATTCCATCAGGAAGCGGAAATGATTTTCCCAAAGCTGCATCTATCCCGCTGGATATTAAAAAAGCTATTGAAATTATATTTTCCGGAAGAGAGAAAAAGATTGATATAGGCAAGCTTGGAGATAGGTATTTCATAAATGGTCTTGGAATAGGGCTAGATGGAGCAGTTTCACATAGGTTTAAAAAGTTAAAATTTCTGAGAGGGCAATTAGGTTATCTCTTAGGATCGGTCCAAGAAGCGCTTACCTTTAAGGGGTTTACTTGTCACGTGAAGATCGATGATTGGACTTATGAGGGGCCGCTTTTGCTGACGGGCGCATCCAATGGATTATATCAGGGAGGTAAGTTCAAGTTGGCGCCTGAAGCTCGGATAGATGATGGACTGCTGGATTTTCATATAATTAAGGACATGTCTATTTTTAACCGTCTTATAAAAATACCCAAGGTGTTGGAAGGATCTCATGCCGATCTGGATGAGGTAGAGATCAAAAGGGCTACAAACATGGAGATTGCAATAGAACAGAGAGTTCCGGCACATATGGACGGTGAGCCTTTTTATCTGGAAAAAGGAACTCATAATATTCAATTAGTTCCATCTGGGCTTAAAATAATGTCTGCTTGACAAAATTTCGATTAAAGATAAATCTAGTTGCGAGGAATTAATAAACACAGACATATAAATTAGAACATTATGCTCAGAACAATATATTGTGGAATCGTTTTTGCGGTCTTTACAACTTTCTTTGGTATCATCGGGATAATTCTATCTCTCTTATATCGTCCTTTTGTGGTTCCCTATGCTGTGAAGCCATGGGCAAAAACGAATTTGTCGGCAGCAGGTATAAAACTTCAAGTAGAAGGGCTTGAAAATTTACCGCAAGAGCCCAGTATAATAATGTTTAATCACCAGAGCGCTCTCGATATACTTGCCTATATGTCTATTTTGCCTATTGACTGGAGAGCCATAATGAAAAAGGAAGTGGGTCAAATTCCTTTTATTGGCTGGGTGTCTAGATTATCAGGACACTATCTGGTTGCAAGAGACGGTTCAAGCTCGGATACAAAAGAAGTTAAGAAAATAGTAAGCAAAATACGCTCAGGACCTACGGTTGTTGTAGCCCCTGAAGGTACCAGAAGTAATGACGGGAAGCTGCTGCCTTTTCAAAAAGGCGGATTTTTAATTGCAGTTTTAGCTAGAGTCCCTGTAGTTCCTATGGTTATTACAGGAGGCCTAGAACTACTTTCTAAAGGATCCAGACACCCGAATTCAGGTACGATGAAAATCAAAATTTTGCCTCCCATATCTGTAGATGATTTGCCCAAGGGTAGGGAAGGCAGAGAGAAGTTAATGCGGGTGGTAAGAGGCCAGATGGAAGAAGTATTGCATCAAGAGGGATATTAATGAGGAATATGTTGAATAAATTCATTCATTGCTTCTTGATTTCTGCCGCTACTCGTTAATAATTAGTAACCCGGTTTATTGAGTAACCTCTTTCAATAGTCTATAATTGATAGGCTGCTTATATTATTAGATTATGAATATTAATAAGATTCTTAGAGTCTTAGGATGTATGTAGTGGGAGAGAAATAATGGATAGTCAGCAATTTGCAGATTTAGAACTCAAAACAATCATTAGCTTGGCAGGAATGCCAGTTCAAAAGGATTTGATTAATCCAAGAAAACCCTTAGAAATGGCAAAGAAGGTAAGAGTCACATTTAGACCTTTGCCTAGAAATTATGGTAACCAGATTGTAATAAAGTTTAGACAAAAACTTGAGAATAAATTGAGAGAACATGGAGTTCAGGTGATTCCCTGGGATGAAGCAGCTGAATTGCCTGAAGATCTACTCTCTAAAGTCCTTCGTACAAGAAAAGTTAAAAGAAATATTCATGCAGTAGTTGATGTCAGAAGAGATTATTCTTTAACCAGAACTTTCTTTAGCGGTATTGCAGAAAGAATGTATGGTTATTTTCGTAGGCCGGATATGTCTGTAATGGAAATTCTTAAGGTGAGCGGATGGGCAGATGACTTCACAGCGAGGTATGTACAGGACCCATTTAACACCCAAATTATTACACTTATGCCCCTTGAGCCTGAATTTGCTGACCAAAACACTACATATGACCGCAAAATTGCAATAGGCATGCAGAATCTTATTGCAACTATGTCTGAAATAGTAATGGGTATTGCTCCTGATAAGTTCTCCCTCGTTAATATGAATCTTTCTGATTCTATTTATTTAAATGAAGAAATGGACGATTTTGTCCTGAATTCTTTAATACCAAAGATTTACGCGCCAATTAAACCGCCTGTATTAAATCGTTTTAAGAAAGGAGAATATGATCCCGCAGAATCTGTTTTCCCTAAACAGTTAGCAGAATTGGGGAGGTTGATTAAATCGACCAATCTTTACCCGCAGGGGTCGAAGTTTAGTGAAAAAGTAAAACGGCAGTCCCATAAAGATGTTGTCGAAAAGATAATGGAAGGTAGAACCGGTGTTTCATATGGTTTTATAGCATTAGCTGAAGCCCCGGTATATGAGGGTAAGGCTATCATAACCAAAGCTACATGGGATAAACTCAAAAAAGTGGAAAGTGTCGATGACGACATGGTTAGAGAAAATAAAAAAGGTAGATGGTTTGTGCGAACTGTGATACGTGGAAAGGAGATTTATCAGCAGGTGCCGGACATCTGGATAACTACATCACGTTCCGGGAGTGATAAAACCAACCTTGATCCAAACTGCGATATAGTAAGGATTGGTGTTGTTAAAGGTAAGCTGCATTTAGAAACTCCTAAGGGAGTAGACCTAAATCGAAAAGATATAAGACCCTCTTTTGATACATATGTAATTCTTGCTCAAGCCCTTGCCTCAGCTTTATATACCCCTGATCTTATCAAGAATGGTCTTCCAATACTTCATTTTCATGGATATCCGGATCCAAACTGGTTCGAAAAGAGTGAATATCATTCAGGAGCTAGTAATCCTTCACTACCTTGCGGTACTGTTGAAGCGGCACTTTTAAATTATTCTGCCATATATGAACTAGCTAATAATAATGGTAAGAGCATGAAGATGCTTTGCTTGGTTGAGTCTGATCATGGTGTTAACATAATGGGTCTGGATAGAGATTATATAATCAACAGACTTAGTGATGGAGTCGACAAAGGACATGTTAAGTTGGGCGGCACATATTTACCTGATCTCAAAAAGATCAGCAAAAAACAAGATGCGGAGAAGGTAGAGCAAGAGGCAGGATCTGCAAATTAAGATAGTTATTGTAAATTACCACCCCTTTGGTATATTGATGCCTGGTTTAATCTAAATATTTCATATAAAAATGTCATAAAACTGGAAAATTACATGAGCGAATCACAAGAAACTGCAAAAATTTATCTCGGACGTCATTGTAAAACAGCATGGAATTTGGAAGGTCGGCTTATCGGCACCACTGATCTGCCGCTATGCGATGTAGGTTGGGCAGAGATAGAAGAAACTCTTCCAATAATTGAAGCCCTTAACTTTGACAGGATTGTTACTAGCCCGCTAAAAAGGGCGCACGACACCTCTAAATCATATACTGATAAAATTGGTATACCGCTTGATATACATCAAGATCTCAGAGAACTAGATCATGGAGACTGGAACGGGCAAAAGTATGATGATCTACTTGCTGATCCGGAAGGTGATTTCGCAAAATGGTGGATAGATGGGGACACCTCAATACCTATACCTAACGGTCCTGAGACTTTGGAAGAGGTACAGCAGCGAATAGTGCGCACGATTAGAGAAATCGCTCTAGCCTATCCTGGTGAAAAAGTTCTCGTTGTTATGCATAAGCATATAAGGTCTTTATTAACCTGCTACCTGCTCGGAATTGATCTGAGCAATTTCAGAACCAATATCAATGAAACAGTTGAGCCAATTGAGCTCTCTAATGAAGATCTAAACAGACTATTGTAAGTTGCAATCAATATTAAAACCAAACTAAAAAGGGAGCCGAAGCTCCCTTTCCCTTTTAAGTCATTCTGAACTTGATTCAGAATCTAATCTTTTAATTCTGCATATTTCACACACTCTCTTTCCTTCTTCTAATAACCATAAATCCTACTATTCCTAAAATACCTGCCATGGCTATAAGACCCCATTCAGATAGGGTTGGGATGGGGGTTGTTACGACTACAGTACATGTGGAATTGTCTCCGCCGCATACTCCGCACTCATCAACTTCGGTATCGCCGTTAGGTATACCGGCACAGTCTAAACATGTGGAATTGTCTCCAAAACATACTCCGCATTCATCCGGTTCTATTGTACCGAAAATAGTACCCTCACAATCTGCACACACTTCTAAACTCACAGTTAACGTTGAAGTTTGACTAGGAATAAAATCTTCACCTATAACAGCATCTTGGAATGAGCCTGAAAAAATCTGTACATCAAATTCAAAGGTTTGGCATGTATTGGCTTCGACATTGTCCCAACCTGCAAGTGTATTCCAGTTTTCAATGTTAAATTCAATGTCAGGTATATCACTTGAAGGCAATGCAAATAAATTACTTGTATTACCAGTTAATGATAGAAAGCTGACAGCAGGGGTGTCATTGACATAATTATATACACCGAAACAGTCGTTTAAATCAAAATTCGGACACCCAAGCGTACCCCCGGGAGGGTCACCGCCCGGGACCCCTGCAACTACATCAAAGATGCTGTCCTGGTTCAAATCCATTTGAATTGCAAGACTTTCCGAGTTTGCCATATCTGGCAAATCCTGCCCTCCTATGGATGATAGTTCAGCACTCGGTGTACCAGGCAAACCATCCCCGTCAGCATCACCTGCTATTCCAAAGTAATCAACCCCAATGTAGAGCTGGTTAATATTTGTAAAGAAATATACTTTCTCTATATCCCATCCACTTATACTACCCATTGGTAATTGAGGTGGCACACCTACATCAAGATCCCCATCATCAATGACAAATACTCCCTCTCCTGAGAAATCACTTTCCACATCTCCTGTGAAATTTATTATCTGGGCATTTGCTGAAGCTACTCCCAAAAATATGAAAAAAACTATGGACAAGAAAACCCTCAAATAGGATTTGATTCTCCGGTCAGTTAATTTCCTTCTTCCAATATTCACAAATACAGCCATAACAAGTAAATTCCTCATCCTATATCCTCCTTTAAATTGTTTTAATTAAATTGGTTCATACGACTTTAGCTCAAGTTTGGATTTTGAATTAAAAGGTTTATAGATATCTTCAGCAGATATCATTCTGCAATGGTTATTAGCGATTGGTCTCTGAGCTTCACCGCCAAGGAAACTCAAATACTCAAAATAAGGATTTAAGCGGAATATTAGACTGAGACCAAGATTATAAATCTTAGCTCCATCCATTTTTGATTCCTTAACTTCTGGGTATGCAGATTTTATTCATCCCGCTGTACCCATAAACTTTTATAGCTTTAATCCACTATTAAACAACAAATATTTGTAGGAGTTTCTAATAGAATTTTTTCAAGAAGGGCAACATTCAACGAATATTGCTTTCTCCTACCGCCATATTTGTATTATAGAACAAATAAATTTTTTTGTAAATACTTTTTTAGGTACACTACATATGAGAAAGATGGGTTTATTACCCAACCTAAATGGTCAAGCAGCATTTTTATGTGAATTATCCTTCTTGTAATACTCTTCTTCCACCTGAATCGGTGTGCGGTATCCATGTGCTATATGAAGGTAACTGCATCGAGTTAGTACTAGCTTAATTCTACTAGATTCTTAATGGGGAGCAGTATAATGTACTGCTCCCCTTTTGTCAGGAAAGGTTTAAGTTGGAACCGCATATTTCCGAATTATAATTTATATGAGCTTCGACATAACCTTTGCTTCCCAACCTGTAGCTTTGGTTGAAAGCACTTTAGCGAGTTTCTGTCCCTGTTTGTCTTTACCAAAGATAGCATTCCATTCATCAAGCGCCGAAAAGTCTGGAAATTCCCATATAGCAGTATAATTTGGTCTAGACCCAAGTAGAACATTTCGTGCAAAGAGTCCTAAAAACTTAAACTGAGGAATTTTTTTCTCGAAGTGCTTTACAAACCTATTATAAGCGTCTGTTATCTGTTTTCTCGTAGCACCTTCTATAG
>JGI24023J19991_10000136_pt1 | contig 50795 bp, 47 predicted proteins | sample Cruoilmetagenom1_FD_19991 | JGI IMG/M metagenome (IMG submission 19991)
GGACAAACTTCTTTATGGTGCCTGAAGCTTAAATTGTCCCTCCGGAGAGACAATTCAAATTTACTACAAACCCAAGCGCAATTTCTCGCCGTCCGATAATTAATCTCCAACTCTTCGCAAGCTTCGCGGCCGCTTCCCCATTGGCAAGCGTTCCACCAATTGCCAAGCCACCATTGGTGAACGGGCGAAGCGGCGAATGTCCGAAGGTGGCGGCGATAAAAAATCGGGTAAGAATAATTTATCTGACCCGATCAAGGGAAAAAGGTCAATCCCGCGGCATCGCGGCGGCGGCGGTTGGTATGAGTCCCCAGACAGCCGAACGTGCGTTGAAAAAACTTCCTTTTTTGGAACCTAAAATGGAATATATTAAATATAAACAAAAACTTGACAGGTTTCACCGTCTATGTAACTGTTGACCATCGACAACCCAAACTGTCCGGGCGTGGACACCGAAAGGAATTCACCATGGAAGAAACTGGAACCAACAAGTTAAGGCTTCGGAACAGGCAAATACTTTGTCGGTATGGCGTCGGTCCAAGAGAAGCGGACGCGGTTTCTAATCTTGAATCGGCGGGCTGGTCGGCTGATGAAATCACGGCCTTACTGGATGGCGCGATTATAGAAAATATGCTGAAGCCATCCTTCTTTGGCGGGTCGTTGGGTAAGGCGGCCGCTTAGTCGCGGCGATAACCGATTAAAAACCGACCTGGGTGATGCCTGGGCCGGTTTTTTGTTATGGCCTTCGATTAGACTTGAAAAAGTTATTCATGGTGTGGTATCCGAACTGAATCCAAACGGATTTCAACCGTTTTACATATCCCAAAAAAAGTATTATAGTTGGTTTGGCGCTCAAGCAACCCCGTTTTTCACCGATAACATTCGGAGGAAGGGGAGATCGAAAATGACGAAGCTACTTAGAAACATAATTAGAGGTGCCGGGTCCGTTGTAGAAATCGCCCCAAAGAGAACCAAGGGGCGTATCAAGTCCGGACGTTTTTATGCCGTCAAGCCTGACGGACATTCCATAGGCAGGGATTGGATTAAAGTAGGACGAGACATTAAGATCGCAGCCAGCAAAGAGCATCAAGCTTATGACAAAGGAGTCAAGTAAAAATCAAGATCAAAAAAAGCCTTCTCAGCAAGTTCAAAAAAAACAGGTCGAAATCCACGCCCAGTACCTAGGCCCAATACCTCCGCCGAACCACCTTTCTGCATATGAAGACATCCACCCCGGCCTTGCTGATCGTATTATGACGATGGCGGAAAAGGAACAACACCACCGCCAGGAGTTGGAACAAAAAGATATGGATGCCGCCATAAAGTCGGACTCCAAAGAATTCTTGGAGGCGCGACTCGGTCAAGTGTTTGCATTAATCATAGGTCTCGCGGTTATAGTCGCCGGCGCTTATTGTGTTTCAAAAGGACACCCTATATCCGGTACTATATTTGGTGGCTCTGTCGTTGTGGCACTTGTTTCCGTTTTTATATGGGGGAGAAAAGAAAAGAACGGAAACAACAATTCAAATAAAAAATAACGACCACCGTGAAAAATGAAAGCCGGCCCCTGGACAACCTGGGGCCGTTTTTTTTTATTGGTCGTTCAGGTCGTCCGGGGCCTGGGTCGGAGTTTGCCGTTCATGGATGGTCGGCAAGGGGGATCCGGAACGGCCCTTAGAAGTTTTTTTTCGGGTTTGAAGTGGTGGACCCAAAATGGTTAAAAATCAAAAAAGGGTTAGCCGGTTTCGGCTAACCCTTTGTTTTTATTTGGCTGAGGGACAAGGATTCGAACCTTGATTGGCGGAGTCAGAGTCCGCTGTCCTACCATTAGACGATCCCCCAACATCGGGATGGTGCCCGTTTACATTAAAAACGGCCGGCGAGTCAAGAGCAAATTGGTGAGACCCGAACCCATATTTCGTTTAAGCGCCCGTGGATTCGATAAATTCAACCGCCGCCCGGAGGCGGGCCAGCACTCGGGATTTGCCCAGCACCTCGATCACTTCGAAAATGCCGGGACTCACCGTGGTGCCGGTCAGGGCCACCCGCACCGGCTGGGCGATCTTGCCGAAGCCCAGGCCGGTTGATTCCATCACCTTCTTAAAGGCAGCTTCCTGGTTTTTTTGCGCCAAATTGTCCAGGGCGTCCAACTGCTCGGCAAGCTGGGTCAGCACCCGGGCCGTCTCCGGCTTGAGGAACTTTTTTGCCGCCTTTTCGTCGTAGGGCCGCACATCTTCCCGGTAGTAAAAATGGGCGCCCTCGGCCATCTCCACCAGGGTTTTGCTGCGGGTGTGCAGGGTGCCGATGACGCCGGCCAGGTAATCGTCATCCGTGGCATCGTATCCCATGGTCTTGAAAAAAGGCAGCGCCCGGGGAGCCAGTTGCCCGACCGGTGTGGCCCGAATATGGTCGGCATTGAGGGCGGTGAGCTTGTCCGGGTCGAACACACCGGCGGATTTGCCGATGTTCTCCAGGTTGAACTTCTCCACCAGCTCCTGCCGCGTAAAAAATTCCTGGTCGCCGTGGGACCACCCCAGCCGGACCAGGTAGTTGATGAAAGCATCGGGCAGGTAGCCCATGTCCCGGTATGCAGTCACCGACATGGCACCGTGGCGTTTACTCAGCCGCGTCTTGTCCTTTCCCAGCACCATGGGCACATGCCCGAATACGGGCAACGGCGCTTTCAAGGCCTTATACAAAAGGATCTGCTTGGGCGTATTCATCACGTGGTCATCACCGCGGATCACCGTGTTGATACCCATGGTGATATCGTCCACCACCACCACGAAATTGTACGTGGGCGTCCCGTCACTGCGGCAAACGACAAAATCATCCTGCTCGGTATTCTGGAAAACGATGTTGCCCTTGATCACGTCTTCGACCACCGTGGTGCCGACAAGGGGCGCTTTGAAGCGAATCACGGCGTTGTCCGACCTGGGCAGGCCGCGCTCGCGACAGCGGCCGTCGTACTTGGGTTTGCCGCCTTGGGCCTTGGCCTTCCGGCGCATCGCCTCCACTTCATCTGGGGTGCAGGTGCAGTAGTAGGCATCGCCCGAGTCGAGCAGCCGTCGGAGATATTCCCGGTACACGTCAAACCGCCGGGTCTGAAAATAGGGTCCTTCGTCCCAATCCAGTTCCAGCCAGTCCAGGGCTTCAAAGATGGCATCCACGGATGCTTGGGTGGATCGAACATTATCCGTATCTTCAATGCGCAAGATAAATTTACCGTTTTTTTTACGGGCATATAGCCAGTTAAACAAAGCCGTGCGTGCACCACCCACGTGCAAATAACCCGTTGGGCTGGGGGGGAACCGGGTAATGATGGTTTCCATTCTGAGTTACCTTATTGAGTCGTTTATAAGCAGGTCCAAATGACACATATAGTAAAATAACAAGCTATTCAAACCACCGCTGAATTCTGCGGTGGTCTTGACCACCGGCAACGGCACAATCTTAATCCGTCAGCTAATCGCCGGTCCATCCATGGTAAACCGGTAGCCGAGCAAATATGTTAACCGACCGTAATAACAATCAATGAAAGCCATCTTTGGCCGTCTTGGCCGGTTACCGATCATCTCACTATCACATCCCCTGAAGCGGAACAAGGGGACAACGGAAAAGATTTTCAGGAAAAACCTTGACATCCGTCGGCAATTTAATTACTAGATGCGTTGCCCGGTCGAGGCGGGGCTGATTGTGGATAAATTATAAATATTTCGGTGTATTAGGAGATTACTTATGGCTGTACCCAAGCACAAGACATCCAAGTCAAAACGGGACAAACGACGCACCCACCAAAAAACAGACGCCCCCGTGGTGGGCACCTGTCCGGAATGCGGCGAAGCCAAACTGCCCCACCATGCCTGTCCCGAATGCGGTGAATACAGAGGTAAAAGCATTATCGCCACCGACGACGACTGACTTCCCAAAGGAAAAACCAATCATGACCGATACCGGAACCCATCGCCCGCAGGGTGGCTTGGACGAAGAGACCCGGCAGATGGTGATCGACACCGTTCGCCAGCTGACCAAGCGCCTGCTTACCCAAGAAGCCATCCTGGAATGGGACCGTAACGAAATATTTCCCGAATCCGCCGTCCGGGAAATGCTCAGCCCGGAGATCGGGCTTCAACTGCTGTTCATCCCCGAGGCTTACGGCGGCATGGGCGGCGGTGCCCTGGACTGCTGTGCCGTCACCCGGGAGATGAGCAAGATCTGCATGGGTGTGGGAACGGCCTTTTTTGCCATCCAGCTCGGCTCGGACCCCATCATCGTCGGGGGTACCGAGGCCCAGAAGCGGAAATGGCTGGGCGCCGTGGCCGAGGGTCACAGCCTGGTGGCCTACGCGGTGACCGAAGCGGAAGCCGGCAGCAACCTGGCATCGCTCAAAACCAAGGCCGAACCGGTCATGAAAGATTCCGGCACTCTCACCGGCTACAGGATCAACGGGTCCAAGCAGTTTATCTCCACCGGCGGCTATGCCGACTTCGTGACCGTTTTGGCGAATACCCCCGAAGGCCCCACCTTTTTCGTGGTCGAAAAAGGTGCCGACGGGTTTGAGCAACACAAGGGCGAAGAGAAACATGGCATCCGTGCCTCCAACACCTCTCCCCTGACATTTTCCGATGTTTTCGTCTCCGTGGAGAACATGATCGGCGACACCCCCGGCAAGGGTCTTAAACAGGCCAACCAGGTATTCGGCTATACCCGGCTCATGGTGGGCGCAATGGCCCTGGGTGCCGGTGAGGCAGCCCTGAACATCGCCATTCCCTACGCCAAGGAACGGGTGCAGTTCGGCGGTCCGTTGTCGGATAAAAAAGGCTACACCAATAAACTGATTGTTCCCCACTGGGTCAACCTGACGGCTGCCAGCGCATACATCGAAGCCATTGCCCGACGGCTGGACAGCGAGAATGAAGACCTGCAGGTGGAGGGCTCCATCGCCAAACTCTTCACCACCGAATCCGCCAACCGGGCTGCGGATGACGCCATGCAAGCCCTGGGCGGATACGGCTACATCAGCGAATTCGGTGTGGAAAAAATCAAACGGGATGTAAAGATCACCTGTATTTACGAAGGCACCAGCGAAATTCAGCAGAACATCATTTCCACCTTCCGCTGGAAAAAGACGCGCAAGACCAAAGGTGCCTATTACGAAACGATGGCCCAGGGTTTGGACGGGCTTCACCGCGATTGCAGCCGGGCCGGTTGCCGGACCATTGCCGCCTGTGCCCGGGTATTGAACCGCACCATCGATTTTGCCCACGAAAACCGCCTGACCCGCCACCAGCAGGTGATGTTCGCCCTGGCGGACATGATAACCCACGTGGAAGTGGGGGAAAGCATGGCCCGACTGGCCGTGAAACGGGCGGACGACACCACCTTTGCTGCGGCCCGGGTCTTTGCCGACACATGCGCCCGGCTGGTGGCCGAAAAAGCCCGGCTGATCGGGCTCGGTAGCGATGCCGTCGATACCCAAACGGCGAACCAATTCCTGAAGTCGCTGAATCTGAATGAACTGGCGGGCAGCTGCCGCGGCCTGATCACCGATATGGATCGCATCGCCGACCTGATTTTCGAGAGGGCGTCATGACCGAATCGGCCGAACGGGTCGTTGTGGTAACCGGCGGATCACGGGGCATCGGGCGGGCCATCTGCACCGCCCTGAGCGAACGGGGAACCAGCGTCTATTTTAACTACAACAGCAACCTGGATGCGGCCAAAACAACGGCCGAGGGCATCGCGGCCGCCGGCGGCAAGGCCTGTTGCCATCGGGTGGATGTGGCCTCGCCGACCGATGTGGGCGACTACCTGGGCGCCATCTTAAGGGAAGCCGGACGCATCGACGTGCTGGTGAACAACGCCGGCATCACCCGAGACGGCTTACTGGTTCGCATGAAGGAGACCGACTGGGACGCGGTGATGGACGTCAACCTGAAAGGAACCTTCAACTGCATGAAGGTCGCCGCCAAGGCGATGATGAAGCAGCGCTACGGGCGCATCATCAACATCTCCTCGGTGGTGGGCGTTTCCGGCAATCCGGGACAAGCCAACTATGTGGCCGCCAAGGCCGGCATCATCGGCCTGACCAAGGCCGTGGCCCGGGAACTGGCCAGCCGAAACATCACGGTGAACGCCGTGGCCCCCGGTTATATCGACACCGATATGACCGGCGATCTCAGCGAAAAGGCCAAAGCGGCCATGATCGGTCAGATCCCCTTGGGACGCATCGGCACGCCCGACGATATTGCCGGCGTGGTGGCCTTTCTCGTCTCTGCCGCTGCGAACTACATCACCGGACAGGTGCTCCATGTCAGTGGGGGCATGTACATGTAAGTACTATAATTTTAAAAACTGAAGGGTTATTTGCCGTTAACCCGGCGACATCATAAAACAATGCGAAAGGAGAACATCATGTCTGTGGAAGATAAAGTCAAAAAGATCATCGCGGAAAAACTCAGTGTGGATATTGCCGAAGTGGTTCCGGAGGCCTCTTTTGTGGATGACCTGGGGGCCGACAGCCTGGACCTGGTAGAACTGATCATGTCCATGGAAGAAGAGTTCGACGTGGACATTTCCGATGAAGACGCAGAAAAAATGGTCAGCGTCAAAGACGCCTTCAACTATATCAAAGAACACTGATGGAAAGGAAGAAATCGTTGAGCAGACGGGTTGTGGTTACCGGATTGGGACTCGTGACACCGCTGGGTATCGGCATCGATAACACCTGGTCGGCCTTGTGTGCAGGTCGCTCCGGCATCGGCGAAATAACGCGTTTCGACACCACCGAATTCACCACCAAAATCGCGGCGGAAGTAAAAGATTTCAACGCGGAGGATTATCTTCCGAAGAAAGAGGCCAGACGCACGGAGAGATTCATTGCCTATGCCGTGGCGGCGGCCCGCATGGCCGTGGAGCACGCCCGCCTGACGATCGACGATAAGAACGGCCCCCGCGTGGGCGTGATCACCGGCTGCGGACTGGGTGGGCTGCATAGTCTGGAGTTGACCGCCCGCACCGTTCAGCAAAAGGGCCCCAAGCGCTGCAGCCCCTTTTTCATCCCCATGCTCATCGGAAATATGGCCCCGGGAATGATCTCCATCCACCTGGGCGCCAAAGGACCCAATATTTCCGTGGCCACGGCCTGCGCTGCCGGGGCCCATGCCATCGGCGATGCCTGCAACACCATTTTGCGGGGACAGGCGGACGCCATGATCACCGGCGGCGTAGAATCGGTGATCACCCCCACCTGCATTGCCGGCTTCAATGCCATGAAAGCCCTGTCTACGCGCAACGACGACCCACAGAAGGCCTCACGGCCATTCGACAAAGACCGTGACGGATTCGTGGTGGGTGAAGGTGCCGGCATACTGGTTCTTGAAGACCTGGAACATGCAATGGCGCGTGGTGTACCCATTTTGGCTGAAATGGCCGGCTACGGCCAGAGCGGAGACGGCTACCACATGACATCGCCGTCTCCTGACGGCGACGGCATGATTCGATGCATGCAGGCCGCCATCGATAGTGCGGGCATTACCTGCGATGCCATTGACTACATCAACGCCCACGGCACATCCACGCCCTTGAACGATCTATACGAAACCCGTGCCATTAAAAAAGTGTTCGGCAACGGCGCCCGAAATGTGCCAATCTCTTCCACCAAATCCATGACCGGTCACCTGCTGGGCGGCGCCGGTGGCATCGAAGCCGCATTTACCATACTGACCGTAAAGAACGGGATCATCCCGCCCACCATCAATCTGGAAAACCCCAGCGACGAATGCGATTTGGATTACGTACCCAAGCTGGCCCGCAAGGCGGATATTACCTACGCCATGTCTAACTCATTCGGCTTCGGTGGTACCAATGCCAGCCTGGTGGTCAAACGCTACGTGGCGTGACTGATCCTCTATCTTCAGGGTGATCGAATCGAAAAATTATCATTGTCGCCATCCCCGCCCACAAGCGCCTTATGCCCCTTCAGTCGGCGGAGTTAAACCCTAACCGGCCCAAACACTTCCGTTTTTTTCTTGCGGTGATCGATGGTTCTGGATATGTAAGCATGTCGGCCGTTTTATTGCGCTCGATTACATCGTAACGAGATCATAAAGCGTCAAAGCTTTCACATCTTCAATAGGAATGAATGCCATGATCGAAACATCCGGCCCGCGACGGATCATAATCGGCTGCGACCATGCGGCATACCGGCTCAAAGAGATATTGAAAACGGCGATGGAGGCCCAGGGCATCGCCGTCATCGATGCCGGCGCCCACAGTGAAGTCGCCATGGATTATCCGGATACCGGCAAGGCCGTGGCCCAAAAAATCGCTTCGGGCGAGCTCGAGCGGGGCGTTCTTCTCTGCGGCACCGGACTGGGCATGTCCATGGTGGCCAACAGATATCCCCACGTGCGCGCGGCCCTTTGCAACGACCTGTTCGCTGCCGCTTTGAGCCGGCGGCATAACAACGCCAACATCCTGGTCTTGGGGGGGCGGGTGGTCGGCGATATCCTGGCCCTGGAGATCCTGAAAACCTGGCTGGAAACCCCCTTCGAGGGGGGACGACACCAGCGCCGGCTGGACTTGTTTGACACGATTTGAGATGAAATGGGAGTTTGGTCCAGGCGCCGGTGCCCCGATCGACCCCCGTCATAATTTTGCATATCGGAATCTTTGGCTTTTATCAAAAAGAACGACCAGTAGAAAGCGAGAACACCCGTTGAATACCAAGTTGATCAGCGTAACCGACCCCGAAATCGCCCGGGTCATAGAGGATGAAGCGATGCGCCAGCAGTCTCACCTGGAGCTGATTGCATCGGAAAACATCGCCAGCCCGGCCGTCATGGCGGCCCAGGGCAGCATCCTGACCAACAAATACGCCGAAGGCTACCCCGAAAAGCGATACTATGGCGGTTGCGAATTCGTCGATCGGGCCGAACAGTTGGCCATCAACCGGGCCCTGGACCTGTTCGGCGCAGACAGCGCCAACGTCCAGCCCCACTCGGGCTCCCAGGCCAACATGGCCGCCTATTTTGCCCTGCTCGAACCGGGAGACACCGTACTGGGCATGGAACTGGCCCATGGCGGCCACCTGACCCACGGAGCCAACGTCAGTTTTTCCGGTCGGCTTTTTCACTTCGTCCACTATGGCGTGGACCGGGAAACGGAAACCATCGACTACGACCAGGTGGAACGCCTGGCCAGACGGCACCGGCCGAAGATGATCGTGGCCGGCGCCAGCGCCTATCCCCGATTCTTCGATTTCAAAGCCTTGTCGGACATTGCCCGATCAAACGGTGCCCTGCTGATGATGGACATGGCCCACATCGCCGGATTGGTGGCCGCCGGGGTACACCCCTCGCCGATACCCCATTGCGATGTGGTCACCTCCACCACCCATAAGACCTTACGAGGCCCCCGGGGGGGGCTGATCCTGGCCCGGGAGGCCTGGAGAAAAAAAATCAACAGCCAGGTGTTCCCCGGCATCCAGGGTGGCCCGCTGATGCACGTCATCGCCGCCAAAGCCGTGGCCTTCAAGGAAGCACTGGGCGCCCCCTTCAGGCAATACCAGAAAAACATCGTGACCAATGCAGCCGCCCTGGCCGACACGTTGAAAGCTCAGGGCCTGGACCTGGTATCCGGCGGCACGGACAATCATCTCATGCTGGTCAACCTGACCCGCTTGAACATCACCGGCCGGGATGCGGAGGCGGCCTTGGGGCTAGCCGGCATCACCGTAAACAAAAATGCCATCCCCTTTGAAACCCGCAGTCCCCACGTGACCAGCGGCATTCGCGTCGGCACGCCCTTTGTCACCAGCCGGGGGATGATGGCCGAAGCAATGACGGTTATCGGTGGCCTAATGGCCGATGTCCTGCACGACTCCGAAAATGCGGCACTGCTAAAAAAGACAAGGGATCGGGTACGGGCGCTGTGCGATGAATTTCCCCTATACCCGCAGTCGGACCGCCGGGAACGGTAGATGGACCTCATCTTATGACCGCCACCAACAGCGGCAAACGATCCGGCTATATCTCCTGGGATGATTACTTCATGGCCGTGGCCCTGCTCTCGGCCCAGCGCAGTAAGGACCCCAACACACAGGTGGGCGCCTGTATTGTAAATGGCCAGAAACGCATCGTCGGGGTGGGGTATAACGGGTTTCCCACCGGCTGTTCCGACGACACCCTGCCTTGGCATCGCGAGGGTGACTTTCTGGACACCAAATACCCCTATGTCTGCCACGCGGAACTCAACGCTATTTTAAACAATGTGCCCGGCAACCTGACCGGCTGTACGATCTATACCGCCCTTTTTCCCTGTAACGAGTGCGCCAAGGTAATTATTCAGGTCGGCATCCGCGAGGTGGTTTATCTGTCTGACAAGTATGCCGACACCGATTCCGTCCGCGCCTCCAGGCGCATGTTCGATCAGGCCGGACTTGTCTGTCGACAGCTGGTGCCGGCCAGCCCGGCGGTGACCATTCGATTGTCGGAGAACGGATGAGGTTCGGTTCGTTGCAATGGAATACGGTTCAGCACTTATGAAACAGAGCACTTAGGCAGACAGCGGGAGAGTTTTTCATGAAATGTCCATTTTGCGGGGAGCTTGACAACAAGGTCATTGATTCACGGGTCAGTAAGGACGGAAGCGTAATCCGGCGCCGCCGGGAATGTATTGACTGTACCCGGCGCTTCACCACCTACGAGCATATTGAAGAAATTCCCATCATGATCATTAAAAAGGACGGCCGCCGGGAAGTCTTTAGTCGCGAAAAGGTGGGGGCCGGCATCCGCAAGGCCTGCCAGAAGCTGAACATCAGCATGAACGTGATCGAAACGTTCATCGATGACCTGGAACGGGACCTGCGGGAGATCGGCGAAAAAGAGATTCCGTCCCACGATATCGGCGAGCGCGTCATGGTCAAATTGCACGAACTCAATGATATCGCTTATGTCCGCTTCGCCTCGGTATACCGTGAGTTCAAGGACGTCAACGACTTTGTATCGGAACTCAAGCGGCTCTTGAGCGATCCGGCCAAGTAGATAGACACAAGCGAAAGATCGATGGACGATCACAGCTACATGAAACAAGCCCTGGACCTGGCTGAAAAGGGCCGGGGATGGACCTCACCCAACCCCATGGTCGGCGCGTTGGTGGTCAAGGACGGTCGGATCGTGGGCCGGGGATATCATCGGCGGGCGGGTGCTTCCCATGCCGAGGTAAACGCCATCGATGATGCCGGGGCGTGTGCCCGGGGAGCGACCCTCTACGTCACCCTGGAGCCGTGCAACCACGTCGGCCGCACGCCACCTTGCACCCGAAAAATTAACGAAACCGGAATCCGGCGGGTGGTGGTGGCCATGCGCGACCCCAACCCCGGTGTCCAAGGGGGCGGCAACGGGTACCTTCGGGCTCGAGGGATCGAGGTGACCACCGGGATCTGTGAAAAGAGGGCCCGGACCCTCAACGAGGGGTTTATCACCTGGATTACCACCGGCAGGCCCTTCGTGATCGTCAAATGCGCGGCCACCCTCGACGGCCGCATAGCCACACGCACCGGCGATTCCCGCTGGGTTACCGGTCCGGCCGCCCGCCGGTTCGTCCATCACATCCGCCACGGGGTCGACGGCATCATGGTGGGCGCACAAACCGTTAAGAAAGACGACCCCAGCCTGACCACACGCCTCGACGGGGAAACCGGCGCGGACCCGACGCGGATCATCCTGGACACGCATTTGTCGGTCTCTCCGACGGCGAGGATGCTGCACCAGGCGTCCGATGCCCCCACCTGGATGGTATGCGGACCGGATGCGCCGGCTGATCGCCGGGCGGCACTGGAAAACGCCGGCGCACAAGTGATCACCGCGTCGTTGAAAACGGACCGCATCGACCTGCCGGCCCTGATGAAACTGCTGGGCGCCATGGGTATCACCAGCTTGCTGATCGAGGGCGGGGGGTCGGTCATCGGTTCGGCCTTTGCGTCCGACATCGTGGACAAGGTCTGTTTCTTTTACGCGCCGAAAATATTGGGCGGTGACGACGGGGTTCCCATTTGCCGGGGAGCGGGTCCGGAAAGCATGCAACAGAGTATTCCCGTCCACGATCTGTCGGTGTTTCGTTTCGATGCGGATGTCATGCTCCAGGGTTATCTGAAACCCCGTTGATTGATTGACAACAACCATTTACACATTATTTTACGAATATGTTCACAGGGATAATCGAAGGGTTGGGTACCGTCACTGCCATCCATGCATCCGGCCAAGGAAGCCGGTTTTCAATCACCTCGGATTTCGACCTCACGGAAACCCGCATCGGTGACAGCATTGCCGTTAACGGTGCCTGCCTGACCGCCGTGGTCATAGAAGGCCGGCGCTTTACCGTGGATGTCTCCCCCGAAACCCTGAAGCGAAGCGTGTTGGGCGTGGTCAGGATCGGTGAGCGGATCAATCTGGAACGTGCCCTGCGGTTGTCGGATCGGCTGGACGGCCACCTGGTTTCCGGTCACGTGGACGGCATTGGCACCCTGCAGGCGAGAAAAACGCTGGCCAATGCCATCGTGATCACCTATCGGGTAGCCGAATCCCTGTCCCGGTACATGATCGAAAAGGGTTCCGTGGCCGTAGACGGCACCAGCCTGACGATCAACCGCCGCGACGAGACCTCCTTCGACGTAAGCATCATTCCCCACACGGCAGGCCTCACCACGATCGGCTTAAAAACCGTGGGCGACACGGTCAACATCGAAACCGACATGATCGGCAAGTACGTGGCGCGTTTCCTCTTGAACGATGGACCGGTGGACGATAAGACCGCAAATTCCGATGGCGGCATCGATATGGCTTTGCTGGCCAAATCCGGATTTATTTGATAATGACGCCCAGGCGTGAACGGGCAATGCGTAATTCACGAAGGAGAGAGATCCACCATGCCGACAATTACCATCGACCAGGCCATCGAAGATATCCGCAACGGCAAAATGGTTATCCTCGTCGACGACGAAGACCGGGAGAACGAAGGCGACCTGACCATGGCGGCGGAAAAGGTGACACCCGAAGCCATCAATTTCATGGCCAAATACGGCCGAGGCCTCATTTGCTTGTCGCTAACCGCCGATAAATGTGCCCAGCTGAACCTGCCCATGATGGTGCACAACAACACCAGTCCCTTTGAAACCGGATTCACCGTCTCCATCGAGGCCAAGTGCGGGGTCACCACCGGTATCTCCGCCGCCGACCGGGCCACCACCGTCGCCGCGGCAGTGGCCGATGACGCCAAGGCCGGCGACCTGACCCGACCCGGGCATATTTTTCCGTTGCGGGCCCGTGATGGCGGTGTCATGGTTCGGGTCGGACAGACCGAGGGAAGTGTGGATATGGCTCGGCTGGCCGACCTTAAACCGGCGGGTGTCATCTGCGAGATCATGGATGACGACGGCACCATGGCCCGCATGCCGTCCCTTGAACAATTCAGCGAGCAGCACGGCCTCGGTATCTGTTCCATCGCCGACCTGGTGGAATACCGCATCCGGACGGAAAGCTTCGTTCACCGGGCCGCCGAAACCGTCATCCCCACCATGTATGGCGGCGACTTTAAGATGATCGCTTTTGAAAACGATGTGGATGAACTCACTCACATCGCCCTGATCAAGGGAGAAATCGATCCGGAAACGCCAACCATGGTGAGGGTGCACTCGGAATGCATGACCGGAGATATCTTCGGATCCATGCGCTGTGACTGCGGCGATCAGCTGCACAAGGCCATGCAAATGGTGGCTGCCGAAGGATCCGGGGTTATCCTCTACCTGCGCCAGGAAGGCCGGGGTATCGGCCTGATCAACAAACTCAAGGCTTACGAACTGCAGCGATGCAAGGGCATGGACACGGTGGAGGCCAACCTGAAGCTGGGGTTCAAAGATGATATGCGTGATTACGGCATCGGCGCCCAGATGCTGGTGAACATCGGCGTACGCGATATGCGCCTTTTAACCAACAACCCAAAAAAGATGGTTGGGCTTCAGGGTTATGGTCTCAGCGTCGTGGAGCAGGTGCCCATCGAGGTTGAACCAAACGAACACAATCGGTGCTATCTCGAATGCAAAAAACTCAAAATGGGCCACTTACTCAGTTTTGACGAATCCGTAACCCATTAATAAGAAGAGGAAACCCGTCCTATGCCGAATATCATCGAAGCCGGCCTGATCGCCAAGGGAAAGCGGTTCGGCATCATTGCCAGCCGTTTTAACGATTTCATTACCGACAGACTCGTTGGGGGCGCTGTTGATGCCCTGACCCGCAGCGGTGCCGAAGACACGGACATCGATCTCGTCAAGGTGCCCGGTGCCTTTGAAATCCCCATGCTGGCCCAGCGCATGGCCCAAAGCAAAAAGTACGATGCCATCATGTGCCTGGGGGCCGTTATTCGCGGAGCCACGCCCCATTTTGACTATGTCTGCGCCGAAGCCTCCAAGGGCATCGCCCAGGTGAGCATGGAGACCCAGGTTCCCGTCATCTTCGGCATCCTCACCACGGACACCATCGAGCAGGCGATCGAACGTGCCGGCACCAAAGCGGGCAACAAGGGCTGGAGTGCGGCCGTGTCCGCCATCGAGATGGCCAACCTCATGGAGACGGTGGGCAAGGAGTAATCATGGGAACCCGTCGAATATCCAGAGAGCAGGCCCTTCAGGCCCTGTTTTATATGGACATGCACCGGGATCCGGTGGAAGATCCCGTCGGCGCCTTCTGCAGCAGTTTTGCCCGGGACAAACCCACGGAACCCTTTTTCCACCGTCTGGTCAGCGGGGTGCAAGATAACCGAAAAACGATCGACACGGTGATCGAACGATTCTCAAGCAATTGGAGAATATCACGCATGTCCTGCGTGGATCGCAACGTACTACGTATCGCCGTGTTCGAACTGCTCTTTTGCGCCGACATTCCTCCCAAGGTCTCCATCAACGAAGCCATCGACGTCGGCAAACGTTTTGGCACCGAGGAGTCCGGGTCTTTTATTAACGGCATCCTGGACAGCATCCGGCTGGCCATGCAGGAGAATAAGGTGGATGGCGTGCCTATGGCCGAGGGATGACCGAGATGCGGAACAACAAGTGCCGCCTTTCCATCATGACAGCCATTAAGTCCGCCGTGGATCGGTTCAAGATACAATTTCCCAATTGTTAAATAAATGAGGACGGCAGACCATCGTTAAAAAAAACCGGATACCGGATCCTTAAAACAACATTAACACCAAAAAATAATAAGCGGTTAAATGCTTTCCTTAAAAAAGCGTTTGCCCGCTTTTTAGGAGGCGAAACGTGATTATCCGTCAAATGGCCCTGGGCCCCATTCAGGCAAACTGTTTTATCCTGGGATGCGAAGAGACACGCCAGGCCGTGATTATCGATCCCGGGGACGATACCGACCGAATCCTTACCACCTTGGCCGGAGACCGGTTGACCGTCGTTCATATCATCAACACCCACGGCCACTTTGACCACGTGGGCGCCAACAAGTCGCTCAAAGAAGTGACCGGCGCCGATATTATCATCCACCGCGCCGATGCCCCCATGCTTGCCCAGCTATCGACCACGGCGGCAGCCTGGGGACTGGCTACGGAGAATTCGCCCCCGGCGGATCGGCTGCTGGATGACGGGGATACCATCACCTTCGGCACCCACACCCTGACGGTGCTTCACACCCCCGGGCACACCCCCGGCGGCATCTGCCTGTACGGCGAATACGTCGAAGCGGGTGCCCAAAAAAAAGTGGTCTTCGTGGGAGACACCCTGTTTGCCGGCTCCATCGGCAGAACCGATTTTCCCGGCGGCAATTTCGACACCCTGATCAGCAGTATCCGGACCAAGCTTTTTGCCCTTGATGACGGGGTCAAGGTCTTTCCAGGGCACATGGGCAACACCACCATCGGTATTGAAAAGAGGACCAACCCGTTCTGCGGCATGGGGTAAATATGTCCCTATCCAGAAAACGAAAGAAGACCCGCCGGATCATGGTGGGCGGCGTTGCCGTGGGTGGCGAGGCATCCATCAGCGTCCAGTCCATGACCAATACGAAAACCGATGACGTCACGGCTACGGTAGCTCAGATTGCACAACTGGCGCAAGCCGGCTGTGAAATCGTCCGTGTGGCGGTTCCGGACCAATCGGCCGCGAATGCTATCCCCCGGATTAAAAAACAGATTGCCATTCCCCTGGTTGCGGACATCCATTTCGATTACCGCCTGGCCATCGCATCGGCCAGGGGGGGCGCGGACGGATTGCGGTTCAATCCCGGCAACATCGGCAGCCGAAAGCAGATCAAGGCCCTGGTCGATTGCGCCCGGGATTTTCAAGTTCCCATTCGCATCGGCGTCAACGCCGGCTCCCTGGAAAAGGATATTCTGGAAAGGTACCAGGGGGCCACCGCGGCGGGCATGGTGGAAAGCGCCATGCGCCATGTGGCCCTGCTGCAGGATCTGGATTTTCACGAAATCAAAATTTCCATCAAGGCCTCCGACGTGCCCCGCACCCTTGCGGCCTACCGGTTGCTGTCGCAACAGACCGATCTGCCCCTTCACGTGGGAGTGACCGAAGCCGGCGGCCTGTACGCGGGTATCGTTAAATCGGCTCTGGGAATCGGTACCCTGCTGGCCGAAGGGATCGGGGACACCCTGCGGGTTTCGCTCACCCGTGACCCGGTGGAGGAGATTCGGGTGGGTTATGAGATTCTGCGGGCCTTGGACATTCGCCACCGGGGCCCGGAAATCATTTCGTGTCCCACCTGCGGACGCTGCGACATCCCCTTGTTCGACATCGCGGACAGGGTGGAGAAAGCCCTGATGACCCGCACCACCCCGGTAAAACTGGCCATCATGGGATGCGTGGTCAATGGGCCCGGAGAAGCCCGGGAAGCGGATATCGGCGTGGCCGGTGGCAGTGGGGTCGGCATCCTGTTCAAAAAAGGCAAGGTGGTTAAAAAATTTCCCGAAGACCGGCTGGTGGAGGTGGTATTACAAGCCGTCGACGAGTTTGAACGGCAAACCGAATCGCATTGATCCAACCAACGATCCTGTTTTCGACGTTTCGGTTCGGTACGATGCGGCGGGCGATCATTTCAAAACAGTTAGGACAAACACATGGGTAAACAGCCGAAAAATGCAATTTCACCTTCCCGGACAGAGGATTATCCGGAATGGTATCAACAGGTCATCAAGGCATCGGACATGGCCGAACGCGCCCCGGTGCGCGGTTGCATGGTCATCAAACCCTGGGGGTACGCCCTGTGGGAAAACATCGTGGCCGGAATGGACCGGTTGTTCAAAGCAACCGGCGTGAAAAACGCTTATTTTCCGCTCTTTATCCCCATCCACTTCTTGGAAAAAGAGGCCGAGCATGTGGAGGGATTTGCCAAAGAATGTGCCGTGGTTACCCATCACCGGCTGGAGCAGGGGCCCGGCGGCAGGCTGGTTCCCGGCGGTCCCCTCGCCGATCCCCTGGTGGTTCGTCCTACCTCGGAAACCATCATCGGTGACTCTTTTTCCAAATGGATCAGCAGTTACCGTGACCTGCCCCTGCTCATCAACCAATGGGCCAACGTGGTACGATGGGAGATGCGCACCCGGATCTTCCTGCGTACCAGCGAATTTTTGTGGCAGGAAGGGCACACCGCTCATGCTACGGACACGGAGGCCATCGAACGCACGCAAATGATGCTTAAGATATACACCCGCATGGTTCAGGACGATTTGGCCATCCCGGTTATCGAAGGCCACAAGACGGCGGCAGAACGCTTCCCCGGCGCCGTGGACACCCTGTGCATTGAAGCCATGATGCAGGACCGCAAGGCTCTGCAGGCGGGAACCTCCCACTTTTTGGGGCAGAACTTCGCCAGGGCCTCCAATATCAACTTCCAAACCGAAAACGAAACCGAAGACTTTGCCTGGACCACCTCCTGGGGAACCTCCACGCGCTTGATCGGCGGCCTGATCATGACCCATGGCGATGACGACGGGGTCATCATGCCGCCCCGGGTAGCACCGGCGCACGTGGTGCTGTTGCCCATTTTCAGAAAGCCCGACGACAGGCAAAAAATAATGGATTACGTCAATGGACTGGCCGCGACCCTAAGGGATATGGTCTATGCCGGTCGGAATCTGGTGGTGGAAATCGACGACCGGAATATTGGTGGGGCCCGGGGGTGGGACTGGATTAAAAAGGGGATTCCCGTCCGGGTGGAGATCGGACCGCGGGATATGGCCGACGATTCCGTTTTCGTCGGCCGGCGCGATCAATCCCACCGGGATAAAACCGCCATCAAGCGAGAGGCTTTCATCGCCCAACTGCCCGACATGCTGGACGACATCCAAAACCAATTGTTCCAGCGGGCCAGCCGCTTCAGGGATGAACACACCCGCCATGTGGACGACCGCAAGGATTTCTACGACTGGTTTACGCCGACGCACCAGGAAAAGCCCGAGATCCACGGCGGTTTTGCCGTGTCCCACTGGTGCGGGGATCAAGCCTGCGAATCCCGGATCAAAGCGGACCTCAACGTCACCATCCGCTGCATCCCCTTGGATGCGGACAAGGAGACGGGGGCATGTATCTGCTGCGGCAAACCCAGTGACAAGCGCGTGGTCTTCGCCAAGGCGTATTAATGATTCGAATCACCGACATCCTGGATAAGGTCACGGAAAACCACCCCGATGCGGACGTGGACATCATCGACCGGGCCTACATCTTTTCAGCCCGCGTCCATGATGGTCAGATGCGCCTTTCCGGCGAGCCCTATCTCTCCCACCCGCTGGAAGTCTCCGGCATTTTGGCGGAGATGAAACTGGATTCGGTTAGCATTGCCGCCGGCCTGCTCCACGACGTCATTGAGGACACCCATGCCACGGAAGCCGAAATCGGCGAAATGTTCGGCCATGACGTCCTGCATATCGTCTCCGGTGTCACCAAGCTGAGCAAGCTGCCCTTCAACAGCGCCCAGGCCAGGGAGGCGGAGAGCATCCGCAAGATGCTGCTGGCCATGGCCGACGACATCCGGGTCATCCTGATCAAGCTGGCCGACCGCCTGCACAATATGCGTACCCTCCAATTTCACAAAACTGACGCCAAAAAAAAAAAAATCGCCCGGGAGACCCTGGACATCTACGCCCCCATCGCCGCCAGGTTGGGCATCTACTGGATCAAGAATGAGCTGGAAAACCGATCCTTTCAGTTCCTGAATCCCGAGGCCTACGAAGATATCCGCAATCGTGTGGACAAGGATAAGGAAGACCGGGAAAATTATGTGGAGACGGTCAAGCGTTACATCCAGAAAAAGCTGGACGAAAGCAACCTGAAGGCCGAGGTCAGCGGGCGCTACAAGCATTTTTTCAGCATCCACCAGAAGATGTTGAGCCAGAGCCTGCCCTTCGACGAAGTCTACGACATCATTGCCTTCAGGATCATCCTGGATACCATTTCCCAATGCTACGAAGCCTTAGGGCTCACGCACAGCCTGTGGCGGCCCATTGCCAAGAAGTTCAAGGATTACATCGGCATGCCCAAGCCGAACATGTACCGGAGCCTGCACACCACCGTCATCGGCCCCTTTGGCGAACGCATCGAAATTCAGATCCGCACCCGGGAGATGGACCGCGTGGCCAAATCCGGCATCGCCGCCCATTGGAGCTACAAAGAGGGCAGGGTCATCGACGATGATGCCTCCAAAACCTTTGCCTGGGTGCAGAATCTGATTGAAAATCAAGAGGCCTTCAGAGACCCCAATGAATTTCTGGAGAATGTGCGCATCGACCTTTTTCCCGACGAGATCTATGTGTTCACCCCCCAGGGGCAGATCAAATCTCTGCCAAAAGGCGCCACACCGGTGGATTTTGCCTATTTGATCCACACGGAGGTGGGTGCGCAGTGTGTCGGAGCCAAGGTTAACGGCCGGATGGTTCCCCTGAAATACGTGCTTCAGACCGGAGAGATCGTTGAGGTGATCACCGGCAAGGGACACCACCCGTCAAAGGACTGGCTCAATTTCGTCAAAACGGTCAAGGCGCGCTCCCGCATCCGGCAGTGGATCAAGATCCAGGAAAAAGAACGCAGCATCACGCTGGGCCGGGAGATGTGCGAGAAGGCCTTCCGCAAGCATCGGATGAACTTCAATGCTCTGATCAAGAGCGAAGAGATGAACAAGGTCGTGGAAAGTTACGGCTTCAAGCAGGCCGAAGACCTGATCGCCAGTATCGGGTATGGCAAGATCACCCCGCTTCAGATCATCCGCAAGATCACCCCCAAGGAATCGGTGGACGACACCGAGTCATTTTTCAACAAGATCGTCGCCAAAGACAGGAAAAAAAAGGAAAAAGGTGGGGTGGTGGTCAAGGGGGTGGACGACATCCTGGTCCGTTTCGGCAAATGCTGTCGGCCGGTGCCCGGCGATCCCATCACCGGATACATCACCCGGGGGTACGGGGTGACCATCCACCGCACCACCTGCGTCAATGCCATGAAATTAAATCCGGAACGTCAGATCGAGGTGGAGTGGAACCGGGAGACGACCGAATCCTACCCGGTCAAGATCATGGTGCGCTCCCTCGACCGGGTAGGATTGTTGGCGGATGTGGCGTCCAATATCACCAAAAGCGGCGCCAACATATTGAGTGCCAATACAAAAACCAAGGATAACCAGTCCGTGGATAGCTATTTTACGCTGTCCGTGCAGGGCAGGGAACATCTGAGCCGTGTGGTGGATGCGTTAAAGAAGGTCAAGCAGGTGCTGGAAGTCAAACGGCTGGGATAGGTCAATCTATTTTTTCCGCGGCCCTTAGGCTGCTTTGACCACATTGCCCGACTTGATGCACTGCGTGCAAACCACCATCTTTTTCACCTGCCCCTTGTAGAGCGCCCGAACGCTCTGCAAATTTGGATTGAACCGGCGCTTGGTGATGTTATGGGCGTGGCTGATGTTGCTTCCCACCATGGGCTTCTTGCCGCATATTTGGCACATTTTCGACATGATTGGCGGTCTCCGTTTACTTCGTTTGGGTTAATCACGGACCCTTCGGCCCAAATAGGCTTCAAACCCGAATTTGCTACATTATCTCTTTGCATTTGTAAAGCATTTTTGTTTCCCCAGGGTAATCCCATTTGGATTGCCCCTTTGCCTTGTTCCCACGCGGTAACCTGAAAACGGCGTCTGCAGCCGATAACCAACCGATGTGATGATAATTATTGTTCCGAAGGAATTTCCGGCGGCATCAAGCGGGACTGAATCCAGGCCTCACAGTTGGCCAAGTAGGTCAACGCCTCATAATGGTATCCCACATCGGGATACTTTTCGACCACGGCCATGAACCGTGCCTTGGCCGCCTCGTAGTGTTTATTCTTGTAGTAAAACACCCCCACGTACAACTCATGGCCGGAAATGCTCCGGTAGCCGGCCACCATGTCGCTCTTGGCCATGGGGGCATAAGCATCGTCCGGATATTGATGAATCAAGCGCTGGTATGTTTCCAGGGCCTTGGCGGCATTGGACTGGTCCCTGTCGATGGTATCAATCTGGTTGAAGTAGGAGCGGCCGATACGATAAATCACGTAGGGAACGGCCTCGTTACGGGGGTGGAGCTGCTCGAACTCCTCGTAGGCAAAGATCGCATCGGCATAGGATCCCAGGTTGAAATAGGCATCGGCAATCTTCAGCTCCGCCAGAATCGCATAGCGGGAAAACGGATACCAATCGCGCAGTTTTTCGAAGGATGCAATGGCCTTGGTGTAGCTGCCATCCTCAAAATAATCAACGCCGTCTTGAACCAACTCCTTGGCGGACTTTTCCTCCTTGGACGCGAACCACGCGCATCCGGAACAAATCAGCAGTACACTCACACAGATAAGCAGCACCCGTTTCATGGTCGGCGACACCTCGCAACCGAGAGAAAACCCGTTGGTACAACCACAACCGGCGGTGTCCCATCCCGGGGCACCGCCGGCCGATCATCGGACGGAAACGGCAATGAGATCACATCAGGACAGAACCTTATTCAGGGCCTCCTCCAGCTTGGCCTTGGCCACGATGCCGGTAATCTGCTCCGCCACTTCACCGTTTTTGAAGAAGATCAGGGTAGGAATGGCCTTGATACCGAATTTTCCCGGTGTTATCGGATTGTCGTCCACATTGCATTTGGTAAATTTTACTTTATCGCCGAAGGTGTCGGCCAATTCGTCAAGCATGGGACCGATGGCTTTGCAGGGCCCGCACCAGGGCGCCCAGAAATCAACCACGGCGGGTTTATCACTCTTTATTACCTCGGCATCAAAGCTGCTGTCTTCTATTTCCATGATAGCTTTTGCCATGACGGGATATCCTTTCGATAAGTGTTGGGGAATCTGAAATTCAAACCAACATAATGATAAGGCCCTTGATTGTCAACCATGCCCGTGTGTTGGCAGGCAACGTCGACCCGGTCGTGTGCGCACCGACGGGCATCGCCGCATAGGGCAGGCATTTTAGGGGGAAACAACCTTTTTCAGGCTGCTCCGGCGGTGGTGGTGTCGCTCCATTGGCAGGCTTGCAGATATAGCGCCGGGAGGGTTTTGGCATCCAGCGTCAGTGCCTGGGACAAGCGGGACACCCGGTCCCACTCGGCGGTCTCATATGACCGTACCAGCTCTATGAATCCGGCAAGGCGGCCCTTGGCGTCAATCAGGGCCCGCTTGATCTGACCGGAGAGGGGCAGTTCACCCAATATCTTGTCCATGGGCCGGCCGATAACGGCATCGATGAGGGAGAACAACCCCAGGGTGAACATTTCCGACGGGGAGATTCGCTCATTGGCACCGGCGCCCAGAAGTTCACAGAACTTACCCCGAATGCAGGCCGCCCGGATCAGTTCTTCAGGCTTTCCTTCCGCCAGCCGGGACATGGCGATCAGGGAAACAAAGCGGCGGATCTCCTTTTCGCCCAGAAAGGTCAGGGCCTGCTTCACGGAAGCAACTTTGCTGACACGGGCAAAAAACGCGGAGTTGAGATACTTGAACAATTTATAGGAGATGCCCATGTCTCGGGAAATCAGCTTTTCCAATTCGTCACAACTGAAGGTATCGCCGTTGATCTGGGCCATAATCATCATCAGGTTGAGCTGGGAGCCTTGGATTTCACGCCCCTGAAGGATCTCCGGCTTGCAGAAAAAATAGCCCTGGAACAGTTCAAAGCCCATTTTCTGGGCTGCTTCAAATTCATCCTGGGTCTCCACCTTCTCGGCCAGCAGGCATAGATTGTTTCGAGAGAGCCGCTTCAGGTATGCACGGATCGCCTTTTTCGGTGTAAGACGAAAATCGAACTTGATGATATTCGCCAAGGCGATGAGCGGATCCAGCTCCGGCATATACACGAAATCATCCAGGGCGATGGTATAGCCGTCGGCAGCCATTTGGGCGCAGGCGGCAATCAGCACGGGACCCGGCTTCACGTCTTCGAGGATTTCGATAACCACGGTTGCTTTGGGCAGCAGCAGGGGAACTTTCTTTTCCAAGAGGTTCTGGGTGAAATTGATAAACAATTTTCTTCCCCCGGCCAGCGTGTCCATACCTATGGTGAAAAAGGTGTTGGTCAGCAGGGCGGTGGTGGCCGTATCCCCTTCGACATCAGGCATATGGTTGGCCGCACCGTCACGAAACAACAGTTCGTAGGCGTAGAGGTTCTTGTTCTTGTCGAATATGGGCTGCCGAGCGACGTAAACATCTTCCATATGGGTTCTTTTCCGCGTTGTCGGCGTGAGTTTGGGTGTGAAAGGCCATTGTCCATCGGTTCGTGAGGGGCGCTGACCGTATCCCGTATCTTTCATTATCGAACCCGGGGGCCATAACTTTAGCAATCGAAACGCCATCTGAAAATTGACACGGAGCGGCCATCTCTGGTACCTCATTTTTCAAACCGGCGACAGGCCCGATTCCAACCAACTCGAGGAAAAAAGGAGCAGGAAATGAATCAAAAAATTCGCATCGGCGCACTGATTTCAGGAGGCGGGACCAACTTGCAGGCCATTATCGATGCCTGTGAAGACGGCCGTATCGATGGGGAAATGGCCTTTGTGGGATCGGATCAATCCGGGGTGAAGGGCCTTGAGCGGGCGAATAAACACGACATCCCCGGCTTCGTGGTGGAATACGGGCCCTTGATCCAGACCTATCGGCGGGATCCGGCGAAATTGATGCTTCCTGAGGATTTCGATCTATCGGAGATACTTGCCAGACAGCACCTGTTTCCCGCCGATTCCTCCGAAGACCGGATCCGGGCATTTTTTTGCACCCGTGCCGCCGCCGAGCGCCGCCTGTTGTCTGAAATAGACGCCCGCGGCCCGCTGGACCTGCTGGTCCTGGCTGGTTTCATGCGCAACCTGACCCCCTACTTTATCGACCGATTCAACACCGATCCACGCAATCCGCGCATCATGAACATCCATCCGGCCATTTTGCCTTCATTTCCAGGCGTCGACGGCTATGGAGACACTTTCCGTTACGGGTGCAAGGTGGGGGGATGCACGGTTCATTTCATCGATTACGGGGAGGATTCGGGCCCGATCGTCGGCCAGCGGACCTTTCCCATCCTGGAAACGGACACCCTGGACGACGTGAAGCGCAAGGGGCTGGAACAGGAGTGGCTGCTCTATCCCGAATGCATCCAGAACTTTGCCCGGGGACGCGTAAACACCGTTAAAATGACCCACCGCCTCGACGACGGCCAGGTCTGCCGGCGCACCGTGGTAAAAATTGCTCAAACCGATTGAAGGGATTGATATTAAATGTAATTCATCATCATGGGGATGGCCACGAAGGTACCAACGGCGCTGCCCAGGTTGGTAAACACCACCACCAACAGAATGCGGGTGACCTTATTGCGCCAGAAGCCTTTGACCGAGAGGATATCGGTGGGCAGGCTTTCGAAATCCTTGACCTTGGGTTTGGACGAAAAGGCCTCCACCAGGCCCGACACCCACCCGGCGGCAATCATGGGGTTGAGGGAAGTCAACGGTGCCGCCAGGATGGACGATAGGATCGTCAGCGGGTGGCCCAGGGCGATCAAGGCACCCAGTCCGGCCAGAAAGCCGTTGGCCAGCACCCACCAGGTGACCATGTCGGTGCCGGCATCGATGCCGCCACGGAAAAAACCATAAATGACCAACGCGCAGATACAAAAGGGAATAAACCATTTCAGGAATCCCGACAGCGGGCTTTTGGGGGGCAATGTCTCCAATGATTTCAAGTCGATGGGCTGATTCCAGTACCGCTTCATTCCCGGCACGTGGCCGGCGCCCACCACGGCGACAATGGTCTGCCCGGGTGCCTCCCGGATCTTTTCCGTCAGATAGAGATCCCGTTCATCAATGAGGCTGGTGCGCACCCGGGGCATGGATCTGCCCAGCTCGTCCAGGATCGAGGCCAGCATGTCCTGCTGCTTCATCTTTTCCACATCCGCTTCGCTGATCTCGTCCACCTCCCCTAAGGAGAGGATCAACTGGAAAATCAGCTTGACCTTGCCCCACAGCCCCATGTTGCGCCAGGTCCGCGACAGGGTGATGCGGATATCCCGATCCGCCAAATGAACGGCGGCACCCACGGCTTCGGCCGAATTCATGGCCTGGATCATCTCCTGGCCGGGGGAAACCTCGAGCCGATCGGCAATGCGTTTTTGAAAGGATGCCAACATCAGGTTGGAAAGCAGGAGAGAGGCCTTTTTCTCTTTGATTACCTTGATGATGTCCATCTCCTGCCAGCGGTCCTTCTGGCGGATGGCCTGGGCCCGACTTTCGCAAAGCTCCACGCAGACCGTGTCGGGCCGGACGTCGTCGATAACGGCTTCGACCAGATCCACGCTCTCCTTGGACACATGGGCGGTGCCCACCAGGATGATCCGTTTTCCTTCATGATCCAGGTGGTGGATCATCTCGCTGTTGAGTTTATCGTCCATCGAATATATGCTGCTTTCTTTAGGCGGTTAAATGCTGAGCCAATATATATGCTCTGTCGGTGATGTCAAATATTGATTGCCGACGCGTTGCGCCGCCGGAAGCGATTTGCCGGCATCCGTGGCGCCGGTGCAAAGGAAACGAGGCTGGATGATCTGATGCAGGAAAATAGCACTTCGAAAAACCCGTACACCATCGACACCGAACCGTTTTACCTGGACACCGGCGAGGAGATCCGCATGTTTGAAGCGGCGGCATCGGCGCGTCTGCCCGTCATGCTCAAAGGTCCTACCGGGTGCGGAAAGACCCGTTTCGTGGAACACATGGCCTTCCGGCTCAAGCGTCCCCTGATCACCGTGGCCTGCCACGAGGACCTGTTCGCCTCGGACCTTATCGGCCGTTACCTGCTCAAAGACGATGAAACCGTTTGGGTGGACGGCCCCCTGACCCGGGCCGTTCGCATGGGGGCCATCTGCTATCTGGACGAAGTGGTCGAAGCCCGCAAAGACACCACCGTGGTCATCCATCCGCTGACGGACAACCGCCGAACCCTCTCCATCGACAAGAAAGGGGAGGTGGTCCAGGCCCATCCTGATTTTCTCATGGTGATCTCCTACAACCCGGGTTACCAGTCGGTTCTCAAAGACCTCAAGCAGAGCACCCGCCAGCGCTTCGTGGCCCTATCCTTCGACTATCCGGAGCCGGACGACGAATCCCGGATCGTGGCCGTCGAAGGAAACGTGGACGCGGATACGGCTGCACGCTTGGTCACCCTGGCCGGCAAGATCCGCAATATCCGGGAACACGGCCTCACCGAAGGGGCCTCCACCCGTCTGCTCATCTATGCCGCCGGCCTCATCCGCTGTGGTATCGCTTTTAAAGCGGCCTGTATCGCATCCCTGTGTCAGCCGCTCACCGATGACGACCGGTTACAGGAAACCCTCAACGACCTCATCGACGATCTACTATAATATGGATCCGGCCCTACCCCCCTCCCCTGACCCGACGGTGCGGCGGCTCATGGACCATCTGGCCATTGCCGATCCGCAGGCCGCAAAGCGGATGAACGGCCATCTGGCCGGTTCGGAATCGTCCGTGCGCGTCCTTCACCTTGGCCGGGTGGTGGAGGAGGTGATTGACGCCCTGGCCGTCGAGATCACCTTCGGGCGCGACCTGGCCGACGGCATGGGCCGGATACTGGCCGGCGGCACCCCGGCCGACCTGGATCGCTACCGCGGCATGGTAAACACCGCCGTCACCCGAGGCCCCACCCTGGCCGCGCTCTTTGCCCGACACCTGGTACCGGTGTTGACCTGCGGTGATGCCCGCCTTGCGGACCGGTTCGAAACGACCACGCGTATCATGATGCAAAAAGGCACCTATACCCTCAAAGCCCCGCTGGAAGCCCTCTCCACGCTGATCGAAAAAAAGGAGATAGCCTGCGCCCACGCCTTTCTCGATCTTCTGAGCACAACCTATGCACTGGAAACCTCTTACAATCGAACGGTATATCTGACCCACACCCTGCCCCGCGCCGTGAACGGATTTGTCACTGCACGCCGGTTGTGGCAGATTCGGGGATTGATGCGTATCATCCGGGTGGATGAACGGCTGGCCGACGATTACCTCCAGGGCTTGGCGTCGGGCCTTGACCTGCTGTCGGAAGCGGCCCTGAACCTATTTCTGGATCTGGCCATCCGGCGGCATCGACAGAACCCGGATCTGGGGACCCGATTCCTTTCCCTCGAATCCAAGCAGGCGATTGAAACTTGCCGTGCATTCCAGGTGGCCGTCCCCTTGGCGGCGGTCCGGCCCAGGCTGGAGCGCTACCTGCGTGCCCGCACCGGACTGGCCGTGGCCATCCGCCCCCTCTCTGCACTACCGGGAAAAAAGCCCGACAGGGATAGGCCTGAACCGTTGGTTCGATGCGATGGTCGGGTCATCTACCTGCCCGACGAGATTGACCTCATGGATCGACGAACGGACAACACCGCCCTTTACCAGCTGCTGGCCGGGTTGGAAGCCGGCGCCATCGAATTTGGTACCTATGACCTGGATGTGGAAAAAGTGCTGGATACCGCAGGTGCCGCCCCACCGCCGGACGCCACGGAAACTCATACGGCGGAATCCGACTTGGCCCGTTTTCTGCGCGGGTTCGCGCATCCGGACCTGGCTCTGGACCTGTTCACCCTCTTCGAGCACGGCCGGATCGCCCGCCGGGTAAGCCGGTACTATCCGGGCCTGTTTCGACGGCTCACCAAGGCCCTCACCGACGGCCATATGCAGGCCAAAACGGGACACCGGATCGGCGGCACATGGCTGCCCCTCTACCGGCATTTGGTGATGAATGAAGCACTGGCGCCGGATCCGGCCTTGAATTCGACGGTTCGAACCATGGTGAATCGCTTCAACCGGATGACCGAGTCGGGAAACGACACGGTGGAAAGCAGCGCCCGGCTGGTCATGCAATGCTGTGCGAACCTATCCAGCCACACCAACGCTACGGCAACGTCCGCCTTTCGCCCCCTGTCCCTGCCTTTCGGTCGCCGGCTGGAGCCCGCATTTTTCGGTCCGTTTCACAGCACCTATCACCGTCTGGCGACGGAAATCCACAAGTGTCTGACACAACGGAATATTCGGGTCTACCGGTCGGACGTCCGGCGTCTTCTCGTGGGGCAAAATGGTCAGGTGTCGGCAACGGATATCCGCTCGCTGATCGTGACACCGTCGACCGCCACCGTCGCAGCCCTCGACCTTTGCCGGCCGGATCTGGCGGCCTTGATGTGCAAACACGGCTTCGGACGGTCGGCGGAGGGAACGGACGGTGCCCACGCCTTTCGCTACCGGGAGTGGGACGGGTGCATGGGCGACTATCTCCCGAACCGGGTCTTGGTCCGGGAACGTGAAATCAAAGGGTCCGATCTCGCGTTCTACCGACAGACCCTCGATGATTTTCGAGGGCTGGTCAAGCGCATCCGCTACGCCTTCGAGCTACTGCGCCCCGAGGAGATGACCATTTTGCGCCAGTGGCGGGAAGGAGATGCTTTCGACTACCGGGCCCTGCTGGACTATGCCCTGGATAAGCGGGCCGGTCTGATGCCTTCGGATCGTTTGTTCATCAAGCGAATGAAGCGGGTGAGAGATGTGGCCACCCTGCTGCTGGTTGACCTGTCCCGGTCCACGGCCAACTCCGTGGATGATCGGGACACCCGCGTACTGGATGTGGAAAAGCAGGCTATCGTATTGCTCTGCGAGGCCTTGAACGTAGTGGGAGACCGATTCGCCATCGCCGGTTTTTCCGGCACCGGCCCGTTGGGCGTCGATTATTACCGCATCAAGGACTTGGACACCCCTTTTGACGATGGCGTAAAAGGACGCATCGGCGCCATGGCCCCCCAGCGCAGTACGCGCATGGGGGCGGCCATCCGCCATGCCACGGCCCTGCTTTCGCCGGTGCCGGCCCGGGTACGGCTGATCATCATCCTGGGAGACGGGTTTCCCAACGACCTGGCCTACAAGGGGTCCTACGCGGTGGAGGATACCCGCCGGGCGATCATGGAGGCCCGGACCGCGGCCATCCACGTCAAGGCCATCACCGTCAACGTCAGCGACAACGGACAATTGGACCGGCTCTACGGCGGCGCCCACCATACCCTCATCGGAAATGTCCGCGATCTGCCGGACAAGCTGGTAAGGGTTTACAGCGCGCTGACCCGGCATTAGAATGGGTGAAAAGGAGCGCTTTTGAAAATCTTCGACGACGTCTTATACTGGGACGGGTATGGCGGAAAATTTAACCTGGCTGCCGGGCGTTGCCGGCTGCGCCTGTTTGACCTGTCCAGGGACGACAGTGCGGGGGTGCCTCGACTCAAGCCCATCATCGCCGTGGTTTCCGACCTGCCCGGCGACAAGCTGCACACGTTGAAAAAGGTATCCGTGCGGGCATGCATCGGCCACGTGGCCACCACCATCACCCACCGGTTCAAGCAGGACCACAGCCGCATGGTGCTGGTCGAGTACTGCCGCCGGCAGACCTACGGCCGGCGGTCCGAGAGAGTCATTCCGGAAAAGTACGACGTGGTGGATCTGCAATGGCATGGAGACAAGGCCATGTTTCCCCGCTGGCGTCCCCTGAAGCCGCCCCTGCTGGACATGGTTCGTTCCCTGGTCGCCGACAACCCATAGATCCGATACCGAGACGTTTAAGACCAATAACCAATCAAGGCGGCCGGAAAACGGTCCTATGCCTGGCTGCTTGTCGATGCATCTAAAATATTTCTCATTTTTTCAGACAACAATTGAAGATCAAATGGCTTTTGAATAAAGCCGTTGCAGCCCCGTTCCAGAATCTCGGTGGCCTGTCCATTAATGCTGTAACCGCTGGACAGCAGCACTTGGATGCCGGGATTGATCGCCTTGAGCCGGTCATAGGTCCTGCCACCGCCCATCTCCGGCATAATCATGTCCAGAATAACCAGGCTGATCCGTTCGCGGTGGTCCCGGTAGACCGAAATGGCGCTTTTGCCGCCATCGGCCGTGAGGACATCGTATCCCAGGGCACGGAGCATCGCCTGACCCACATCAACAATCAGTGGGTCGTCATCAACCAGCAAGATGGTCTCATGGCCTTTACGGGGCACCGCCGACCTGGCCGCGGCGGCATCGATCACTTCATCGATTGCCCTCAGGTAGATGTTGAAGGTGGAACCACGACCAATTTCACTATGCACGTCGATATGGCCCCCATGGTTTCTGATGATGCCGTATGCGGAAGCCAGCCCCAGGCCGGTGCCCCGCTTCATGGTTTTCGTGGTGAAAAAAGGATCGAAAATCCGCGCCATGGTAGCCTTGTCCATACCGATACCGGTGTCTCGAATGGAGATTCTCACGTATTTCCCAGGAGCGACCCGGTGCGCCAACGCCTGATGATCATCCAGCGTTTCGTTGGCCGTTTCCAGGTGGATACGGCCCCCCTCGGGCATGGCCTGCCAGGCATTGATGAACAGGTTGAGCAGCACCTGCTCGATCTGTCCCCGATCTATGTTTACGGCCCACACATCCTCTTTATAATTGGGAATGATCCCGAGCTCCTGCCTGGTTCGACCGAACATCTCGGCGCTTTTTTTAATCAAGGCGTTGGTGTCGGTCGCTTTGACCTCATATTTTCCCTGCCGTGCAAAACCCAGCAGTTGCTGGGTGAGTCGGGTGCCACTGAGCACACAGTCCCCTATGGTGTCGAGCCGGCGGCGATGGTCATGGTCGGGCTCCATCTCCAGCGCCATCATGTCGGCGTTACCCTGGATGCCCATGAGCAGGTTGTTGAAATCGTGGGCGATACCACCTGCAAGGGTGCCGATGGCTTTCATCTTCTGGGCCTGAAAAAGCTGGTCCTGCAGCTGCTCTTTCTCCCTGATCATCTGCTTGCGTTCTTCGATTTCCTGCCGCAACCGGGCGTTGGTCTCAAACAATTCGGCCGTGCGCGCAGCCACCCGATCCTCCAACTGGTGATGGGATTGCCGGAGCGCCGCTTCGGCCTTTTTACGTTTGGTGATGTCGCAGACATTGACCACCAGCCCGTGTACCGCCGGGTGGTCCAGCAGGTTTTTGCTGGTCGCCTCGATGGTTCGCAGGGAGCCGTCCCGGTGTCGAAAGCGCAGTTCCGTTGGTTGGGTGTGCGCATCGGTGGTATCGGATTCGATGCCCCTGGTGAACAGCATGTGGGCCCGGTCCAGATCCTCGGGGCAGACAAAATCGAAGGCCGGTCGACCCATCACCATATCCGGGGAATATCCGAAAATCCGCTCGATCGAAGGGCTCATATAGGTAATGCAGCCATCGACATTCAAAATGGTGATAAGATCGTAAGTATTTTCGATCAGGGATCTAAAATGCGCTTCCCGCTGCCGCAGCGCGGTCAGCGTCTCCCGAAGTTGATCGGCCATCCGGTTGAATACACGGGCAAGACGACCGAATTCATCCTGGGAAGAGATGGAAATACGCGTGTCGAGATTGCCCTTGCCAATCTGCTCGGAACCCACCGCCAAAAGCCGCAGCGGATTCGTGAACCGTCGGGCCAACAGCATCAATGCCCCGGCCATGACCGCAAACCCGACGATCCCGAGACCGACCAGATAGGGTTTCATGCGGTCAGCGACCCCGTATACCTCCTGCTCGGGATCGCTGGCCAGGAGATACCATTCCCACGGCGCGAAGTAGTCGGCCAGGGCCAGGTTCTTTCCCGCCGGTGTCGGGTGGGTCAACCGGATTCGTTCCGGTTTGAGTTCCTTGAACCAAGTCTCCCGGCTCACATCCCGGCCCACCATGGCGGAATCCGGATGCATGGCGATGGTTCCTTGCCGGTCGATGGCAAAGATGCAGCCCAGCTTCCCCACCTCGATGGCCGACATGGCCGTGCCGGCGTCCATTTTGGCCTTGGCGATGCTGGCCGGGATATCCTCCAGGCCATAGCAATGCAGCATGTCATCCTGCCTGACGGCAACTCGAATGGCTTCGGAAAGGCGGTTGTCCAGCCAGGTTTCGGCCAGTCCCGTGAGTGCCGTATACGAAAAATGGAGGGTGATGCCGATGGTGGAAGAAAGCAGAACAAATACCAGAGGTAGCGTGGTCGTCAGAATTTTGGAATAGGTGTTCATCGATTGTTCCTGGTCAGTCGTGCCAAAAGATTTACGGATTGGGTTTCAGCCTGGTTTTCTCGGTAAACTGGGGATAAAGGGCCATGGTGGAGACCAACGGGTGTCCGTATTCCACACGGATGCTACGGGCATAGCACTGCTTGGCGTACATGATCGGAAAAGCGGCCATGTCATCCAGGATCCGAATCTGGCTCTGTATCCACAGTTGGGTCTGTCTTTCCAGATCAATCTCCAACCGGGCGGCCTCGATCAGCCGGTCGACCTGGCTGTAATGGGAGAAATTGGTGTCCGGTCGGTTACCGCTGACAACAATGGCATCGGAATGGAAAAACTGACTAAGATAGGTGTCCGCATTGGGGCGCCAGGCGACATAGATCACGATCGGTTTTGGATTCCGTCGAATCTGCTTGTGCATATTCGAGTGGCTCTCGACGGTAATTTGGCAATTGATGCCGATTCTCAAAAGCTGCCTACGCATTTCCTGATAGCAGGTTCGGTAAAGGCGCTTTTCAGAGGTCACCAGCTCAAGTGCGAAACCGTCGGGATAACCGGCGTCGACCATCAGTCGCTTGGCCTTGGCAAGGTCATTCGTGTAGGTTAGATTCAATGCGGTGGCCTCCGCATGGGAAAGACCACCAGGAAGAAACGTGGCCGGAACAGGAGAATAGACGGGTCCCACGAACTGTTTGCTCGCGGTGTTCAAAAACGCATCCCGATCTAATGCAAATGCAATGGCGCGTCGCACGCGGATATCGTCCAGCGGTTTCTTCCGGGTATTGAGATAAATAGTAACCACTTCTCCGACACCATGGGTATCGACAGCGATTCCCGGATGTTGTGCCATCTTGTCAAACCAGCCTTTATCGGCGGAGCCAATGATCACATCCAGTTCGCCGGCGATAAGGGCGGCCTCGCGGGCCTCGATATCGGGAATAAATCGGATCTGAACACCATCGAGTTGCGGCCGGCCCCTAAAGTATCGGTCATGGGCCTTTAGGATCAGCTTCCCGCCGGGCGTATATCGACTGAAAAGAAAAGGGCCGGTTCCCACCGGGTGCCGCTTGAACTGGTCATATCCCATGGTTTCGATGGCCCGTTTGCTGACGATAAAACCACCGGCGTAGTTGGTCAGCTTGGGCAGGAAAAGAATGGAAGAAACGGGTTTTTGCACGATGATGTGAACCGTGTATCGGTCAACCGGTACAACGGTCATCTCCTCATACGCGCTGGAATAGGCGCAACATTCGGGGCGGATTGATTTTTGAAGGGAAAAGACCACATCCTCGGCGGTCAACTCGTAGGCCGCCGTTTGCGGCCCGGCATGAAACCAAACCCCTTTACGCAGCTTGACGGTCCACACCTGCCGACCACCGATCATTTCAAATCCCGGGACGCGCTCTGCCAGGTCGGCCTCGATTTTGGGTGCATTTCCGGGTTGGTAACGCAGCAGTCCGTTGAACAGCATGTCCGCCAGCGCCCGATCCTGTGAGCCGGCGGCAAGATGGGGGTCCAGGGTGCCCATCTCACTCACGTGAACGCCAAAGTTCAGTATCATCGGAGGGTTACCCGAACGATCTGTTGAGGATGCCGGGATGGCGTTATGAGTCAAAGGCCAAAAAAGAAACAGGGCGGTGAGCCACAACGATGTCATTGTTTTATGCTTCATGGTCGTCACCTCACAAGATGCTAAAGCGGCGGCAGTGCCCACAACGACTGAGCCATGATCCCGAAGCGATCATCGATTAACGATTCCGCATTAAGCGATCCAAACTGCGGTATTGGATCGCCTCGGTGACATGGTAGACCTGGATGTCGGCCACGGCCTCCAGATCGGCAATGGTCCGGGAAATTTTTAATATGCGGTTGTAGGCCCTGGCCGACAGCCCCAGTCGGTCGATGGCCGACGCCATGACACGATGGGTATCGGCACCGACATGGCAGTGGGCACGAATGTGCCGGCTGGCCATTTGGGCGTTGCTGTAAATCTTCGTTCGTTTAAACCGCCGGATCTGTATCCGGCGTGCCGCCACTACCCGCTGCCGGATGGCATCTGAAGATTCCGCATGCACCTCCACCATCAAATCCTTGTGGGGAACGGCTGGCACCTCCACATGAATGTCGATGCGATCCAGCAACGGCCCGGATATTTTTGACCGATAGCGGTGGATCTGGTGGGCCGTACAGCGGCACGCATGGCGTGGGTCGGCAAAATACCCGCACGGACAGGGATTCATGGCGGCGATCAGCATGAAGCTGGAGGGATAGGTCAGGGTGGATGCCGCGCGGGAAATGGTCACCCGATGATCTTCCAGCGGCTGACGCAGCACCTCCAGCACATTTTTTTTATATTCGGACAGTTCGTCCAGAAACAAAACGCCGTTGTGGGCCAGGCTGACTTCCCCGGGCCTGGGAATGTGACCGCCACCGATGAGCCCGGCATCTGAAACGGTATGATGGGGGGACCGAAAGGGACGTCGGGTGACCAGGGGCTGCTTGCGGTTCAACATGCCCACGACACTGAAAATCTTGGTGGTCTCAATGGCCTCTTCAAAAGACATGGGCGGCAGAATCGTAGGGATCCGCCGGGCCAACATGGTCTTGCCCGATCCGGGTGGCCCCACCATCAGCATGTTATGGCCCCCGGCCGCAGCGATCTCCAAGGCACGCTTGGCATGCTCCTGACCCATCACCTCGTTAAAATCGATCCCGGAACGATCAGGGGCATCAAACACGGCCTGCATGTCAGCCTTTCGTGGAAGAATGGATTTGAACCCCCTGAGAAAATCCACGACCTGGCCCAGGCTGCGAGCCGGATAAACCGAGAGGTTCGACACCACGGATGCTTCCTCGCCGTTATCCGCGGGAACCACGATGCCGCGGTACCCCGCCTTCTGAGCCGCGATGGCCATCGGCAGGGAACCGTTTACCGGCTTGATGCGACCGTCCAGGGAAAGCTCACCCAAGAACAGATAACCGAGAATCGTTTTTTCGGGAAGAATGCCAGTTGCGGAAAGAATCCCTAAGGCCATGGGCAGGTCAAAGCCTGTCCCCTCTTTCTTGATGTTGGCCGGAGCCAGGTTCACCGTGATCCGGTCCGCCGGGAAGGTGTAGCCGGAGTTGCTGATAGCGGACTTGACCCGCTCCCGACTCTCCTTGACCGCGGCTTCCGGCAACCCCACCGTGGTGAAGGTTGGCAGCCCCTGGGCAATATCCACTTCCACCTCAACCAGGTAAGCATCGATACCGATCACGGCGCTGCTCAATATCCTGGCCAGCAAATCCATTCTCCCCGGAAAATAATTGTTTACTTCGTGTTAAACCTACGAAGTAGGATAAATATCAAGTTTGCCAGCCAAAAACAATGTTTTTTGTCTATCAGGGCCAAATCAGCACGAACGATATTTAATTGTTGTCAAAAAAACACCGGATGATTAAGATTATGCGTAATAATTCGGGTACGAAATCGAATGCGCAAAAAAATGTCGCGAAATTTCTATTCGTATTCAAGACGCATCAGGAAAAATTATCACTATGAGGCTTCAACAACAAACCATCAGCACACCGGTAAGCTGTTCCGGTGTCGGTGTCCATTCGGGAAAAATTGTCAACCTCGCCATCAAACCCGCACTGGTCAATCACGGTATCCGGTTTGTCCGTATTGATCTTCCCGGTTCCCCCGGGGTCACCGCCCATTTCAACAACGTGGTGGACACCAGCCTGGCCACCGTCATCGGTGCCGAGGGCTGCATCGTCTCCACGGTAGAGCATCTGATGGCCGGTTTCAGCGGCATGTCCATTGACAACGCCATCGTCGAAGTGGACGCCTATGAACTGCCCATCATGGACGGCAGCGCCGGCCCGTTCACCCGACTGATTAAATCAGCGGGAGTTGTTCGCCAGGAGGGGTTCAAATGCTATTTCAAAGTAAATAAACCCATTTGCCTGTCCGAGAACGGAAAATCCGTCACTGTCTTTCCGGCCGACGAATTCAGAATAACCTGTACCATTGCTTATGATCACCCGCTCATTGGAACCCAGACCTGCGATTTTGTCATCGAACGGGAGACCTTCGAAAAAGAGATCAGTTCGGCCCGGACCTTCGGCTTTCTCCACGAGGTGGAGATGATGAAGCGCTATGGCCTGGCCCGGGGCGGCTCGTTGGAAAATGCCGTTGTAATCGACGAGGATCGCGTGCTCAACGACGGCGGGCTCCGCTATCCGGACGAGTTTGTCCGTCACAAGGTGCTGGACTGCATCGGTGATTTTTCCCTCATCGGCATGCCCATCATGGGACACGTGATGGCCAAAAAATCCGGGCACGCCTTTAACCATGCCTTCCTGGAAAAATTCTTCCTGGAAAAAGGTTCATGGGAAACCGTCACCCTTTCAACCGATTCGGCCTGAACCGGCCCCGCTATCCCGCACCTGACGTAAAACACCTTGCCATTTTTCATTGGTTTCGATATGTTCCCTTTTCGTTATATTTTCTTCTATTTAGTTTGCTTTAAAAATCCTATGGCACGCCCATGAACCGATCCGGCAAACGGGTTACAGGCTTTATCGTGCTGGGTATCCTTCTGTTATCTATGCATGGTTCGGCCATGGCGAAGGATGCCACGCTCACCAATATTATCGTCACCAACACCCGGGACGATCTACTGGTATACCTGTCGGTGAAGGGCGCCTTTACCCAAGACATGGAAGACGCCGTTAAAAGGGGTGTACCCGCCTCCTTTTTATTTTTCGTCAGCTTGTACCGAGCCCGAAGCATGTGGTTCGACAAAGAGTTGGCGGATCTGACCGTCACCCACACCATCAAGTATAACAGCCTTAAAAAAGAGTATTCCGTATCGCGCTCATGGGACGGAAACAGCCCCGTGGTAGTTCAGTCCTTCGATGCGGCCAAAAAGCTCATGACCGAGATCGACAGCCTCAAGGTGATCCCGCTGGGACTGCTGGAAAAGGGCAAACAGTACCAGATCCAGGCAAAGGCAAAACTCAGTCGGGTAACGTTGCCCTATTACCTGCACTACGTCCTTTTCTTTCTCTCCCTCTGGGATTTTGAAACCGACTTGTATACCATCGATTTTATCTATTAACCGCCTTTCGTTATATGCCCTCATGATTTTAGGCAAACGCAGTTCGACGCCAAAGTCGATTCTCTCGCAAGAAGAACGCAAACGCCGCAAGCGGGAGGCGGTGATCAGCTTGGTTATCATCGTGGCTGTGGCAGTGCTCACCCTGGCGGAAAACCGGATTATCACCTTCCCCGCCGACATCCCGGTATCCAACACCATCTTGATGTTTATCCTGATCAACATCAACCTGCTGCTTCTGATCCTGCTTATTTTTTTGGTGTTTCGCAACCTGGTGAAGCTGCTCTACGCCCGGCGCCGAAAAGTCATGGGCGCCCAACTGAGAACCCGGTTGGCCATGGCCTTTGTGGCCCTCTCCCTGCTCCCTACGATCATCCTTTTTTTCTTTTCCATCAACTTTATTACCAACAGCATTGAATTCTGGTTCAATGTACCCGTAGAGCAGGCCTTGGAGAAGTCCCTTCTGGTCGGGCAGCAGTTCTACCATGAAAATGAAATCCGCCACCAGTTTTTCCTGGAACGAATTGCCTACCAGATCCAGAGCAAAAACATAACGGCGCCGGACAAGCGTAAAGCGCTCAAACATTACATTCAGGTGGTTCAGCGCGAATTCGACCTGGACGTGGTGGAAGTCTACTCAGCCAATTACAACCGGCTCACCTACGCCTTGGATAAAGATTGGGCACATGTTGCAATCGAGGCGGCGGACCCCGGTGCGTTTGTCAAAGATGCCGGAGAAAAAAAAGTTCGCACCCTCACCAAATCATTGGGCGGTGGTGAACTGCTTCGAACCATAGCAACCGTTCCTTTTGGGGTTTCTCCTGAAAAGGCCACCGCCCATGTGGTGCTGGGGCTGGTCATCCCTCCGGCTTTAGCGGAAAACATGGAATCCATCTCCAGGGGGATCGACGAATACCAGCAGATTAAACTGCTTAAAAGGCCCATCCAGATCACCTATTACATCACCTTGTCCATCGTTGCGCTGCTGGTCATCTTCTGCGCGGTATGGTTCGGCTTCTACCTGGCCAAAACCATCACCATCCCCATCATGGACCTGGCCGACGGTGCCCGCCGGGTGGCCGAAGGCGACCTCTCCGTTTATATCGGCAGCACCGTGGCAGACGATGAAATCGGCAGCCTGGTGAAGGCCTTTAACAAAATGACGCGGGATCTTCGTTCCGGTCGCCAGCAACTGGAGTTGTCCGCGCGAAAACTGACCGAACAAAACCAGGAGATCGAAGCCCGGCGACAGTACATGGAAATCGTGCTGAAAAATGTCTCCGCCGGTGTTATTACCACCGAGACCGACGGTATTATCACGACCTTTAACAAGTCGGCCGAACGGATGCTCAGCTTCGATGCCGAAGCGGTTTTGGACAAACACTATGGGGAGTTGCTGGATACCGAGCACATTCAGTTTGCCGAGGATATCATGGAAAGGGTCTCTTCGGTGCGGGACCAGACCCTGGAAATTCCCCTGCGGGTAACGGTAAACGGAAAGCCGCGATCCTTTCTTGTCTATGTCAACGCCCTGAAGGACGAACAGGGCCGCCCCATGGGCATCGTCATGGTCTTCGATGACCTCACGGAACTGGAGAAAGCCCAGCGCATGGCCGCATGGCGGGAGGTGGCCCGACGAATCGCCCACGAGGTAAAAAATCCGCTCACCCCCATCAGCCTCTCGGCGCAGCGGCTCAAAAGGCGCTATTCCGAGCGCATCGACGAACCGGTATTCGACGAATGCACCCGAATGATCATCGATCACGTCGAACTGATCCGCAACCTGGTCAACGAGTTCTCTACCTTCGCCCAGTTTCCCACGGCCGACCCCAAGCCCTGTCGACTGCCCCTCATCATTGAAGAGACCGTTGCCCTCTATCGGGAAGGGCATCCGGATATCTGCTTCGACGTCCGGATCGGCGACGATATTCCCCGGATCAATCTGGACCGTCAGCAGTTAAAACAGGCCATGATCAATCTGGTGGACAATGCCGTGGCCGCCGTTCGCAACCGGGGACGAATTGCCATCTCGGTTGCCTATGACCCTATTTTGAAGCGGGTTCGTCTGGAAGTGGCCGACAACGGCACCGGCATCGCCGACGCGAACAAGATTCGGCTGTTCGAACCCAACTTCTCCACCAAGAAAGCCGGCATGGGGCTGGGTCTGACCATTGTGAACTCCATTGTCACAGACCACAACGGTGTGATACGCGTACAGGACAATTTGCCCCAAGGGGCCAAATTCGTCATCGAACTGCCCGTCTGAAATTGTTCGGCAAACCCGCCGGTCGATGTTGAATCACGGATTGAAAAAAGGAGATTTCCAATGTTCCCCTCCATTCTGATTGTCGACGATGAACCCACCATTGTGCAATCCCTCAGCGGGCTGCTCACCGACGAAGGGTTCGAGGTCATCACCGCCAACAATGGCTATGAGGCCCTAAAAGCTATCGATGCCGAGGCGCCGGACCTCGTCATACTGGACATCTGGATGCCGGGAATCGACGGCATCGAAACCTTGAAAGAGATCAAAAAAAGTAGTGCCGGCCTGCCGGTGATCATCATCACCGGCCACGGAAACGTGGAAACCGCCGTCAAAGCCACCAAGCTGGGTGCCTTCGATCTCATCGAAAAACCCCTGAATTTTGACAAGGTCGTCGTCGCCATCAACAACGCGCTCAATTTCCGCCGCCTGGAGGAAGAGAACCGCTATCTGCGAAAAAAGACCATCGAGAAACACTCCATCAGCGGCAGCAGTCCTCCCGTGCAGGCGCTGAAGATGCAGATCGCCACCGTTGCCCCCACCGAATCCTGGGTACTCATCAAAGGGGAGAACGGCACCGGCAAGGAACTGGTGGCCAGAACCATCCACCAGTTAAGTCCCCGCGCCGAATCCCCGATGATCGATGTTCACTGCGCCGCCATTCCCGAAACCCTCATTGAAAGCGAGTTGTTTGGTCAAGAAAAGGGCGCCATTTCCGGATCCAGCACCAAAAAACGGGGAAAATTCGAACTGGCCAACACCGGAACCATTTTTCTAGACGAAATCGGGGACATGAGTTTGGCCACCCAGGCCAAACTCCTGCGTCTCCTTGATGAGAAAAAATTTCAACGTGTGGGCAGGGGGCGGACCCTGACCACGGATGTCCGCGTCATCGCGGCCAGCAACAAGGATCTGGAGGCGGAGATTGAAAACGGGGGATTCAGGGAAGATCTGTATTACCGCCTCAACGTGGTCCCCATCAAGGTGCCGCCGCTGCGTGACCGTGCCGAAGACATCCCCGCACTGGCAGAAATTTTCCTGGCGGGGGCCGCCGCCAGCAACCGTGAAAAACGCAAAACCATCAACCCGGACGCCATGGAGATCCTCACCCGATACACCTGGCCGGGAAATGTGAGAGAATTGAAAAACCTCATCGAACGACTGGCCATCATGGTTCAGCAAGATGCCATCACCGTGAAGGATCTGCCCGCCAATCTGTCAGATCCGAAAACCGCCGGGGGTGAACTCTTTTCAATCGTTGGCCTGGACCAGGCCCGCATCGCCTTCGAGACCGAATATATTCGCAAGAAATTGGCCGCCCATGGCAATGACGTAAAAAAAACGGCCGCAGCCATCGGTGTAACACACCAACACCTCCAATCCTTGATCGCGGCACCCAAGCCGTGAGGGTGATCGGCGGGACGTTCAAAGGCCGACGACTGGTGGCACCCGCCGGAAGGGCCATCCGGCCTACGGCCGACCGGATCAAAGAGTCCGTCTTCAATATTCTGTCCGGCAACATCCGGAACAGACGGGTGCTGGATCTGTTTGCCGGTACCGGCGCCCTGGGCATCGAGGCCATCAGTCGGGGTGCGGCATTCGCCCTCTTCGTGGATCAGGCAACGTCGGCCCTTGAGGCCATTGGGCATAACATCCGAAATTTGGGGCTGGACGTTCAGACCCGTGTCATCCACGGGAACATCCTTAATGGCCTCAATTGTTTATCATCGGTGCCGCAGGCCTTCGATCTGGTTTTCCTGGATCCGCCGTATGCAACCCATGCCGTGGCACCCGCATTGGCCAACCTGGTCGCAAGTGGATCATTGGGCCCCGGCGCTTGTATTGTCATCGAACACAGTACCCGGGAACCTATTGACCCTCCCGTGGATACGTTGAGCCTGGTGGACCGGCGACGATACGGAAAAACCCTTGTTTCCTTTATGAAACCCATGCTATAGAACGTCTCCGGTGGTCCTGTAATTCCACTCGATCCCCTGTGCCCTACTCAACTGCCGGGAGCCTTCATGAAACGTATCGCCATCTACCCGGGGTCCTTCGATCCCGTCACCAACGGCCACATCGACATCGCCAAACGGGGTTTACGGCTGTTTGACCGGATCATCATTGCCATTTTGCACAATCCGGGGAAACGATCACTGTTCACCATCGAAGAGCGACTGGAGATGCTCGCCGAAGCCATGGCGGGAATTGATCATGTCGAGTTTGACACCTTCAGCGGCCTGCTGGTGGACTACGCCCAGCAACGCCGGGCCAACGCCGTGCTGCGAGGCATGCGGGCGGTTTCCGATTTCGAATATGAACTCCAGCTGGCCCTGATGAACAGAAAGCTCAACCGGGAGGTTGAAACGGTATTTCTCATGACCGGTATGCGGTGGATCTTCACCAGTTCATCCATTATCAAGGAAGCGGCTCAATTCGGCGGCGACGTCGCGGACATGGTACCCCCCGGGGTCAACCGCCGCATCAAAGCCAAATTCGGATTTTAAGTCATGGATTTGTGGCAACTTCATATTTTCTGCAAGGTGGTGGATCTGGAAAGCTTTTCCCGGGCGGGCCGGGCGGTTCACCTCTCCCAGCCCACCGTCTCCAGCCACATCAAGGATCTGGAAGATCACTTCGCCTGCCGACTCATTGATCGCCTGGCCAAAGCAGCCCTGCCCACCAAGGCCGGACGTTTGCTTTACCGCTACGCCAAAAGGATGATCGTCCTGCGCGACGAAACCGAAAGCGCCATGGCCGAATTCATGGGCAAGATCAAAGGCAGCTTGGATCTCGGTGGCAGCACGATCCCCGGTGCCTTCATCCTACCGGCGATTATCGGCGCATTTACCGCACGCTTTCCGGAAGTCAACATCAGTCTCTCCATCGCCGACACCCGGCAGACGATCGAGGCGATTCTATCCGGAGATATAGAACTGAGCGTGGTGGGAGCCGTTTCCACCCATTCCGGTATTTTGCAGACCCATCTGGTGGAAGATGAACTGTGTCTGGTGGTGCCGGCCGATCACCACTGGTCCGGAAAAAAGCAAGTCACAACAAAACAGTTGTTCACCGAACCCTTTCTGATCCGTGAAGATGGATCGGGCACCCTCAACTCCATCCAGACCAGTTTTTCCGAGGTAGGCTTGAACGTCAATGATTTGAAGGTTGTGGCCCGCATCGGCAGCACCGAGGCGATCCGCCAGGGGATCAAAAACCGTATGGGCGTATCGATTCTCTCGGCCATCGCTGTCTCCGAGGATGTGGCGGCGAACCGTTTAAAAACACTGACCATCAACGGTCTGAATCTCAAGCGGGCCTTTTATCTCACCCACCACCGCCATCGAAGCCTCTCCCCCTTGTGCCAGACCTTTATCGATTTTATCAACGGCCAAATTTCAATCTCACCCCCAAAAAAGGGAGGCGAGAAGCGGTCATTGTGAAAACATGTCCTCTCGGTGTGACAATGATACGGGTCTTATAGATGGCCCGACCTTTACCGAAAAGTGGACATGGTTCAGGAAAAATGAATTGCTACCGATAACGGCATGCCCGGTAAAGGAAAGAAAGTGATCGATATGGAACTGACAAGACGCCGGTTCTTGAGATGGTTTGGCCTCGTCGCCCTTGGTGGCATGAACCTAAACCTTGCCGGTTGTGGAGCAAAGAGCCTCACCGGAAGACTTCTCCACGCGGCTGCCCAAGGAGGTGCCGAGCCGCCACCGGTGCCGGCGACGTTTCTAAAACGAAACGACCTGGGGGCTGTCCCTCAAAAAGGGGTCTTTACCGGCTTTCGAGGCCGGCTGATCACTCTTGCACAGCTCTCCGACATTCACATCACACTGGACGACTTCAGTCTCACGGGTTATCCAGGGCTGGAAGCCCTTTTGGACGGGTTTGGAGATGCAATTGGATTTGGCGGTCTTGACCGTCCCGAACCCCAGGAGCATTTTGATGTCGACGTGCTTCGTGCCGTGGTTAAGACCTTGAATGCCTCGACGGACCACATCGATCTTGTATTAAATACTGGAGATTCCCTGGACATTGGGACCATGCCCGAACTCATCTCCTTCCTGTCGGAGATGAACAATCTGGAGATTCCCTGGTTTCAGACCATTGGAAACCACGACCGCCTGGGCCTGGGAAACATTCCTCCAGGGCTCCTGGAGGCCTTCTCGGATTTGGATTTCATCGACAAGCAAAGTTTCATCGAGAAGCATTTTCCGGGCATGGGAGATCCCGGCGTGGATGCCTTCGGTTCCAATGCAAAGGGGTTTGACTTCAGCCCCGGATTCGAAGGTTTTGCTGAAAGCAGCCGGGGGTTTTACACATTCACGGCCCTGCCCCCCATTCACGGAGATCCGGGACAACTTCTCCAGCCAGGCATCCGGTTCTACGTCCTCAATAGCAGCAGACGGGCAGGCACCGCCATGGGGCGGCTGGATTCGGAACAACTTCGTTGGCTTTCAGAGGAACTCGAGGGCCATTCCGGCTATCTGGCCATTATTGTCTCCCATCATCCCATTCAGAACATGATGGACGGTCGCCAGGAACTGGTTCGCCTCCTCCTCCACCATCCACAGGTTGTCGCGTTGCTTTGCGGCCATGAACACGAACATCGCATCAAAGCATTTGCGCATCCAGGTAATCCGGCCCGCGGGTTCTGGCAAATCCAAACCGCTTCATTGATCGATTTTCCCCAACAGCCCCGTATCCTCGAGATATCCAACAATGCGGACGGCACCGGCACGATTCGCACGTTCGTCTTCAACCAGCAGGCAGGAGGCGATTTGGGCAAGAACGCACTGGCATCATACCAGTCAGCGAAAGGAGAAGCGTTTGACGGCTCCGGAACACCGGCAGATCGAGATGTTGCACTCCTTTTCCAGATGCCTGACGCAAGAGAGGGATGAATTCGCAACGGCGACCGCTCACCCGGAGACCGGATCGCATTTTTTTCACCATCCGGCAGGATGCCGTGATATTCTCCATCACCGTTTCTGGTGCCGGTGAAAAAGATCATTCGGGGATACCTGAGGGTGGCGCCTCCAGGGATTTATCCCAGGGTCAGCACCCGGCTGCCGGTCGCCTGAGAGGCCACATGGATCTCGGTTCCGGTGCCGTTAAAGACGGCCCTTACCGTCTTCCTGGCTTTTTCCGGCGTGTTGTTCTCCTCACTCAGGTGGGCCAGGATCACATGGGCCAGCCGGTCATGCTGAAGGGACTTCAACAGCGAGGCGCTGTCGTCATTGGAAAGATGGCCGCCACGGCCGCGGATGCGTTGTTTCAACGGCCATGGGTAGGGGCCGTCCATCAGCATCCGGGTGTCGTGGTTGGCCTCGAGGATGAGAATGTCACAGGCTTTCAAGTGCGTTTTCACCACACCGGTGACGATCCCCAGATCGGTGGCCACCCCCACCTTGGTCCCGTTGCATGCGATTGTGAATCCGGCCGGGTCTTCGGCATCGTGGGAGATTGAAAAGGGGTGGATGGAAAAGGCGCCGATGGAAAACGATTGCCCGCAGATAAAGGGGCAGACCCCGGAAAGTTTGCCCAAAGCGGTCCCGGTTGCCTGTCGGGTACCGTCATTGATGTATACCGCCAGGCCGAAGCGCCGGGAGAGGACCCCCACACCATGGATATGATCGGTATGCTCATGGGAAACGAGGATGGCATCTACACTATTGGGATCCAGCCCCTTGGCAACCATACGCCGCTGAAGTTCCACCCCGGACAGCCCGGCATCGATCAATATGGCGGTATGCCCATCGGAGATATAGGTGGCATTTCCCCGGCTGCCGCTGGCCAGAACGCTGACCGACAGGCGACCATGGTCTTGGAGCGCACCCCCCGAATCACATGAATCTGCCATGGTCATCGCCCCGTGTGTCCAAATCCACCGACGCTACGGTCGGTGTCGTCGAGCCGGTCGACAACCTTGATCTGGGCCTGGTATACTTTCTGAATCACCATCTGAGCAACACGGTCCCCCCGTTTGAGGGTCACCGGTTCCGGCCCCATATTGATCAAAGCGATTTTCACTTCTCCCCGATAATCGGCATCGATGGTTCCCGGAGCATTGATAATGCCGATGCCGTACTTAACCGCCAGCCCGCTTCTCGGGCGGATCTGGGCTTCGAAGCCATCGGGCAGGGCCATGGCGAATCCGGTGGGTACCAAGGCGATGCGACCGGGGGGCAGCACGAGATCATCCTCCAGGGCGGCACAGATATCCATGCCGGCACTCTGGGCAGTCATGTAGTGGGGCAATGCAATGTCTCGATCTTTATCAGGGGCCAACCGGAGAAAATCGATGGATGGGAAAGGGTGCATGGGTGATATTTTCCGGGGATTGTTCGGGTTCGATTGAAAAAAGGGCCGTTCTGGTTTCAAGGCCTCCGGTTTTTTACAGGAATAGTCGTCCGGAAAAGTCGCTCCGGTCAACGCCGGGCCCTACCAGGGTCAGGGCGACACTTCCGCTGCCCCACAGGCTTTCGGCTAGGGCAACCAAGTCTTCAGAGGTGACGCCGTCGATGTCGTCGATAACCGATTGCATGGAAATGGTTCGGCCGAAATAGAATTCATTCTGGGCCAACCTGACCATCTGGTTGTCCGGACTTTCCGCGGCCATGAGCAGGTTGCCCTTAGTGAATTCCTTGGCATCCCGAAGCACATCGGCCGATACCGGCTCGCGTTTCAAGCGCCGGATCTCTGCCATGATCAAATCGACGACGGCATCGAGATCCTTGGGGGCAACGGCCGTGCAGACACCGAACATGCCGACATCGGCGTAAGCATTCAAAAAGGAATAGATGGAGTAGGCCAGCCCCCGTTCTTCACGAATGGTCTGGAATAGCCGTGAACTCATGTTGCCACCGAAAATGGTGTTGAGCAGGGAAGCGGAAAACCGGCGGGGGTCGGCCACCGACACCCCCTTCATCCCCATGCAGACGTGCGTTTGCTCCAGCTCCCGATGCTTCATCCGGATGCCATCACCGGCTGCGGGGGTCGTCCGGGGAGCAAATCCGTTGCCGGCAGCGATGGTGGAGAAAACGGGTCCCAGCATGTCTACCATGCGCCGGTGCTCCACATTCCCGGCAATGGCAATGACAATCCGGTCGGGCTGATACAGCCGTTTGAAGAAGCCCCTGATGGCCGGGCCGTCAAACCCCAGAATGTTTTCTCGCGTGCCGAGGATGGAGCGTCCCAGTTGGTGGTCTCCCCAGAATGCCGGCCCCATCATGACGTGGACCAACTCTTCGGGGTTATCCTCCACCATACCGATTTCCTGGCATATCACCGGTCGTTCCCGCTCTACTTCCTTGCCGTCAAACACCGAATTGAGAAAAATATCGGAGAGGATATCCACCATGGTGCCCAGTTGGGTGTCCAGCACCCGGGCATGGTAGCAAGTGTGCTCCATGGAGGTAAAGGCATTGGTCTGCCCGCCGATGGCATCGAACTCCTTGGCGATCTGAAAAGCGGTCCGCCGGGCGGTGCCTTTGAAAATCATGTGTTCGATGAAATGGGAAGCTCCGGCCTCGGCCTCGGCCTCATCACGTGCCCCCACATGTACCCAGACTCCCATGGAGACTGAGTGCACGTGGGGCATGGTCATGGAAACAATGCGGACCCCATTGTTCAGAATGGTTTTATTTACCGTCGGATTCACGGTCTTTTTCCAGAACGGCCTTGTGGCTGAGGCGGATCTTGCCGTCCTTGGAAATTTCCAGGACCTTGACTTTCAGGATATCCCCTTCCTTGACCACATCGGTCACCTTGCCGACCCGGTGATCGGCCAGCTGGCTGATGTGCACCAGTCCGTCGGTACCGGGAACGATTTGAACGAAGGCGCCGAAATCGGTGGTCTTGACCACCTTACCCTCGTAGATGGCACCCACTTCAGGCTCCATGGTCAACGTCTCTACCTGCAGCCGGGCGGCATCACCGTCTTCGGCGGAAGTGGCCGCGATCTTCACCAGGCCGCTGTCGTCGATCTCGATCTTGGTGTTGGTCTCACTCTGAATGGCCCGAATCACCTTGCCGCCGGGGCCGATAATATCGCGAATCTTGTCCGGATTGATCTTGATGGAAATGATCTTCGGTGCAAAAGGAGAGATCTCCTCACGGGGGATGGCCAACGCCTTGAGCATCTTGTCCAGAATGTGTAACCGGCCTGCCTTGGCCTGGTCCAACGCCCGCTCCATGATATCTCGGGAAAGTTCGTGAATCTTTATATCCATCTGAAGGGCAGTGATCCCTTCGGCNGTGCCGGTCACCTTGAAGTCCATATCACCGGTGTGATCTTCATCACCCAGGATGTCCGACAGAATCACTACCTGATCACCCTCTTTGACCAGTCCCATAGCAATGCCGGATACCGGTGCCTTGATGGGCACGCCGCCGTCCATCATCGCCAGAATTCCGGAGCAGACGGTACCCATGGATGAAGAGCCGTTGGATTCCAGGACCTCCGAGACGATACGAATCGTGTAGTCGAAATTTTCCTTGTCCGGCAGCACCCGTTCCAAGGCCCGGGTGGAAAGGCCGCCATGGCCGATGTCCCGCCGGCTGGGGGATCCCACACGCTTGACCTCACCCACCGAATAGGGAGGGAAATTATAGTGGAGCATAAAAGGCCGGTTTTCCTCTCCGGAAAGGGTCTCCACCCGCTGTTGATCGCCGCCTGAACCCAGCGTCAGTATACCGAGCACCTGCGTCTCGCCGCGGGTGAACAGCGCGCTGCCATGGGGTCGGGGCAGCACCCCCACCTCACAGGTGATGGGGCGGATCTCGTCGAAGCGGCGGTTGTCGATGCGACGCCCCTCCTTGAGAATCATGTCACGGCAAATCTGCTTCTGGAGGTCACCGAGAATGGCACCAACTTCTTTGCGCCGTTCGGCCATCTCCTCTCCCAACGATTCCGTGACCTGGGATTTAACCGCACGCACGGCCTCATAGCGTTTCATCTTCTCGGGGATGATCAGCGCCTCGCGCAGCGGTGCAGCAGCCTTTTCCTGAAGCATTTCCACCAGGGCCGGGTCCTTTTCCGGCGGGTCGAAGGATCGTTTCTCCTTGCCCATGGCCGCTTTCAGTTCCCCTTGAATATCGATCAGCGGCTGGATGGCCTGGTGCCCGAAGAAGATGGCCTCCAGCATCTCTTTTTCACCCACCACATCCCCGCCGCCTTCCACCATGACCACGCCGGTACGCGATCCGGCGATAATGATGTTGATGTCGCTCTCCTCCGTTTGGGCAAGGGTGGGATTGGCGATGAACTGGCCATCGATACGGCCCACGCGAACCGAGGCAATGGGTCCGGCAAAGGGAATATTCGAGATCTCCAGTGCCGCCGAGGCACCCACCATTGCCAGCATGTCCGGATCGTTCTCCTGGTCCATGGAGAGCACGGTGGCGATGATCTGGGTCTCGAACCGGTACCCTTCAGGAAACAGGGGCCGGATGGGTCGGTCGATCAGGCGTGCGGTGAGGGTCTCCTTCTCGCTGGGTCGACCGATCTCTCTTCGAAAATAGTTGCCCGGGATGCGACCGGCGGCGTAGACCTTTTCCTGGTATTCCACGGAAAGAGGCAGAAAATCGATGTCTCTCGTGTTATTGGCGGAAACCACGGTCACCAGAACGATCGTCTCGCCGTATTGAACCACAACGGAACCGGATGCCTGTTTGGCGACTTTACCCGCCTGGATGCTGAGGGTGCTGCCCCCCACATCCGCCTTGAATGTATACTCCATTATATTTTTTCCCCTGATGTAATTGCGGCACGGGCAAAAACGATCCGCCCGTTACCTGTAAATTGCCGCCCCTTTGGCCGGCTGTGGATAAAAACGGCCACGGGATGCCGGCCACCCGCCCGACAGCAATCGTGTCGGCGGCCAAATTCGTGGAAACCGGCAATGTGGATACGGCAACAAGGAGCTGCCGTTTTCGAATCACCTCAGCGCCGTAGCCCAAGGGTTTCGATAATGGTGCGGTAACGCTGAACATCGTTGTTCTTCACATAATTGAGCAGTCTGCGACGCTTGCCTACCAGCATCAGCAACCCCCGTCGGGAGTGGTGGTCTTTTTTATGTACTTTCAGATGCTCGGTCAAATAGGAAATCCGATGGGTGAGGAGACCGATCTGGACCTCCGGGGAACCGGTATCGGAGTCGTGCTTTTTGTATTTTTCAATTAGTTCCTTTTTGGTTTCTGCTGTATAGGCCAATGTTCCGTCCTCCTTGAATGGTTGCTATCCGCCTTTTTACTTTTAATCTTTGTTTCAACCCGGCGGCCACACGATGACCGACGGTTTTTAAATCACCTTATGTCAATCGATAACTTCCTATTATCCCCTTTACGCCGGAAAAACACAACAATAATTATAACCGCCCGATGCCGGCGATTGCGCCAGAACGGCAATCAGACGACCGCGGCGGTCGACGACCTTGAAGGCCCCCTGGTCCGATACCCGCGGCGGAACCGGAAGGTCCGTCGACGACAATTTCATGCCGTTTTGGATCTTATTGGCCAGCGCGTCATCAACCACCGCAGCGTGCATGAATGACAGCGCTGCATCCATGGGGATCACCGTTTCACCCAACGTGCCTTGATCCTTAAATTCTGCCAACACATCCAGGCCGACGGCGGCATCGATGGAAAATCGGCCACTTTCCGTTCTGCGCAGGCGCTTAAGATGTCCCCCGCAACCCAGTTGACGCCCCATATCGGCACACAGCGTGCGGACATAGGTGCCGGATGAACAGGAGACCCTGAATCGAACCAACGGCGGGTTCACGTCAAGAAGTTCCAGCCAGTGTATCCGTACCGGTC